>WBZQ01001402.1_pt1 | contig 16458 bp, 16 predicted proteins | sample 5204251 | NCBI WGS metagenome assembly WBZQ01 (sample SAMN12412402, study PRJNA552823) | activated sludge metagenome | isolation source: activated sludge from nitrification reactor of wastewater treatment plant... | place: USA: Virginia | collected 2017-09 | reverse complement strand
CCTGCGCTATGTGCATGGGTGCCATGTTTCATGCACGTATTGAACGTTTGGTTTACGCTGCTGCAGATCCCAAAACAGGGGCATGCGGCAGCATTATCGATTTGCCATCACAAGCAAAGCTTAATCATCATTTGCAGGTAACAGCCGGAATCATGGCATCTGAGGCCAGTATGCTGCTTAAGCAATTTTTTGCACAAAGACGAGTAGCCAAATTATAGTTATCATGAAAATAAATATTAGCATCACACGTCAACAACTTGACTTGTTCGATAAGAAAGGTCAAATTATCAGACAATATTCGATTTCCTCAGCAAAAAAAGGAACAGGCCAGCAATATGGTAGCTTCTGTACGCCTTTGGGGAAACACATTATTCGCGCTAAAATTGGTACAGGCCAGGCAGCGAATACAGTTTTTATCAAGCGGCGGCCAACGGGCGAGGTTTATAGTCCAGAACTGGGTCGTCAATACCCTAATAGGGATTGGATCTTGACGCGTATTATGTGGCTATCCGGCTGTGAACCTGGTGTTAATCGATTGGGCTCAGTTGATACAATGCGCCGCTACATTTATATTCATGGCAGTCCGGATAGCGTAGAAATGGGTAAACCAGGGTCTATCGGATGTATCCGTATGCGAAATGGCGAGTTAATGGAACTGTTCGATTTGATTCCAGTCGGAACTGAGGTTCAAATCACTGCTTAGTTTTGCATTTATTTGTTTGCAAATAAGGTGCAAAATAATGACTATTGTTGTAGAAAATTAATAAGAATGAAATACTTTACTAATCGGGAGATGATCATGAAACTACAGTCAATACTGAGTAAACAGAATCGGTTGAATTATTTTTTAGCTTTCATTTTATGTATACCTTACACGCTGATGGCTGAGGAAATCGGTAGTGTTTCAACAGTGTTCAAGATAGTAGGAGCAAATGATAAAATTGTTATTGAAGCATTTGATGACCCTGAAATTCCGGGAGCGACCTGTTATTTAAGTAGAGCAAAAACAGGGGGCGTTAAAGGGATGGTGGGCGTGGCTGAAGATACTTCTGATGCATCAATTGCCTGTCGGCAAATTGGACCGATTATCTTGCCTGAAAAAGTAAGAAATGGCGATCATGACGGTGAGGAAGTTTTCAAGAAAAGTACATCGTTATTGTTTAAATCGTTACAAGTCGTACGATTCTATGATGCCAAGAGAAATGTACTCGTGTATTTGTCGTATAGTGACCGAATTATTGAAGGGTCACCCAAAAATAGTGTTTCGATCATCCCTGTTACGCCATGGCACCGCTAAAGGGTACTAGTAGAAAAATAGGAGAAATAAACTATTTTTATCGATAGTATTTGAAGCGTGCTAATACTATAATGCCGAGTTATTTAATAGCTTATTGCATAGCTTTATATTGATTAATCTTATTTTTCATGCAGTTATTCGCATTTGGCATAAATCATAATACTGCGCCACTCGATGTGCGTGAGCAGGTTACTTTTCCTGAAAATACGATGGAGCATGCATTGCATGATCTCGTTGGACGTAACCCCATCAAAGAAGCAGCGATTGTGTCCACTTGTAATCGTACGGAAATATACTGCTGTACAGAGCGGCCAGAAGATGCCATGTGCTGGTTGGCAGATTTTCATCATCTACCGACGCGTCAGCTCGAACCTTATTTATATAAACTGCCGCGTGAAAAGGCGGTGAAACATGCATTCCGAGTGGCTAGCGGATTGGATTCGATGGTTTTAGGCGAACCGCAAATACTGGGACAGTTAAAAAATGCTGTGAAATCAGCCGAACATGCGGGCACGCTAGGTTTATTGCTGCATAAGCTATTTCAACGTACTTTTTATGTTGCCAAGGAAGTTCGTACATCGACTGAAATAGGCGCAAATTCGGTCTCGATGGCTGCTGCTGCAGCACGTTTGGCTGAGCGGATCTTCGGTGATATTTGTGAACAGCGTGTGTTGTTCATTGGTGCTGGAGAAATGATTGAATTGTGCGCCAATCACTTTGCTGCTCGCAATCCAGAGAAAATTACCGTTGCTAATCGCACAACTGAGCGCGCTGAATTACTTGCCGAACGTTTTAATGCACAAGCGATTACACTGAGTGATTTACCCGAACAGTTGGCACTTCATGACATTGTTGTAACTTGTACGGCGAGTCCTTTGCCTATTCTAGGTAAAGGTATGGTAGAGCGCGCAATTAAGATTCGTAAGCACCGTCCTTTATTTATTGTCGATCTGGCGGTACCGCGTGATGTGGAATCAGAAGTGGCCGAACTTGATGATGTATTCCTTTACTATGTGGATGATTTATCAGAAATCGTACAAGAAGGGTTAGATTCACGTCAGAGCGCTGTGGCCCAGGCTGAAACTATTATTGATTCGAATGTTGTTGATTTTATGCGCTGGGTAGCGACTCGGGAGATGGTGCCAACGATTCGCGCATTGCGCGATCAAGGTGAACGTTATCGCCGACATGAGCTGGCGCGTGCACAAAAATTGCTGGAAAAAGGTGAAGATCCAAAAAAAGTTGTTGAGGCCCTTAGTAATAGCCTAACCAATAAATTCTTGCATGTACCCTCTAGCGCGCTGAATCATGCAGCCGTTGATGAGCGTGACGAATTGGTCGAGCTGATTAACCGACTATATCAATTGCATCGTCCCCAATGAACAAAAATATCACTGAAAGGCTCACTCGCCTGAGTGTGCGTTTGGAAGAATTGAATCAGTTGTTGAGCAGTCAATCCGCGACAGTAGATCTTGATAATTATCGTAAACTTACTCGCGAGCATGCGGAAATTGTCCCTATTGTTGAACTTTATCGAGCTTATCGACAAAGCGAGCAAGATATACTGACTGCAAAAGAAATGCATGCAGATTTGGAAATGCGTGCCTTTGCAGAGAGTGAAATACAAGTTGGCAAGGAAAAACTTGTACAGATTGAATCAGAAATACAAAAGCAGTTATTGCCAAAAGATCCCAATGATGAACGGAATATTTTTCTAGAAATCCGAGCAGGTACAGGAGGTGATGAATCTGCCTTGTTTGCAGGCAATCTTTTTCGAATGTATTCGCGCTACGCCGAGAGGCGAGGCTGGCAGGTTGAAATCATTTCACAAAGCTTGTCCGATATCGGGGGATACAAGGAGATTATCGCTAAAATCATTGGTCAAGGTGCTTATTCACGGCTTAAATTTGAATCAGGTGGTCACCGAGTTCAGCGTGTCCCTGTGACGGAAACACAAGGGCGGGTGCATACTTCGACGTGTACTGTGGCGGTCATGCCGGAAGCTGATGAAGTCAGTGAAGTGATTCTCAATCCAGCCGAACTGCGCATTGATACTTTCCGCGCTTCGGGTGCTGGTGGTCAGCATATCAATAAAACCGACTCGGCGGTGCGTGTTACGCATCTGCCAACAGGTATTGTAGTGGAGTGTCAGGATGGCCGTTCACAACATAAAAACAAGGCACAAGCATTGAGTGTACTGGCTGCGCGTATCCATGACAAACAGATGCGGGAACACCATGCCGAGCAGGCGGCTACCCGCAAGTCGCTTGTTGGGACGGGAGAACGTTCGGAGCGAATTCGTACTTATAATTTTCCTCAAGGACGCGTAACAGATCATCGCATCAATTTGACCCTTTACAAAATGGATCAAATCATGGATGGCGATATAGATGAGCTGTGTTCTGCTTTAATGGCGGAGCATCAAGCCGAGCTATTGGCAGCCTCCGTTCAAGAATAATTTGCACACGTTAATTCGTGTATCCACGCATGGAGATGCAGTCCGTAACCATTTCACAAGCACTTGCTCAAGCACACCGACATATTGAAAAAATAGATGCGCGTATGCTTTTAGAGTATACATTAGGTGTTTCCCATAGCTTTTTATTGACTTATCCGGATCATGTGCTGACTATTCAGCAATTACAAGAATATTTTCACTGGGTGAAGCAACGAACTGATGGTATGCCGGTTGCCTATATTGTGGGGAAACGAGATTTCTTTGATTTAACGTTCAGAGTTACCCAAGCGGTTCTTATTCCTCGCCCAGAAACTGAATTATTGGTTGAATTGGCGTTGAAACTAATATCTTTTGATCAGCCCTGCCGAATACTCGATCTGGGTACGGGGAGTGGAGTAATCGCAATTACCCTTGCCAAACATCGTCCGCAAGCGCAGGTTGTTGCGATTGACATGTCAGATGAGGCCATCGCAATTTCCCGTTGGAATGCTGAAAACTTAGGTGTAAACAATCTTCGTTTTCTCGCAGGAAACTGGTTTGATGAACTTTCAAAGGATAAATTTGATCTGATTATATCAAATCCACCTTATGTGGCAGAAGGCGATCCCCATTTGCAGCAAGGGGATTTGCGTTTTGAACCGTTAATTGCTCTTTCGGCTGGTGAGAATGGCCTAACCTGTATTCGGCATATCATAGAGGCGTCGCCAAGCCATCTTGTTGATAGCGGCTGGCTATTATTGGAACATGGTTATAACCAAGCTGACGAATGCAGGCAATTGTTGCGGGATAAGGATTTTAGTAATATTTGTTCCTACCCGGATTTGGCTGGCATAATGCGTGTTACTGGCGGCCAAAAAATGCTTAAGCAGAAGTGGAGCATTTAATTGGTGCTTTTTTTATACATGAATTTTAGGAATGACCTTTTGGAGAAACTAATACTATGAATGTTGAAGATTTGATCGAACAACAAATTACCGCCCATCCGGTAGTACTCTATATGAAAGGCTCGTTAGATCAGCCGCAATGTGGATTTTCTGCAAATGCGGTAAATATTCTTAAAGCGTGTGGTGTGGATAATATTTACGCTGTCGACGTATTGGCAGATCCGGAAATCAGGCAAGGTATTAAAGATTATTCAAACTGGCCGACCATCCCCCAACTCTATGTGAACGGCGAATTTATTGGCGGCTCGGATATTGTTTCCGAAATGTATCAAAGCGGTGAATTGCAGAAACTGTTTGAAAATCAGGAGTAATTCAATCATTAATTTCGATCCGGTTTATTCGGCGCAAGTAGAATCGCCCGGATCGAAGCTCCCCTAGTTGATCGCGGTTGCAATGGCCCAATAGCGTGCAAATTTCCCAATCGCGATAAATATCATTGCCCATAGCCAATTGGCGCGCAGCCATCCGGCGGCTACACATAACAAATCCCCGATCAACGGCGCCCAGGATAACAACAGAATCGGCGTGCCATGCCGGCGCACCCATTCAATTCCTTGAGTGTTCCCCTTCGATTTCTTAAGTACGGCCTTTTCATCCGGCAGTAACCGGCCGATCAAATAAGAACTCATACCACCCAACGTGTTGCCTATCGTAGCCAAGCTTAGTGCCTGCCAATAAAGATCAGGGTATGTCAGCAACACTCCTACCAGCACTGCCTCCGATCCGCCGGGAAGCAACGTTGCAGCTAAAAAACTACTGGTAAATAATGCGATGAGGCTTGATTGTTCGTCCATGGGTAATTGGTGTTTTAAAAGAGGAAGTAACTAGAGATTTGTGGAGAAATGAAAATGTAACAGTGATACTTAAAGTCGAGTGGGAATACTTAAAAAAAAGGGGTTATAAATTCGACAGTTTGCCTTCTTGGGATCATTATTTTTATTATCACCATCAGCACTAATATCATGGGATAATGATGCTAGAGCTAGCAATAAAGCTATAATTGCAACATAAATACTAATTTTTCCAATTCGTTCGGTTTCATATTGCGAAATCCTGGTCTCTATGCTCATTCGCCTTTTGTTTAAATTCTCGATAAGAGAATTAAGCCCCATTCTTTCTGTAAAAACCTGAAGTTTTTCTTGAACCGCGGACATTTTGCTGGATGTAATGTTGTTGATACTTTCTTCGATGATAAATAGAACGTTAGATAATTTAGTCATGTTAACTTTTAACATATTGAATTTTCTCCATTTGCACAATTCTGCTATAGCTGTTAGTAATAATATAAGTATTAATAAAATTATTAGGTTCTTAGCTATACAGTATTTCCCAAGCAATAGTAGTAATACAATCAGAGGAATTAATATAAAAGCTATTATTGTCAGAAGTTGAAGAAACTTGCTAATGATAGAAAATTTATGAGTAGGAAAAATTTCGTCATTTTTATTAAGCTTACGAAGCTCAGTAGAGCAAATACCAGCCAGAACGAAACATTCTCGTAAACAACAAAGCAGACGAAACATCCAGTCCCAGAATTCTTTTTCATTCAATGTCATACCTTGTAATTTATAGCTCTGTTGAGCCACTGTGACGATCAAACTCGTACCAGCAAAAATATGTGCAGTGCCATTATCTGTAATACTCAATTCCTCTTGCCTTACGCGCTCAATAATACTTGGTGAAAAGTGAATATCTTTTTCATTTGAAGCGGAAAAGACAAGTCGTCCCAATAAGCACATATTGTCAATGAAACGCTCTGGATAAGTAGATATGCCTTTATAGAAAGGACTCTGGAAGTAGAAATAGGATAGTTCGTGTGAAATGTCGAATTGACCTGAAATACATTTTTTCCAGATTTCTGAGAAGTATTTTATTTCACCTACCTTCACACGCCATTTCCATAATTGGATATTAATATGACATACCTTCCTTTTTAGCTCATTTAGAAATTTCCAGACCGCGATTAAAGCCACGAAATCAAGTAGGGATGGATGATAATTATGAAGAGAAGATGAGTCTAGTTTGTATTTTCTTTTCAATGTATCTAGTGTATCTGTAAACTCTTTGGGGTTATCAAAAAAAAGACTTGAAATTTGCTCTTTCGCTTGTGAGAATTCGCTACCATTTAAAATTCCAACGTAATTTATTGGAATATCGACTTCAATTCTTACAGAGACAGTGCCATAACGAGAGATGGAGATGAAGAGTTTTGCATTTACTAATAAATTTTCGATATTGCTTATTTTTTTGTACCACTCCTCATAGTAAAGCGCTTTTACCTGTTCTAACTCGTTATCCTTTTCACTTTCATCAGGTTTTAATAATTCATTAAAGATATTTGAGTTTGATTCATTTGATTTTTTTGGATACGTATTACTTGCACATATTCGAGAAATAAAAGAATTAATTTGTTTAGCTGGTGATCCATCTTGGCACGAAGTGGTACTGCAATTACTAATATTGAATTCATACGTTGGATGAAAAAACTGATGTAGCAAGTTGAGTCTTACCCATCCCGCTAAATAGGCTTTTCCTTCTTTTTCCCATTCCTCTTTGCAATATGTAAAAGGCCCTACGTTCGTTAAGTTTTTAACGTCGGAAGGCTCATTTTTTTCGCCTTCATTTTTATAGCTGAATAATTGGTGAAATCGTTTATCAGTTCTGGAATCAAGAAACTCGATTGAGTTTTCGCCTTTGCTAAAGAATTCAGCCAGGTCAAATACATAAAAGAATGTGACTGTGCATGTCTTACCGTTATCTGGCATTCTTATCCAATATGACGAAAGATGGATCAAAAAGATTATTGCTATTCTTGTAGAGATAGCATAAGCATTATGGATGTTATTGTCGAGCCTTAAGAAATGCCTTAAGAAATACCGATTGGATTCTCAGTTTTCCTTATGAATTTTCAACTGTTTTTTGCCCAACCGCAATAAACTGCCGGATATACGAAACCGCTTTATCCGCTCCCCGCATTGCCAAATACAATTTCTGAAAAAGTCCTTGGTCGCCGATGCGGATTTTTTTGAGATGTATGTCTTTATTTTTAATATCAGCCAGCCATTCCGGCAGGACGCACACGCCGCGGTTGAGTGCGGCCATTTGTAGCATGATTTCCAGTGATTCAATTTGTTTTATTTTTACCGGTTCAAGATGTGCGGGCGTCATAAAATGCGTGAGGATATCCAGACGTTCCAGCGGTACCGGGAAAGTCAGTAGTGTTTCCTTGCTGAGAAGCTCCGGTGTAATTTGCGGCAAATCCACCAATGGGTGATCGGGCGCTACCAGCAATACCAACTGATATTCCGCCAGAATTTCATATTCGATGTTGTCCTTTCTAACCAGGTCTGGCGTGATCAATACGTCAATGTGGTGGTTCAACAGACCTTCCAACCCTGTAAACTGGAATTTCTGCACGATGTCGACGTCGATGCCGGGCATTTGCCGCATGTACTGGCCGATCATGCCGGTGAGCCATTCAAAGCAGGGGTAGCATTCCACGCCGATGCGCAAAATGCCTTGCCGGCCTTCGCGGTAAGCTTCGAGCGTTTTTTCGGTTTGTGACAAGACTGGCAATATCTGGTTGGCGGTTTCCAATAACAGCAAACCCGCTTGAGTCAGGCGCAAATTTCTGCCTTCGCGCTCCCACAACTTGACGCCGAGTTTCTTTTCCAGATAACTGATTTGATGCGATAGCGCAGGCTGGCTAAGACAGAGTGCGTTGGCGGCTTCGGTGAGGGTGCCATTGGTATGCAGCGCTTGAATGATTTTGAGGTGACTGTGTTCGATCATGTATGAGGAAACCTTATTGGAACGTTAAATCTTATCATTATTATTTATTAGTTACCTTTCATACAATAGCGCCACTTTCAATAATTTCGAAGAGTGATGAAGCAATGGTAACGACACATAACCTTGGATTTCCGCGTATCGGCAGAAATCGGGAACTAAAATTTGCTTTGGAAAAATACTGGAAAGGTGAGCTTTCTGAGCAGGATTTACTCGATACGGCTGGTGCGCTGCGTGCACAGCATTGGCAGGATCAGACGCATCTGGACTGGATACCCGTAGGCGATTTTTCGTTGTACGATCATGTACTGGACGCCAGTTTTATGCTGGGCAACATTCCCGAGCGGGTCAGCGCATTATCCGGGAGCGAGTTGGATAATTATTTCCGCGTAGCAAGGGGTCGTTCGGTCGCGGACAATTCCGCATGCTCTTGTGTCCATGCCGGTGAGATGACGAAATGGTTTGATACCAACTACCATTATATCGTGCCGGAGTTTGACAAAAATACGCAGTTTTCCCTGAATGCTAGCCGATTACGCGAACAAACCCAGCAAGCGCAACGCGTTCAACCACAGGTTAAGCCGGTGATTCTGGGGCCGGTCAGCTATTTGTGGCTGGGTAAATCCAAGGATGGCAGCGATAAGCTCGAGTTACTCGACGATTTGCTCAGCGTTTATGCGCAACTGCTGCACGAACTTAAGAACGCCGGTATTGAATGGGTACAAATCGATGAACCGATATTGGTGATGGAGTTGACCGAGGCATGGAAGCATGCGTTGAGAAAAGCTTACTATCAATTACAAGCCGCTCCGGTCAATTTATTGCTGGCAACTTACTTTGGACAGTTGCAAGATAATTTGCAGTTAGCGTGTGAATTACCCGTTAATGGGTTGCACTTGGATAGCATCGCAGCGAAAAATGAGGTAGCTACGATCATAGACTGGTTGCCAAGCCACAAAATCTTATCGTTGGGCGTTATCAACGGACGTAATATCTGGAAAACTGATTTGACCGCAACGCTGGATTGGCTGGAACCGGTTCATGCGCGCCTAAAAGATCGCCTCTGGCTTGCACCGTCATGCTCATTGCTGCATGTGCCGGTTGAACTGAATAATGAACAGAAGTTGGCTGCGGATGTTCACGCTTGGCTGGCATTTGCTATACAGAAACTGCAAGAAGTCACGGTATTGGCCAAAGCACTGAATCAAGGTAGAGACAGCGTCTCTGAGATACTGCAGGAAAATAACGCTGCTATAACAAGCCGAAAACAATCCAAACGCGTACATCAGGTAACCGTAACAGCACGTGTACGTGAAATTACGGATGCGATGGGCACGCGCCAATCGCCTTATCATCAACGTGCTAGGGTGCAGCGTAAAAAGTTTCAATTGCCGCTTTTCCCGACAACGACGATTGGATCTTTTCCACAGACGCAGAATATTCGGCAAGTCCGCCGTGATTTTCGTGAAGGTCAATTAGCCGAGCCGGAGTACCGTCAGGCCATGCAGAAAGAAATTGCACTGTGTGTGCGCGAGCAAGAAGCGTTGGGATTAGATGTATTGGTGCATGGCGAGCCGGAGCGCAACGACATGGTGGAGTATTTTGGTGAACAACTGGCAGGGTATGCTTTTACTGACTATGGCTGGGTGCAATCGTATGGCTCGCGATGTGTGAAACCGCCTATTATTTATGGCGATGTTGCACATATACAGCCCATTACCACGGAATGGATTCGCTATGCGCAATCGCTTACCAATAAGCCGATGAAAGGCATGCTGACCGGGCCGGTAACGATGTTGAATTGGTCGTTTGTACGCGATGACCAATCCCGCGCGGATACCTGCATGCAGTTGGCGCTTGCGATACGCGATGAAGTGTTGGCATTGGAGCAAGCGGGTATTGCCATTATTCAAATTGATGAAGCGGCATTGCGGGAAGGGCTGCCATTACGAAAATCGCAATGGAATACTTATTTGGATTGGGCGATCCGTGCATTTCGCATCACCGCCAATGGCGTAAGGGATGACACGCAAATCCATACGCATATGTGTTATTCGGAGTTTAATGACATTATGACCGCCATTGCTAAAATGGATGCGGATGTGATTACGATAGAGACTTCCCGCTCGAATATGGAATTGCTGGATGCGTTTGATCAATTTCAGTATCCAAACGAGATCGGCCCGGGTGTGTATGACATTCATTCACCCAATATTCCCTCTGTCGATTCAATCATTGAATTAATGAAAAAAGCTGCGCAGCGCATACCGGCTGAGCGCTTATGGGTGAATCCGGATTGCGGACTGAAAACGCGCAATTGGGAGGAAGTTAGGCCGGCGCTGCGTAATATGATCGCTGCTAGCCGGTATTTATCGAGCCATTTGAGCACGACGCAGGTTAGCTAAATTTGACTTACTGATGTTATTTAGCGATGATATGCAGCGTATTTTATCCATCCTGGTTTAAGAGGAGTAATCATGACAACCAATACCATACTTAAGCAAAAAGTGAGTGCCATTATCAACGAGAAACATTTGCTCAAACATCCATTTTATGTTGCTTGGACCGAAGGCAAGCTGACCAAAGAGCAACTGCGCCATTATGCTGAACAGTATTTTTATAATGTACTGGCTGAACCTACTTATTTAAGTGCTGTGCATTTTAATACCCCGCATGTGCATTCAGAGGAAAATAGTGGTGACATCAGCGTGCGTCAAGAAGTCTTGAGAAACTTAATTGATGAAGAACACGGAGAAAAGAATCATCCGGCACTATGGAAAAATTTTGCATTTGCGTTGGGTGCAAATGATAAAAGTCTGGCGAATGCAGCCGCATTGCCAAGTACTGAGAATCTTGTTTCCACATTCCGCGATATCTGCTTAAACCGCCCATTCTATGCAGGGTTGGCTGCACTGCATGCATTTGAATCACAAGTGCCTGATATTGCTGCGGTGAAAATTGATGGCTTAGCCAAATTCTATGGCATGAAGAATCCAGAAGATTACGAATTCTTCTCGGTGCACCAAAAAGCGGACATTTATCATTCACAAGCCGAATGGGCAATCATCGAACGTTTTGCCGATAACCCGGAGAAACAGGCTGAAGTTTTGGCGGCTACCAAAGAAGCTTGTGATGCATTGTGGGGATTCCTGGATGGAATTCACGAAACCTATTGCGCTAATCTGGCGTGCGAACAAAAAGAAGTGGTAACTTTACATTAAGCACACTTTTTTGCTTCAGTCTGTAACAAGCCCAATATAGGTTTATATTGGGCTTTTCTTTCGGAAAAATACACTCGACTCGTTGTTGGGTATGTATTGGAAAGCTGATGCATAATTTTCCTCAATTAGCCGTGGGTATTCGGATGGCTTCCTCAATGGCATCCAACATCATGCCAGCGACATTAAACCCCGTTTGTTTGGTAATTTCCTGAAAGCCCGTTGGGCTGGTGACATTGATTTCCGTTAGGTAATCGCCGATCACATCCAGTCCCACCAGCATTAAACCGCATTTGGCTAATTCAGGCCCCAGTGATTCTGCAATTTCCCGATCGCGAGCAGAAAGCGGCTGAACTTTTCCAATGCCACCAACAGCAAGGTTGCCGCGCGTTTCACCCGGTTTCGGGATGCGTGCTAAAGCATAAGGAACGGGCTTTCCAGCAATGAGAAGTATGCGTTTATCTCCTTGCGTGATCTCAGGAATGAAACGCTGCGCCATGATGGATCGCGTGCCATAGTGCGTGAGTGTTTCCAGGATGACGTTGATATTGTGATCCGCGCTGTGCACGCGAAACACACTGGCACCGCCCATGCCATCCAGCGGTTTGAGGATAATATCCTGATACTCACCAAGAAATTCCCGAATTAATGCTACTTGGCTGGTGACCAGCGTTGGCGCAATCCATTGGGGAAATTTTGCAATGGCTAGCTTTTCATTGTGATCGCGGATGCTTCTGGGTCTGTTGATGATTAATGCGCCCTGGTTCTCAGCTAACTCCAATAAATATGTGCAGTAAAGATATTCTTGATCAAAAGGGGGGTCTTTACGCATGAGTACGGCATCAAATTCATGCAGAGGTACGGTTGCGGTATCGCCTGTTTTATACCAATGATTATCCTGGTTGGGCGTGTCTGTTAAAGCTAGGGGGCGACAGAAGCCAGTAACCTGATTCTGGAGTAATATAATGTCATGTTGATAGAGTACTGAAATTTGATGACCTCTGGTCATCGCTTCGCATATCATTGCATAACTTGAATCCTTGCCGGTTTTGATTGAATCCAGCTGATCGATGATAAAAGCAAACTTCATTGCAGCGTTATGCCGGCAGAGGCGATCTTGTGTCGGGATCGGTTTGTTCGAGTTCGAGTGCGGCGGCCAGTAGCGCTAAACGTGCAACGACACCATAGGCATAGAAACGATTGGGAATAATATTTTGTTGTGTCGCATTCGGTTGCAGACAAGTCGTCTCAAATGCCAGTGGAACAAAATGCATGCCGGGAGCATTCAAGTTTTCATCAATTCCCCGTCCTGTATGTACGCGATAAAAGCCTCCGACTACATGCCGGTCAATCATGTAAATGACCGGTTCTGCAACGGCCTGATTGATATTCTCAAAAGTGTAAACACCTTCCTGCACCAATACATTGGAAACCTGCAAACCTTCCTTGACTACCGCCATTTTGTTGCGCTGTTTGCGGTTGAGTTTGTAAATATCCGAACCATCTTTAACTGTCATGATACCCATGCCGTATGTGCCCGAGTCTGCTTTGACAATGACAAATGGATCTTCCTTAACACCATACTGCCGGTATTTTTCTTTAATAACCGACAGAATTCGATCAACGGAGCCCGCTACACAATCCTCTCCCTGTTTTTCGCGAAAATTGATTTCACCGCATGAAGCAAAACAAGGATTGATCAGCCAGGAGTCGATTCCAATCAAATCAGAAAATTCTTGTGCTACGCGATCATAGGCGGCAAAGTGGTTGGATTTCCGCCGTGTTGCCCATCCCGCATGTAAAGGAGGAATCACAATTTGATGCAGACCATGCAAAATTTCCGGAATGCCGGTGGATAAGTCATTGTTAAGAAGCACGGCACAAGGTTCAAAGTTATGAACACCTAACTGATTGTTTTTACGTATGATCGGTTCCAGCGTAATAGATTGTCCATCAGGAAGATTAATTTTGGTGGCGGTTGTGATTTCAGGTAACAGAGTACCAATACGCACATTGAGTCCGGCATGCTGCATGATATTTTGCAGTGTTGCGATATTTTGCAAGTAAAAAGTATTGCGCGTGTGATTTTCTGGTATCAGTAATAAGCTATGCGCATCCGGGCATATCTTTTCGATCGCGGTCATCATTGCTTGAACGCATAAAGGTATGAACTCCGGATTGAGATTATTAAAGCCACCAGGAAACAAATTGGTGTCAACAGGCGCTAATTTAAATCCACTGTTGCGTAAGTCGACGGAACAGTAAAAAGGCACGGTGTGTTCGCGCCATTTGTTTCTGAGCCAATGCTCAATGGCTGGCATGGCATTGATTATGCGATTTTCAAGATCAAGAATTGGGCCACTCAGAGCAGTTGAAAGATGGGGTACTGGCATTTCTGTATGAAGTATTGAACCAATGCCATTATAGCATTATGTATCGGACAGATTGTGATGAGTCAGATCCTGAAGTATTGTATCGCCTGATTGAATTGCTAAAAATCGCTTACTTTTTATGTTTAATCCATTACAACCTGTTCTTATCTTGCTGGTAACCGCAGTATTGGCGGTAGTTGTGTTCCGGTCGATGCGCTTACCGCCTGTGCTGGGATATTTGCTGGCCGGCGTTATCATCGGGCCCCATGCTTTGGGTTGGATCACTGATACGGAGGAAACCCGACACTTAGCTGAATTCGGCGTGGTTTTCTTGATGTTTAGCATTGGCCTGGAATTCAGTTTGCCGAAACTTATTGCCATGAAGCGTTTTGTATTTGGCTTCGGTACTGCTCAAGTCATACTGTCTATTTTGATTGTGCTTGGCCTGGCCTGGTTATTGCAATTGGATTGGCACGTGGGTTTGATACTTGGCGGTGCTTTGGCGATGTCGTCTACCGCAATTGTGAGCAAGTTACTATCAGAACGTGCGGAACTCAATTCAGCGCATGGTAAACAGGTCATCGGTGTATTGCTGTTACAAGACCTGGCGGTTATTCCTTTGTTGATTATTATTCCAACCTTGGCAATTCAATCAAATACGGAAGCAGATGATTTCGCATGGGTGTTGATGGTTGCATTGCTGAAAGCGGTCACTGTTTTGGCATTTATTTTATTTATCGGGCAGAAGCTGATGCGCCAGTGGTTCCATGTGGTTGCGCGGCAGAAATCATCAGAACTGTTTGTACTTAATGTACTGTTAATTACATTGGGGCTTGCTTGGTTAACTCAGTTGGCGGGTTTGTCGCTTGCATTGGGAGCATTTCTAGCGGGCATGTTAATTTCCGAAACTGAGTATCGCTATCAAGTGGAAGACGATATTAAGCCTTTCCGTGATGTGCTACTGGGCTTATTTTTTGTCACTATCGGTATGTTATTGGACATGCAAGTGGTAATTGAAAGCTTTGTTTGGGTGCTTGTCATTTTGCTTGCAATCCTGGTTTTGAAAATCGTCATTATTGCCGGTTTATCACGCTTATTCGGTGCCGATTCCGGTGTGGCATTCAGAGCAGGGTTGAGTTTGGCGCAAGCGGGTGAATTTGGTTTTGTATTACTGGCGCAAGCCAACGAAGTCGGATTGCTTGATCATTCTATATTGCAACCGGTGCTGGCAGCTATGGTGATTTCAATGTTTATGGCGCCATTTTTGATTGAATATAGCGAAGCGATGATGCAACGATTTTATAGTTCCGATTGGATGCATCGTGCTATGCAGATTACGGCTATCGCGGCGCAGACATTGACGACGCAAAATCATGTGATTATTTGCGGCTACGGGCGAAGCGGCCAGAGTATTTCGCGTATTTTGGAACAAGAAAATATTCCGTTTATCGCACTCGATTTGGATCCACATCGCATCCAGGAAGCAGCGCGTGGCGGTGAATCAGTCGTTTACGGGGATGCTGCACGACGTGAAGTATTGATCGCAGCCGGCTTGCTGCGCGCAAAAGTACTTGTGGTCAGTTATGCCAATACAGCCTCCACGTTAAAAATTCTAAAACATGTGCATGAATTGCGGCCTGATTTATCCGTTGTGGTCAGAGCACTTGATGATACAGATATCGATGCACTGAAAGAAGCAGGTGCAACCGAAGTGGTTGCAGAAATTATGGAAAGCAGTTTGATGCTGGCATCACATGCACTGATGTTTGTCGATGTTTCCACGGTACGCATCTTGCGGCGCATTCGGGAAATTCGCGAGCAACGTTATAGTTTGCTGCGCGGGTTTTATTATGGTTCGAACGATATTGAAGACGGCAATGAAAAGTATTTTCCCCGTTTGTTGACTATTACGATACCTCCGCATGCTGCAGCAATCAATAAAACATTAAAAGACATCGATCTTGCGAGTTTATCGGTCGAAGTAACCGCGGTTAGAAGGCGCAATATCCGTGGATCATTGCCAACAAGTGAGACGAAATTAGAGTTGGGCGATGTTATTGTACTCAGAGGAACACCGGAGAATCTTGTTGCAGCAGAAATCAAATTAATACACGGCTAATAACCCTTATTTCATTGTTATCATAGACTATTAAGAATAGACAGTTTTTGTTAGAGAGTGTATATTCGCCGTTCCGCCCTTGGCTCTTTTTAGGGGCAGATGTTGATATAATCTCTAAGTTATACAGCAGAATTAATGGCGCACAAAAATAAGCGCAAAGTTCATCTTTTATGGAGGGAGATATGATTAAAGCTGTTCAGGCAGTTATAGGTTTAGGATTGCTTTGTTTTGGCGCAACTCAAGCAGTTGTTGCTTCTGCAG
>WBZQ01001444.1_pt1 | contig 16459 bp, 12 predicted proteins | sample 5204251 | NCBI WGS metagenome assembly WBZQ01 (sample SAMN12412402, study PRJNA552823) | activated sludge metagenome | isolation source: activated sludge from nitrification reactor of wastewater treatment plant... | place: USA: Virginia | collected 2017-09 | reverse complement strand
CCGATCAGATGGCGGTCGGGGTGCAAGACTGGGTGATTAGCATGCGCGAGGTCATGATTCCATCGGCCACGGTAGTCATTCTGGTGACGATCGCCACGCTCTGTGTCCCCTATGTCTATTTTGTGATTGGTGGACGGGAGGCGGCAGAAGAAAAGCGCCGGAATCGCCTATACGATGTGTGTTGATATTTTGCCTCGAGCGCATGAGAATTTATGTTCAGCGTTGTAGTTTCCTTTTGATGCATCCCGGAAGTGGCCTCACGTTTCAGGGCCAAATCGCTCCGAGTGAACCGCCGGTGTCAGTAGTTATGCGAAACGCGAAGTGCTGCGGGAGATTCTCGCCCAGGTCACCCATGCATTGCGCGATGGGGTGCAAAATGCAGGGATGCAGATCTTACTTTCGGCGCAATTGTGACGGCCAAAACATACTTTTATAAACATATTGATAATGTCGTTAATACATTATACTATGGTGTCGTTGGAAGTATGGCCACCGAAAAGGAGTCGCTATGACCGCCGCCATCGAAGACACCATCGTTGTTTTTACTGCTCGAAGCCCGGAGCGCATCGTCCGTGAAGGTGGATCGAAAGCATGGGTGCTGAATCCGGTTCGCGCGAAGCAATGCACATGGCTGGTCTGTACCCAAAATCGCCACAACCCCGATCACGAGTTTTCGGATGCCACTGAACCGCACGGCATGGGTTTCCTGCTCGGGCGAATTTCTGCCATTCGGAAACCGGAAGATGATGGTGAGAGTGACCGCTGGATCATCGCCATCAGCGAGTTTGCACGGATCGCCATTCCCAATACTTGGGATCATGGGCGCAATCCAGTGCGATACGAGTCGCTAGCTCAATTAGGTATCAATCTAGAGGAGGTTACGTTTCAGTCGATGCCGCAAGAGAGGGCGTCTCCTGTGCCAGCCGAACTACCCGCTCTGGCAAGGAATCCTGAAGCGGCCCTAAGCATCACAGAGGCAAAGCGGCAACTTGCGCAAACTTTCGGCGTCAAGCCTGAAGCGGTCGAAATCACTATTCGAGGATGATGTCCGGCTTGGCATCATTACTTGAAGAAGACTTCCTGGCACTTAACGAATGACAGCTTCGCTAGCGTGAACGACGTCGCCCACTGGCGGAGAGCTGGGTATGGCGAACGGAATTGGCGACGAGAAAGCTATATTTAGAAGGTGCACAGTTTTTTGAATCAGTCAGGCGGTAGTGTTTATGCGGATTCACGATCTTTGGATGGTTGAAATGCGAATCAACGAGACCCTTACACTGGGTTCCGGAAGTAATGAGCCAGGATCTGTTTTGCTGAATTCATGGCCGCGCGAGAGAGGACAGTAGGCTCACAAGCCAGAAATGTACCGAGGGCTTTAGGATTCAGTACCCAGACATCCTCGCTATTCCGTCTCCCCGTCCGCTCGACATACCACTCTGAAAACACCAGAATCGGCCTGGCCTTGTACATACCGCTCTCGGTCCAATTTAGTCATGTGGTCAGCCATTGAGCTTGTGCCCGCGCTTGATCCAACGGCTTGGTCGCTACGCCTTTGCCTGCGATCTGCAGAGATTTACCATCGTAGAATAACTTGCTGTGGCCGTGCAGCGGCTTCGTCCGTGATTTCGTTTCAACGGTGAAGACTCCGGCAGGCCCCACGAGAGCATGGTCAATATTAAACGATGGACCGGGAATATCATGAAACACAGAATAGCCTTGTTCTCGTAATTGTTCGGGGATTTGTCCGACAAGACGCTCGCCGTCCCTGCCCAGCCGGAGATGCCTGATAGTCTCCCGAAGGTACCAGATTCGCTGTCCTGCATAGGCAATGGTGAGGATTGCTACGATGGAGAAAACGAGGGGGTGGATCTGTCGTCCTGTCCACCATTGAATCCATCCGTACATTGCGAGGGTGATGAAGACAAGTGAAGGGATGAGCAGGTCGCTAATTTTGTCTCGAAGTGCCTGTATTCGCTCGTCGAGGGATGGCCCCGGCACCCTAAGCGGAGGGACGTTAAATGATTGGCGCCGATGCTGGAGATTGGTACGTCAGGCTGGATCAGACATAGGCGAAGGGGTGCTTAGTTTGGCAAAGATGAGTGCGTTCCGGTGTGGGCGTCTAAACAATTCCTTCGTAAGAAGTGTAGCAGAGAACTCGATAGCTTCACTCAGCCTAGCGGCTTTTCGCAATTGATGAGAATTAGTTGAAGAAAGACCGAGCGAGAGACTCAAATAGTGTGAGGGTGCATCTCAACGCTCTTGCTTGTCCATTAGCTGAGTATGTCGCTCAGCCGATTAAATCCAGGAGGATGCTTGAAAGCCGCGCGAATTATGCGCTCGAGTATATGAACATTCGGAACGTTGATATATGAGAGTCCGCTGTATATTTTGTCGTCGGTGGAGGAGCCAATCTGAAAATGCCCATCATTGATCCATATCTTTGTATCGTGCCACGAACACCATACCGATTCATCCCCGAACATTTTATGTTTCGTTAGCAAGACACTGTCATCTTTCACAACGACATCTCCGATGGATATTTCCTCCCCGTCGCGCAATTTCCCAAGTAGGTCGATTGAAAGCCGTGTGCCTACGGAGAGCCATAGTTTTTCCACAATGGACAGAAAGACAGGTTCCCGCGACAGTGAGATTATTGCTTCTGATATGGAATCTCCAAACGCGATCGTATACTGTATTACGCCTGCTGACTGACGAACGCCTCCCCAGCGTACGCGTGTGATAGATGCCAAGCTGTAATTTTTGTTCTTCCACTCGATGCCTTCCGACGAGATTCGAAAAGTCTGTTTGAACAGGATTCCAATCTCAACCTGGTAGGTGATCGCGCGTCTCCATTCATCGAGTTCTGCTACCGTTTGCTGCCGGGCTTGAATGATTTGCTGTAGAGTGGCAGCATCCTCCTCAACCCGCTCTCGAACCTCAGGCAATTCAGCAAAAACGCTTTGAATGAGATTTGTTAAGCGCTGTGATTCCGCCACACAGCCATGCTTATTCGTCAATGTTATGGCTAGTCCTCTAATGTTAAGCGCTACCTCACGGCTGATTTCATGTTGTTGGCCTCGCGCTTTGGCGTTTAATTGAATCGGTTGAGCCACGGTATCCCAATTCCGGACTACGTGGACTAACACATCAATGAACTGATTAACAGCAACGCCTTTCTGTTCCGCCTCCGATTCGATGGTCGACACGATTTTCTCGATGTTGGTGGCCTCTTGCTGAAGAAATGGTTGGCTTTCTACTTCATAAGCGCCAACTACTTCATCGATCAGCATAGGTGCATGTACGCTGCCGCTCTTGGTAGCGTTATCGACCGCCAATGTAACTGCCTTAATGAGCTCAGCTGTGGGTATGCGGTCTAGACACTCTTTGATCGCGGTTCGATAGTAATAAACTCGCCCTTGTAACTCGGTTGAAACGGTTTCGGCGGTTACCGGCGGAAATCCCGCTATGCTGCGATCTTCGTTAAGCGAGAGGGTGATCGCCTCAGGAATGCAGTCACTAGCAAGGTTCGCCAATCGTTCAATGAGATTAGCCATCGTAAGCGCATTAACTGTATCGTCAAGACGTTCAATGGCGGCCGCAATAAGATTCGCATGAGTTAAAGCGGGCAATCCGGTTTCATCTGTAATGGACATGGGATGAGTGAGTGCTTTTTTTGCGAGTTGAGTAGCCCGATTCGGGGCTAGACCTGGCAACCAACTGAGCTCCGCTGTTAAGCGCGTACGGGGGTTGCTCAGATCAGCCCGGGCTTTTTGACAGGCTTGTGCATCGTGCTCCAGCGAACGCTCGTCGGCCAGCTCAATCAACCTCCGTCGATCATCCCTCGTCGATGCACCGAGTACCCAAAACGCGTTTTGTTCCAACGCGGTAGTGGTCATCGAATTATCCTGCTCCTCTCGCGGGGCCCTGTTTCTAAGTTCGGAGTTACGGGATCGGAAGAGTTATGGAACCGCTTCGCACCTTCCGCTGCCAGGCGAGCGCGCTGGAGTTCCACTGCCCGTTGTGCCGCCTCATAAGTATCGTGATGATATCGATTGTGGGAACATCGTCGATTGTAGTCGGCTATCATGCCGTCGTACCGAAAGACATCGTACTTGTCATCAGTTTCCTGGACTTGCAGTGAGGCAGCATCGAGTCGTATCGATTCGGCCAAGCAATATTTAAGTTGAGCGGAGGTCAAGATGCGGTCACTACCTACGGGGGGCATGTCTTCCGTAAACTCTTGCGAGAAATTGGACGGAGGAGTTGGCTTACCTGCGGCTGGTGATACTGGCCTGGAGGCACGGGGCTGAGGGGTGTTCTGGTATATGGAATAGAGGAACACCAGTACAAATACGATTCCCACGCCTGTCACGAACATTCGAACGAAAGGTCTAGGGGATCTGTCATTCGGCTGCTTTTGGCCAGTTGGATGCGAAGAACTGTGCGTGGTGGATACTACTTCGGATGGAAGACTGCTAACCGCGGCGTTTCCAGATGATTGTGATGCCATCCAGCGAGCAACATGGACAAGACTGTCCACATCCGAAAGCATGATGGCCAATCCCTTAAAGCCAATCGCCCTGTCTTTCATTCAAAAATAAGATCCTTTGGTTATCCTTAAACGAAGCCAATGCGGGCCGTGTTAGCGTTATCCGTTTGACGGGTTGGTGTTGCGTGCAAGGCCGCTAGCATATGTGCTTGCCCCAACCGTGCCTTTCCCGACCTGGCGGCCAATCGTGCGCCTTCTCGCACCATGAATGAGACATCAGACAACGGTCGTCCAGACAATGCCTTGGCGAGTGGTGTGATTTCGACATCGGGTTCAGTGGGTAAGGAAGACAGTAGGGTTGTGAGAAGAGCTGCGATTTCTGGCTGAGTGGCATTCCCTACGAGGATGATATGGTCAAACCGTCCTCTTCTAAGAATGGCAGGGTCTATCATTTCAATTTTATTAGTCATGGCAACGACGAGCACTCTATGATGGACCGCTTCAGGAATCCGTCGAAGAAACTCGGCGACTTCTTCTACGCGATGATGTCCGACTCCGGGTGCTCTTTCGGCTAAGAACGCTTCCATTTCGTCAAGGACGATGATTGAAGGTGAATGCTCTATGGCATCCGTAAAAACTTGAGCGACTTTCCGGCTAGTCTCGTGGATGTATGGACTCGCCACACTGGAAGCATTGATTTCGTAGCTAGGCCACCCTAAAAAATCGATCAACCGCTGCACCGCAAATGTTTTGCCACATCCAGGTGGGCCATGAAGGACGACTGCCGATGGAAAGGTGATCCCAAGCGCCTTATAACGATCCGGATGCTCGATGATATCCACGACATGTTCGTTGAAAAACGTTTCGAGTTCTGGTCGCCCTGGTAATTCGAATCGGGCTTGGGGGGGGGTGGTACTTTTAGCGGGCTGAAGGGATGGTTGAGCGACTGCCACTGAATTGGGCGAAACGGCCTGAGAGTCCACCAGTGGTCCTTCATTGACGGAGAAGCCCGCCTCCTCAACGATATCCTTTAGGTGAGTGGCATCTAGCCAATTCAAAGTGTGAGTGAGACGCCGAAAGGATGTCACTGGGATTCGAGCACCTCCTGTGAGCCAATACCCCAACACGGTGGCATCATCGGTACAAGAACTGATGCTATAGGTAGGCAAAAGGCGTTGAAGCTTTTCGATGTAGAGTGAGTCCTGGAGCGGCGAGACACTGTCGCATGCTCTGGTCGCTTTGAGTGCGGCGGCAAAAGCAAGGGCTTCACTCTTCGAATTTGGGGCAGGTCCGGAGGAGACCGGACATAACAACTGGTCCGCAGGACTAGCGATCATAGAAAGCTGCAACGTGCCGAAGCAAAACCGAGGAAGTGTATTAGAGGCTAATAAACCTGCGCAGACCCATTTTTCAGTGAGGTCTGCGGTGGCGAGCAGAGCGCGATTGCCGCCGACTGTTTGAACGATTTGCCAGCCCTGTCCCTCATACAGTGCTTGTTTCGTGGAACTACCATCGGGCAGGTGAAATCCAATTGGGAGCCAATTTACGAGCACCATAGTTATCCAAGGACAATATTTGTTGGAGCTACCATATCGTCGTCGGCCGCAGTGCCGATCCTGGCACCCTCCAGCTGAGCAACAATGTGACGGACTTTCTCCATATCGCTCGCCCTGAGGGCTTCAGTACCGGCCGCTACCAGCTGCGCGTGTTCTTGGCAGTCAGGATATAAATGCACGGCCTCGGCAAACATCTTAAAGCGGTCAATCACAAACCAATCTTGCCTCCAAAGAATGAGGAAGTTCTTCCCGCGAAGTTCATCCAGATGCGATTCGAAGGTACTACTAGAGCGCATGATGACACTTTCAGCGGTCTTCACCAAATTTTCGAAGGTAGATATCTCCGAGGGGCGTGCGTGAGGACGCACATGCTTCTGAAAAAATGTCACAGCTTTGTCTAGTTCGAGCTGACGAATTGTCTTTAGATGCGTTTGACGAGTTTCAGCCAGCAGGCGTTTTAACTGTTGGACATCGTCGAGAGCCTGTTTGGTAGTCTCGGGATCCATCATCCCGACGGCGGTTTCAGCACGGCTCAGTCGTTCTTGGACTTCAGTCAAGCGCGGGTCGTCGACCTTTGAGACCATCTCGTCGAGGCGATCCTGGACCTGGCTGGCCTGTTCTTGAAGCAACTTGGCGGCCTTGCTGTAATCAATTTGACCTTCTTGGCGAGAATAGAAGTTTCGACTGTTTTGAAATGAGCCGCTGATTGAGGGAACTGATACTCCGAGGATGATTTGCCCGGAATCGAGAATCTCATACTCGCAGTGAAGCTCCGCTCCTGCGGATATGGCGCCATCCGAGAAATCTTGACCAGTAATTTTGAAGAGCCCGATAAAGCGATTATCCGTGATAGGGTCCTTGCAATCACCCTCCCAGAGTTTGAAATTTATTGAGTCGGCAGTGCCAGCCTTCAAGGACGTCTCAGCACGAAAGGATAATGCTCCCTTTTTGGGTAGGGGCTCGCCTTCCTGAATTAAGTAAATTAGCCCAACCGCACCGCCGATCTTGTCCTTGGCAGCGACGCCGATAGAGTGGGAAGCTGGTATGGCATCAACGGTCGCAGCTGTTCGAGAGATCATCAGGTGAGACGTGTCAAGGGTTAGCGGTGACCCAGCGGCATCCAGCACATACACCTTGAAGCTATTCTCTCCCGGCCGGCTGAGGACCACGTCCACTGAGGCCCCGTCGCGAAGGGGAAGACGACCGGAAGACCAGCCGTTATCGAGACAGTCGATTTGAAACTCTGTGCCGAGGGCAATTGTGCCGCTGACTTTTGCTAGAATCTTGGCTTTCAGATCAGGCGTCCGGCTTGTGTAGACAAAAGAAACCGAGACGGGTCCGCCGACCGTGATCGTTCCGCGCGATTTCTTCCGTTCTCGATTAGTTGTACTCCAGTCTATCGATTCGGCAAATATTGCGGCACCCTCCGCAACTGCGGTCATGGGGTTGATTTCACTCGAAGCGGCAATACCCAGTTCAGAAGATATTTTGTCGCGCAGTGGTTTGTATTGAGTGGGGCCTCCGACGAATATCATCCTTTCGACGTCTTGCGGCTCATATCCCGCTTTCCGCAAGGTAGTGCGAGCGGCCTCAATGGAATCTAAAATTTTTGGAACAATAAGTTCGTCAAATTCCTGTCGTTTGAACGGTATATCGACGTAAAGTTCTCTTCCGTTCTCATCTGTCAAATTGAGTTCTGTCTCGGAAAGGCTGATTAGGCTATCTTCTCGTTGTGATAACTCGATTTTAGCCTTTTCAGCCGCCCAGAGAGCCATCCGAGCCAGAGGCTTATAGCGCGATTGCCTGTCAAACTCATCGGGTAAGGAGAAAGTGTGAAACAACCATGGCTTAACTATGGCGTCGAAAATCTGGCGATCAAAGTCAGCTCCTCCGCACATCGCAATTCCGCCACCAGCTAAAAGGCTCACCCGTCCGGCTGTGCTCTGGGCGACGGCAATGTCCAGGGTGCCGCCTCCTAGGTCATAGATGCAAAAAAGGCCATCCTGCTTTCGTTGGCGCATGACGCTCATGACGGCGGCAACTGGCTCTTGCATCAGAGCGACTTGCCCGATCTGGGCAAGTGTGGCTGCAGTCGTTGTGGCGTCTTTTTGCATTTGATTGAATGCTGCGGGGACAGTGATGACAGTGCCGACTTCGTCACTGTTTCGGATTTCTTCCGGTAGGTACCCAAACAGAGTCCGCAGGATTTCAGCAGAGCATTCTTCTGGCGTCATGGTGCGAGGCACAGCTGATAGATCAATTGGCGTATTAGTGCCCATGAACCGTTTAAATTTAACGGCAGCACGTTCGGGGCTTCGGGCCGCGCTTGCATATGCGCGCGAGCCGACATATTTCCCCCGTTTATCAAAAAAGATGGCTGAAGGCGTAACGTCATGTTGGTCCGGGCTCTTGTAAAGGCGGACAGTTTCACCGTTGTATGAACAAATGGCGCTATTGGTGGTGCCTAGATCGATGCCAACGTAATTCATATGTGCGCCTTTCGAAGCATCACTGTTCCGGCTCTTTTTAGACCTGTGGGGCCCATGATAATCGGTTCGATCATCTGATCAATGAGTAGGGGTGCGTCGGAGGGGAAGTCGGCAAGGTTGACAGGGTCGGCAGCAATTCCAGAATCAAAGGGGTGACCTTCTAGGTTGACGAGCGTCAGCCCAACAGCCTGAAGCTTTTCTTCTATTTTCCGGTGAAAGTATCGAAGTTGATTCGCATAGCGATCACCATCTCCAGCATCAAGTCTAGAAAGGACCTTTTGAAATAGTTTCGCGAATCGCCAACTTTCGATGGTCATTTCGATTATGAGTTGCTGATAGGAGCCAACTGTGAGGTCGTCGCTATTGCGATCCATTTTTTTAGTGGACGTATCTGAATACAAATGCCGGGATTGAAAAAAGCGTGTCACTGCAGTGAACGGGCTCACCATCGATCACGTGTGTGAAACAAATGAAACGAGGACAGTATACTGAAATTGATTGTATCTGGGCCACAGCCCATCGGGGGGGTACCTGAAGAAAAGTTCTCTCCCTCCAAGCGTAATGGATATAAGTTTCTATAGAATGGCAGCTAATTCTGTAAGATCTTGGAAACTTTGAGTAGTCGAGCAAAGTAGGTGGACATTTGGCCGTTTCAATGGCGAGTGCTGGATCGAAATGAACGCATTGTTCCATGCGTCTGGTTTGCTCCGTGAGGTAGCGGGCGTCGATGGCGGCGGCTGTCCGTTTTAGAGGATCGAAGTTGACCTTTCCCGCGAGGAGGCGATGGCCGATTCTCTTGCAGGTTTCAATCAGTTTATTCTGTTCCGAGCTTATTTCGTCGGAGGGGGATGCGCTCCTATATAAGAGCAGTGATCGCTTTGCCATCCAGATGATCCGGCGCCAACGTTCAGAAAGTACGCAGCTTCTTGGACTTTGATGATCCCCGAGATGGATATTTTGAGTCGTGGGTATCGATGCCTACAGCATCGGCCATGAAGCGGCCAAATGTTGTATCAGACAAGTTGATCACATAGCCGCTGTCCATGTGGAACAGCTTTTCAAGGTAGCCTCTTTCGATGATTGTCAAGGAACTCATATTTCAGGAGCGAACTGGTTCCCTCTCGGCATCGATGGCCGTCAGCCCTGCGACTTCAACAGGCGGATGATCTGGGAATTTTGCGATGATCGACAGGCTGCCTCCCATGGCTTCGATGTAGCTGCGCAGTGTTGAAATCAAGAGGTCGCTGCGCTTTTCGAGGCGGGACACTCCTTCCTGTCCGATGCCGAGGGTTTCGGCAATGCGCTCCTGGGTTCGCCTGTGGGCTTGGCGCAATTCGCGCAGGGTCATTTCCTGTGCGATTAGCTCAGCCGCGCGCGCTTCAACCATTTTCCTGCGCGCCGCCGGCAGCTTCTTCATTTTATCCTTCAGTGTGGTAGTCATGATGTCAATCCTTTCGTTTTCTCGTCGCGCCGAGATGCCTGTCAAACCTGTTGTCAGCCTTGCGGATCAATTCTCTGTAAAACTGTTTTTCACTTCCGCCTGACTTGTCTCCGGCAACGAGCAGGACGGCACGGCGGCGGCGATCAAAGGCGAAAGCCACCCGCCAGACCCCATCCGCAGCATTGAACCTCAGCTCCTTCATATTCGCATGCCTGGAGCCTTTTAGGGTGTCGGCCCATGGGCGTCCGAGTACAGGGCCGAATTCCGCTAGAAGGTGAAGATAAGCCAGCAGCTCGTCCTGGACTTCCTCATCCAGCTCGTCGAACTCCAGGGCGAAGTCTGCATAAAACTCAACATCCCATGCCACTGAACAAGTATGCCTTGAAATGCATATGGTGTCAATGACATCATATGCCGTTAAGAGATTTCCGTGCATGAAGACTTAAACATGCATCCCGCGGTGTTCCGAATGTGGTGGCAATGATCACAGAGTGGCAGCGTGCGGGCGTGCTATGGGTCTTTTTATTTGAAAACCCGTTGGATCTCGTTGTGACGTCCTCCCAGAAAACGAGACCATTCCATGCTGGAAAGGTCTCGTTTTCAGGGAGGGGTCAGTTGGGCCGAGGGAGTTTGCGGACTCTAAGAAGAGGTGGTATATAGCCGGAGTGGTCGGGCGCTGAGAATGATGGCCCCGATAGACGCTATCTTTGGCCAATGAGCTGATCTAATGCCCTCCACAGTTCAGACGATTCATTCCATCCTCGCTCAGTTTCGGGAAGTAGCTAGATCAAACCGGGATCTCGGGGATCGTTTCGAGCGGCTTATCTGCCGTTATCTCGAACTTGATCCCATCTATGCCGAAAGGTTTTCCAATGTTTGGATGTGGAATGAATGGCCGCGCAAGGGGAAAGTCGGAGATGTGGGCATCGATGTAGTCGCCGAGGAACGCGCGACGGGCGAATTCTGCGCCATTCAGTGCAAGTTTTACCTCCCGGAACACACGATTGCCAAAGAGGACATTGATTCCTTCTTCACCGCGTCCGGGAAGCAACTATTCACGTCGTGCATGATTGTTTCCACTACAGACAAGTGGGGGAAGAATGCCGAAGATGCGCTGATCAATCAATCAAAGCCCGTTACACGACTGACCATCCATGACCTTGATGCGAGCCCGATCGATTGGTCGAAATTCAGTCTTCGCCATCCCCAGGCTCTTTCACTACGCGCGCACAAGAAGACGCGAGAGCATCAGACTGCAGCCATTAGGGATGTGGTTAAGGGATTCTCACAAGGCGACAGGGGTCAACTTATCATGGCCTGTGGAACGGGTAAGACGTTCACCGCGCTCCGTGTCGCCGAGAAAATGGCACCTACGGGCAACGTCCTTTTCCTTGTGCCGTCCCTATCGCTGATGTCCCAGAGCCTGCGCGAATGGACGGCTGAATCTGTCCGCCCTATCCATAGCCTTGCCGTGTGTTCCGATACGCAGATCGGCAAAAGTAGGACCAAGGCGAAGGATGATAAGGGCGACATCACTACCTACGATCTAGCCTTCCCCGCAACAACTTCAGCACGGCAGATCATCCGTCAGCATCGCGCCATTCACAGCATGGCGGAACGCAAGAAGACGCCCGCACAAATGACAGTGGTCTTCTCGACCTACCAATCCATCGACGCCGTCTCGCAGGCACAGAAGGCAGGTCTTCCGGGATTCGATCTCATTATCTGCGACGAGGCGCATCGTACTACCGGCGTCACCTTGAGCGGGGAGGACGAAAGCCACTTCGTGAAGGTCCATGACGCTGATTTCATCAAGGGAAAGAGGCGCCTGTACATGACCGCCACGCCGCGCGTGTATGGCGATGAGGCCAAAGTGAAAGCCGGGCAAGCGGATGCTGAGCTCTGTTCAATGGATAACATTGAACAGTTTGGTTCAGAATTCCACCGGCTTGGTTTCGGTGAAGCGGTAAGCAAGGCTCTCCTTTCCGACTACAAAGTGCTGGTCCTCGCCGTGGACGAGAAATACGTTTCCAAAACGTTCCAGCGCCAGATCGCCGATACCAACAATGAACTTAACCTCGACGATGCCGTACGAATCACTGGTTGTTGGAACGGTCTCGCCAAGAAATTCGACCAAGCCAGCGCCACCACGACGACCACCCAACTGCAGGGTGATACCATCCCGATGCGTCGCGCCGTGGCCTTCTCTCGATCCATCAAGGATTCGAAAGCCTTTGTCGAAAGGTTTGCCCAAATAGTCACCGCCTATCGTGAGGCGCATCCCGAAGCGGATGACCTCCTCCAGTGTGAACTGGACCACGTGGACGGCACGTTTGACGCTCTCAAGCGCAACGCCTTGCTCGACTGGCTGAAGGCCGACTCTCCGGGAAACACGTGCCGGATTCTCTCCAATGCCCGCTGTCTGTCTGAAGGCGTGGATGTCCCCGCACTCGATGCCGTGCTGTTTCTCAATCCCCGCAAATCCGTGATCGATGTTGTCCAATCCGTAGGGCGTGTGATGCGCCGCGCAGAAGGTAAGAAATATGGCTACATCATTCTGCCCATTGGTATACCTGCGGATGTGCCCGCCGAGGAGGCCCTAAAGGACAATGAAAAATACAAAATCGTCTGGCAGGTTTTGCAAGCGCTTCGCGCCCACGATGACCGATTTAACGCCACCATCAACCAGATCGAACTGAACAAACAGCGTCCTGATGCCATTCAAGTTATTGGTATTGGTGAAAGTGACCCGGCCTCTAGGGACGACAGTAAGAGCGCTGGCGACGGTCAGATGAAAGCTCAACAGGTGCAAGGCAGATTTGCCTTCCCGGAGTTGGAAGAATGGAAAGACGCCATCTACGCTCGGATTGTTCTGAAATGCGGCGACCGTCGTTACTGGGAAAGTTGGGCCAAAGATGTGGCCGGAATAGCCGCGCGTCACACTGACCGCATCCGGGCCCTACTAGAAAGCGGGGACAAGAGGCACCGACGAGCTTTCGCTGATTTCCTCGCCGGGTTGCGTGACAACATCAATCCCAGCATCAATGAGAACGAGGCCATCGAGATGCTGTCTCAGCACCTCATCACCCGCCCGGTATTCGATGCCCTGTTCGAGAACTACGCCTTCACCCAACACAATCCTGTGTCTATTGCTATGCAGCAAATGCTGGAGATACTTCACGATCAGGCATTGGAAAAGGAAACCGCTACGCTTGACAAATTCTACGCTAGCGTCCGCCAGCGTGTTTCCGGCATCGACAATGCCAAGGGCCGTCAAGACGTTGTTATCGAGCTCTATGACAAATTTTTCCGCACTGCCTTTCCGAAAATGACGGAGCGACTCGGCATCGTCTATACGCCGGTTGAAGTTGTGGACTTCATTCTTCGGAGCGTAGAAGATGTCTTGAGAGATGAGTTTAACTCGTCGCTTAGCGTGGAAAATGTCCACATCATCGACCCGTTTACCGGCACAGGTACGTTTATCGTGCGCCTCCTTCAGAGCGCGCTCATACAGCCTGCCGACCTGTTGCGAAAATACCAAAAAGAGCTGCATGCCAACGAAATCGTCTTGCTCGCTTACTATATCGCCGCAATCAACATTGAAGAAGCGTTTCATCGTCTGCAACGCGCAGAAGGTTCAAGCTCTAGCAGGGGCTTCTCTGCCCCGTCGGCTCTCGAATATCAACCATTTGAGGGTATTGTTTTGACCGACACATTCCAGCTCTCTGAGAGCAAGGGTGGGTTGGATGAAAAGATGTTTCCAGAAAACAACCGCCGAGTAAAACGTCAAAAACTAAGTCCGATTACAGTAGTGGTGAGTAATCCGCCTTATTCTGTAGGACAGGGCGATGCAAACGCCAACAATCAGAATCCTAGATATCCCACGCTTGATGACCGTATACGTAGTACCTATGCGGCTAATTCCAGTGCAACGAACAAGAACAGTCTTTACGACAGTTACATTCGTGCGCTGCGATGGGCTAGTGATCGCATCAGCGAAAAAGGCGTCGTCGGTTTCGTCTCGAACAATTCGTTCATTGATGGCAACGCGCTAGAAGGGTTACGGGCAAGCTTGTTCCGCGAATTTACCACCATCTATGTTTTTAACCTTCGAGGGAACCAGCGCACCTCTGGCGAAACGTCCCGAATGGAGGGCGGAAAAATATTTGGTTCAGGCAGCCGCGCTGGCATCGCAATTTCATTATTTGTTCGGAATCCCGCCAAAACTGGCGAGTGCGAACTTTATTACCATGACATCGGTGACTATCGCTCTCGCGAGGAAAAACTGAGAATTATCGAAAAGTTCCAGAGCCTCAACGGTCTTCATTCAAAAAGGAGCTGGAGGCACATCCATCCCAACGCTAGTTACGATTGGATTAACCAACGTGATCCGGCTTTCGAGAGATTTGTCTCAATCGGCGATAAAAAGGACGATTCGGTCAAAACCGTTTTTGAGACCTACTCGAGAGGGTTGGAAACCGCACGCGATGCTTGGTGCTATAACTTTTCGAGATTCGCTTTGACCTCGAATATGGAGCGAATGATTCGCTTCTACAACGAGCAGGTGGACGGTTTTGGAGACTACAGTAAGGGGAAACCTAGGGGCGAGTTTCCAGAACTCGCCAAGAAATTTATTGACACTGATGCAAAGAAAATCTCCTGGTCAAGCAGCCTGATCCTGGATTTGCAGCGGTTACGCAAAACGAGATTTCACGGTACCGCCGTCACGCAGGCCGTATATCGGCCATACTGCAAAGTCAACGCCTACTTTGATCAGGATATGATTCACCGTGTAGGCCAGTTCCCGCAGATTTTTCCTAAGGCCAGCTCTGCCAACTTGGTAATCTGCATGACCGGTGTGGGAAACCGGATTGATTTCTCGGCGCTAATTACAGACTCGGTTCCGGATCTGCATATGGCCGATTCGAACGGGGCAAGCCAGTGCTTTCCACTCTACCTTTACGAGGAGGAAAAGCTTCAGGAGGGCCTACTCATTCGCCATGAGCCAAAAGGCGAATTGGTGGACGGCTACCGACGGAGTAGTGCCATTGCGGATGCAATCCTCATCGATTTTCGAGCTGCCTACGAAGCGCGGATCACCAAGGAGGACATCTTTTACTATGTCTATGGGGTACTTCATTCGCCAGAGTATCGCACACGCTTCGCTAGCGACTTGAAGAAGATGCTGGCGAGATTGCCATTCACTTGTGAGACGGCGAACTTCTGGCGCTTCAGCGATGCGGGTCGCGACCTCGCGCGCTGGCATCTCAAGTATGAAACTGTCGAGCCATGGCCTGTAAACGAATCAACCGGCGAACTTTTTCTCGATCCTGAGAAGGATTTCCTCGTGCAGCAGATGACGTTTGGCCGCGCCACTGCCGAGCAAAAGGCGCGGGGCGAAAAGGTGGATAAGACAACGATCCATTACAACTCACGGATTATGCTCACGAACATTCCACTCGAAGCTTACGGTTATGTTGTGAACGGCAAGTCCGCCATCGAATGGATCATGGAGCGTTACCAGGTGACGGTGGACAAGGATAGTGGCATTCGGAATGACCCGAATGATTGGGCACGCGAACACAAGCAGCCCCGCTACATCCTGGATCTACTGAAGCGCGTAATTGCCGTGAGCATGGAAACGATGAAAATCGTCCAGTCACTGCCCGCAGTCAACGAACGCATAGATGATTCAGCTATGCCGGTGGTTTGAAGAGGTCAAGTTCGGCGTCTGATTTTGCGAGATCTACCCTCGTTCAAATGGGCGTCATTGGAGTCCCATACTTCAGCCTACGCTCAGAATCCAGTTAGGGTTTCTTGATCGCCCGAAAGAGCGCGGCCTGAGTCTCCGCAAGGCTCACCGGTACGAACGTGGAGGTTGAAGGGATGGTCGCCTCACGGGTCCTAGGTTTCGGTGCTGCGTGAGCTAGCGGACCTGTCCGTTTCGCCCCCGAACGGCCCGCCCCATTAATGAGGCGGGCCAACGCCAACCGCTTGAAGTGGCGGCTGCGTTGATACGGGGGAAGCCGAATTAGCCACCGAAACAGTCGCATATCGTCCGCTGACTTCTCCGAGAAATAAACTGTGACTCTAGGCATGCGAGGCCTTCTGTGCAGACGCGTCAGCCTTTGGGATATCCTCAGCCCCTTGATCCTGCGCGGGTGTCTGATCTGTACTGGTGAGGCGGATGTATTCCAGATAACCGGCCGCATTGGTGAACTGACTCTCCGGCAGAATCGTGTAGTCGTCTCTGAAGTGGCCGAGATAGGAAGCGAGCAGAGCTGACCCGCCGCCACAGTAAAGCAAGTGATCGATGCCTGGTGCGCCTTCTTTCCACAGTCGTGTCATCTCGTTGTGGAGCCTGGTAGCCAACGGCCGTGCATAATGCTGAACCAGCGCTTCTAAGGCTTGCCGTTCAACCACACCCCCTTTAATCTTGATCGGCTTGTCCTCGCGCAACGCCCAGTCCACCTCGTAGGCATCG
>WBZQ01001443.1_pt1 | contig 16468 bp, 12 predicted proteins | sample 5204251 | NCBI WGS metagenome assembly WBZQ01 (sample SAMN12412402, study PRJNA552823) | activated sludge metagenome | isolation source: activated sludge from nitrification reactor of wastewater treatment plant... | place: USA: Virginia | collected 2017-09 | reverse complement strand
GGTCGCCACCGTCAGCCGCCCGTCGTCGTCGCCGAGCTCGTGGAACAGGCGCCGGAAGGTGGGTCGGTCGAAAGCCTGGCGCGCGCGCGTCTGCCAGCCGGTCGGGAACTGGCGCGTCTCGTACAGGCGCGCGCTGACGAACCCGCGCGCCTCGGCCACGAGGGCGCGTTGCTGCGGCGTCAACGAGCGCTGCTCATGCTGCGCCAGACGCTCCTGCCACAGCGCGGCCTTGGTCGCGGCCGGCAGCAACTCGAAGATGGCGCGCCGGTGCGCCGGCGGGAAAGCTGCGACCGCGGCGAGCGTCGTCGGCAGATGGCCGGCGCGCGTCGCGGCCCATGCCTGCGCCTGCGCGCACTCGGGTCTCTCGTCGACGGTCGCCGGCAGCACCAGGGCCACCACCGGCGCCACGACCAGGAGTGAGAGGAGCGTGTACTTCCAGGACCTGCGAGCCTGCTGCATAGGGCCTCCTCGGGTCAGTGAACGGCGAGAATGGTTCAGTATTATGAACGCCCAAGTCTCAGATGCAATGGAAATCGCTCTTGTCGGGCACGGTTTTACCGAGCGACCTCGAGAGCGGCCAGCGCCCCCCCCCACGTGCTAACGTCTCGGGCGCCTTGGGAGGGCCCAGCCATGCAACTGCCGGTCAGCTTCGCCGACGTGCAGGCCGCCGCCACGCGCCTGCAGGGTGTGGCCCACTGGACGCCGGTGGTGACCGCGAGCACTCTCGACGCGCGACTCGAGGCGCGCCTGTTCCTGAAGTGCGAAAACCAGCAGCGCATGGGGGCCTTCAAGTTCCGTGGGGCCTACAACGCGCTGGCGCTGCTCGACCCGGCGCTGCGCGCGCGCGGCGTGATGGCGTACTCGTCGGGCAACCACGCGCAAGCCGTGGCGCTGGCGGCACGCCTCTTCGGCACGCACGCGACGGTGGTGATGCCCAACGACGCCCCGTCGGCCAAGCGCCGCGCGACCGAGGGCTACGGCGCGCGCGTGGTGAGCTACGATCCCGCTACGGAATCACGCGAGGACCTGGCTCAGGAGCTCTTGCGAGCGGCCGGGCCCGGGCGTGAGCCGGCCTTGGTGCCGCCCTTCGATCACCCGCACGTCCTGGCAGGGCAAGGCACGGCCGCCCTGGAGTTGCTCGTCGCGGCCGGGCCGCTCGACGTGCTGCTCGTGCCCTGTGGCGGTGGCGGGCTCCTGGGCGGGAGCGCGTTGGCCTGCTCCGGCCTCGCACCGCGCTGCCGCGTGGTGGGCGTCGAGCCCGAAGCCGGCGACGACGCCACGCGCTCGTTCAAGAGCGGCACGCTGCAGAGCGTGGCTCATCCCCGGACCATCGCGGACGGCGCGCGCACGCCCTCGATGAGCCCGTTGACCTTCGCCGTCGCGCGCGGGTACGTGGCCGACATGGTGACGGTCTCCGATGCCGAGATCGTGACCGCCATGCGTCTGCTCTGGGAGCGGCTCAAGCTGGTCGTCGAGCCGACGGGCGCGCTCGGTCTGGCCGCCGCCCTGGCCGGCAAGGTGGCCGTCGCGGGCCGCCGGGTGGGCGTGATCCTGAGCGGCGGCAACGTGGATCTCGCCGCAGCGCTCGCGCTCATGGGGCCTTCGTCGTCGGCCGACTGAGCCCGACGGGCCGCGCGCGGCGCTCAGCGGCCGACGGGCACTGCGGAGCGCAGGGGCAGGCCGCGCGCGTCGCCTGCGTAGAACACGCGCTCGAGGAACAGCCCGGAAGGCGGCGCGGTCAGGCGTGCGGCGGTCTGACCGTCGTCGCGCAACAGACGCGCGACGTCGCGCGGTTGCAGCGCGCCGCGGCCCGCCTCCACGAGCACCCCCACCAGGCGCCGCACCATCTTCCACAGGAAGTGCGAGCCGACCACGCGCACCAGCACGAGGTCGCCCTCTTCCGCCAACTCGATGCCCTCGACCAGCACTTTGGTCGAGGTCTCCTCGGGGTCGGCGGCCGTGAAGGCGCGGAAGTCCTGCAGGCCGGCGAAGACGGTCGCGGCCGCGCGCATGCGCGCCAGGTCGAGCGGCTCCTTGACCCACCACACGAAGGGCTTGGCGAAGGCGCTGCGGCGGCGCGCGAGCTGGTAGAGATAGCTGCGTGCCAGCGCGTCGTGACGCGCGTGGAAGCGCCGCGTGACCTTCTCGCCGGCCAGCACGTGGACGTCGGCCGGCAGCTCGTCGTTGAGCGCGCGCAGCAGCTCGTGGACGCCGAGCCGCGTCTCCAGATCGAGGTGCGCGACCTGGCCCGTGGCGTGCACGCCCGCGTCGGTGCGCCCGGAGCCGTACAGCTCGAAGTCGTCGCGGCGCGTGACGACGTGCACCGCGCGCGCCAACTCGCCCTGCACCGTGCGCGCGTTCTTCTGGATCTGCCAGCCGCTGTAGCGCGTACCGGCGTACTCGATGGTCAGTTTGAAGCGCGCCATGACGGGAGCGCGACGATAGCAGCGCCGCGCCGGGCCGGTCAACGCGACCGCGCGGCCGGCTCGAGACGCACGTCCAACATGCTAATGTGATGTCCGTGTCTTGATCTCCATGACGTGAGGTGATCCGGATGCCGAACCGTGCGCTGGCGATCACGTTGTTCGTGGCCGCGCAAGCGTCGGCGCAACTGCGCCTACCGCCCGTTCCGGGCGAATGCGGGTTCCGTTGCGGTCTCGTGCTGGTGGCGCCGGGCACCTACATGGACTGCGGTCCTTGCCCGGGCGCCTGCGGCGACACGATCTGCCAGCCCGGCATCGGCGAGAACCACGCCAACTGTCCGGCCGACTGCCTGCCGGGATCGTGCGTCTCCGAGGGTTGCCTGGGCCGCTGCGGCATCGTGCGCGATCAGTGCCATCGCCAGATCAACTGCGGTCCCTGTCCCTCGTCGTGCGGCGACGGCCTCTGCGATCCGGGCGAGTGGATCACGTGTCAGGCCGACTGCGGCTCGCAGTGCCAGCCGGAACCGGCCTGCGGCCTGCGCTGCGGCATCGTCGACGACGGTTGTGGCTTCTCGCTCGACTGCGGGCCCTGCGGCGGCCAGTGTGGCAACGGTCTGTGCGAGAGCGGTGAGACGAACTTCGCCTGTCCCGAAGATTGCCCGCCACCCGGTTGCGTGTCGTCGGGCTGCAACGGCGCCTGCGGCGCCTACGTCGACGAGTGCGGACGCCTGCTCTCGTGTGGGACGTGCGGCAGCCACACGCAGTGCCCGCACGCGAACGGCGTGTGCGAGCCCGAACTCGGCGAGGATCGCCTGAACTGCAAGTTCGAGTGCCCTTACGGCTGTGGCGACGGCACGTGCGGTCCGAGTGATCCCCTCCGCTGCCCGGCCGATTGCGACGGCACGCCTCCCGAGGGCATCACGGCAGGGGGACCCTACGCCGGCGTGGTGGGCGAGAGCGTCCATTTCTTCGCCCGCGTGGCGCCCTCCGTTGCGGCCACGTCGCTGCGTTGGACTTTCGGCGACGGCGCGAGCGCGACGGGCCTGACTGCGCAGCACGCTTACGCGTTGGCCGGCGTGTACGAGATCACTTTCGAGGCGACGGTCGGTGACGGGAGCGTGCTGCGTTCGTTCACCAGCGCCAGCATCGCGCGCCCCGCGCAGACCAGCGGCTTCGATGTTGCTTTCGACATGTCTTACGACGCGGCTGGCGACGGTATCGTGGCCACGGCGACGATCCGCGAAACGCCCGGTCCACCCGGTCCGCCACGCAAGCCGGCTGCGGCCATGGCCATCCAGAACCCCGCAGGACAGATCGTCCATCAGACCGGCTGGGTGCCGCTCGAGGCCCAAGCCGATCCCATTCACGTGCCGGCGCTGGCGAATCCGACGCCGGGCGTGTGGCGCGGCCAGGCGCTGTTCGCGTACCTGGATCCGTCGACGCAGCAGCTCCACTACCTGGGCGCGCTCTACGCGAGCGCGGTCGTGCCAAGTTCGCAGTGTAGCGGCTGTCTGACGCTGGCTCCCGTCGAAGCGATCATCCGCGATGGCGGCTCACGAGACTTCACGGCCACGCCCAACTCGAGCCCACCTCCGGAGCAACTCGCCTGGTCGTTCTCGAAGCCGGCCGGGTCGAGCAGCGCGGGGTTCGTCGAGTTCGCGGGCGGGGGACTCAGCGTCAACGCGACGGCCACCTGGTTCGCACAGCCCGATCAGGAGTGCGTGTCCTCCGACTTGCTGGCCGCGCAGGCGTTCGAGAACGCGAAGTACACGATCAAGGCCGCGGGCCTCGTCGGAAGCCAGCTCGCCACAGGCCAAGCGGAGCTGCAGGTGCAGATGCCCTGGGGGCTTCCGGCTGCGATGGGCGGAGGCGGCTCGGCTGCGGTCACGGCGCCACCGGAACTGCTCGGAGACGTCCAGTGGGACTGCGCGTCGCCCGATCCAACGGCACCGTGCCGCGTCACCGGCGACACGCACATTCGCACGCTGCCCGTCGCTTGTTTCGCGGAGACCAGCGACGCCAGGTGCGCAACGCCTCAGCAACAGAATGCGCTCATGCCGCTGGGGTCCTCGTTCCGACACAAGGCGGAGGTGCACGAAGCCAGGCACGTGCACCAGTTCGAAGCCGGCCAGATCCTCGGCGATCTCTACCGGACCGACGGTCTGCAAGGCCTCATGAGCTTCGAGGTTCCGGGGACGAGCACGGCCTTGCGCGACTTCACGTCAACGAGCCCGGCCCAGATGGACGCTGCGATCATGACCACCAAAGCTGCGTGGCGGCTCTGGATGAACGTACTTCTCGATCTGCGTCGCTACGTGACAGAACTCGCCGCGTATGCCGCTTCCGATCCCATTGCCCCTCGATACCTCCTTCAGGGCTGCAACGTCCTCACGCCGTGAGGTGGATCATGAACCCCCGGTCCGCAGGCGCTCTCGTCCTAACAGCCTTGTGCGCAGGCCGCGGCGATGCCGAGCCAGTCGAGAAGTCGCGCCACTGGTTCGCCGCGCGCGGCAGCATCGCAGTCGTGCTGGCAACGGTGCAAGCGGTCGACGTGGTCTTCGAGCCTGAGGCGCTGTCGACCCCGCGTACTCGCCAACTCGCCGACGGGACGTGGGCCACCCGGACGAACGACGAGGGTCTGCAGGGCACCGTGACTCGCGTGCGGATCGACGAGGTGCTGAAGAGCGACGGCGTGCTCGTGCTCGGCGGACACGCCGACGCGTACGACCCGTTCTTCCAGACTCTCGAAGGCTGGGCACCCAGGGTGGGCGCGCAGTACGTGCTGTTCTTGGAGCGGCGCGCCTACACCGAACGGCAGCGGCTCGAGCGCAACTTCATCGTGCGCCGTGAGCCCAGCGATGGTGGGCCTTCGACGCTGCTGAATCTCGAAGCCACCTACACGCTCGTGGACAACCGCCGTGGCGCCATCCGAGTCGACACGATGAAGGAGGGCGCGCTCCAGGCGTTGCGCGACGAGGTGCGCGCCGCCAACCGCCCGAGCGTGACGCTCGTCGCGCCGCAGGCGGGCGCCGTGCTGTCCGGCCACGTCACGCTCGCCGCCACGGCTTTCGACGACGGCGGCGTGCTGGGCGTGCAGTTCCAGGTCGACGGCCAGAACGTCGGTGCGGAGGTCGAGCGGCGTCCCTTCGAGTTCCCGTGGCGCTCCAAGAGCGTGCCGAACGGCGCCCACACGATCGGCGCGCTCGCGCGCGACGCCACGGGCGAGAGCGCGACCGCGACGGTCGACGTCGTCACAGCCAACGCCAACGTCGCGCCCCAGGTCGCCGCCAGCCCGGCTTCGGCCACCGGCGGCGCGCTCACGTTCACCTGGTCGTGGCACGACCCCGACGGCGATCCCCTCGCCTGTCGATTCGAGGTCGTGCAGCCCGCCCAGTGCACCTTCGCCGGGCAGTGCCAGTCAGCCGGAGGCTCCGCCAGCGGCTCCGTCACCTGCCAGGCCAAGGTCGCGTTCGGACAGCCACACGGCACCGCCTGCGATTACCGCCTGACGTGCACCGATGGCTGGGCCGAGCCCGTCGCGGCGACTTTCCGACTCTACTTTCCGAACCTGAACTGACGCCGCGCTCCCACGCGCGCGTCGCGACGCCTGCGGCATCGGTGCTAGGCTCGCCAGGCCATGTTGGGACGAGCTTCGCACGCACGCGCCGCGGCGGCCTGCCTGGCCCTGACCCTCGCGGCGGGTTGCGCGCGCGAGGCCCCGCGCGCGCAACCCACGCCCACGCCGCCCGCGGCCCGGGCGCGCAATCTCGTGCTCATCGTGGTCGACACGCTGCGCGCCGATCACCTCGGCGCCTACGGCTACGCACGCCCCACGTCCCCGCGCATCGACGCGTTCGCGCGGGAGTCGGCGCTGTTCGAGCGGGCCTACAGCCACAGTCCCTGGACGATGCCCTCCGTGGCTTCGGCCTTCACCGCGCTCGAACCCAAGGACCACGGCATCGCCGACTGGAAACAGCCGCTCGACGAGCGCCATCTGACCCTGGCCGAGGTGCTGCGAGCACGCGGCTACCGCACCGAGGGCTATGTCAGTCACGGCGTGTTGTCGCGTCTGTACCAGTTCGACCAGGGTTTCGACGTCTACGATGCGTCGGTGATCGAGGGGCGCCTGCCGCGCGACGTCAGCACCGCACGCGAGGTCACCGATCTGGCCCTGGGCGCGCTGGCGCGGCCGCTGCCCGAGCCGTTCCTGCTCTGGGTGCACTACTTCGATCCGCACGACGCGTATCTGAAGCACCCCGGGCACGACTTCGGCGAGCGGCCGATCGACCGCTACGACAGCGAGATCGCCTACACCGACGTGCAGATCGGTCGCCTGCTCGATGCGCTCGCGGCGCGCGGTCTGGCCGAGCGTACGGCCGTCGCGCTGCTCTCCGATCACGGCGAGGGCTTCGGGGCGCATCGCCACCTCCAGCACACGGTGACGCTCTTCGAAGAGCTGATCCGCATCGCCTTCGTGCTGCGCGTGCCGGGCGTTCCGCCGCAGCGCGTGCGCGACGTGGTGCGTGCCAGCGATCTCGCGCCCACGTTGCTGCAGCTCGTGGGGCTGACGCCGCCGGAGGAGTTCAAGGGGCTGCCGATCGAGCTGCGCGACGGGCGCTTCCGTGCCGTCCCGGCACGCGTCGTCGTGGCCGAGACGCAGCGCTTCGCCGATCTGCGCGCGCTGCGGGCCGGGCGCTTCAAGCTGATCCAGGACCGCGCCAGCGGGCGCGCGCGGCTCTACGATCTGGAGGTCGACCCCGACGAGCAGCACAACCTGGCCCGGCAGCGCCCGGACGTCGTGGCGCGCCTGCGGGAGCTGCTCGACGCGCACTACGCGGGCGGTACCTGGAGCGCCCCGCGGCGCGATCTGCCGCCCGACCTGGAACGCGACCTGCGTAGCCTCGGTTACATCCAGTGAACGCCGCGCCGTCCGCGCCGGCGCGCGCGCAAGGCCCGCGGACCTGGTTCGCGCGCGTGCTGCTCGGCAGCGGTCTGCTGCTCGCAGCCGTGGCGCTGCTCGACCCGCTGCGGCCTGGCCTCGCCTGGTGGGGCGCGGCCCTGGCCATCGTAGGCCTGTGGCTCTCTGCGCGCGGGGACGTCGCGCGTGGTCTGTGCGCGCTGGCCCTGGCGTGGGCCGTCGGAGCGCTGGTCCGACCCGAGTTCCGCGCCGACGCCTTCGAGTTCTTCGTCTATCTCCCGTCGCTGGCCTTCGACGGCGACCTCGACCTGCACGACGACTGGTTGCAGATGGGTTTCGACGACTCGCCGCCGCCGACGCCGCTGGGCCGCACGCGCAACCGCCACGCGGTCGGCCCGGCGCTCGTGTGGGCGCCTTTCTACGCCGTGGCTCACGTCTACGTCGTGGCCGATGGCGCCTGGGGGGCGGGCCGTCATCTGCCCGACGGCCACGCGCTGCCCTATCGGCGCAGTGCCGCGATGGGCACGATCGCGGTGGCCCTGGCCGGCGCCGCGTTGCTGGCGCGCGTGTTGGCGCGGCGCTTCGAGCGTGGCGTGGCGTGGCTGGCCGTCGGCGCGCTCTGGGGCGCGTCGCCGCTGCTGTACTACGTCTTCGTCGCGCCGGCCATGTCGCATGGCCTGACGTTCGGCCTGGCCGCGGCGCTGATCTGGGCCTGCGAGCGCGCCCGCCGCGCGCCGGGCACGCCCGTCTGGCTCGGCCTGGGCGCGCTCTTCGGGCTGCTCGTTGCGGTGCGCTGGCAGGCCGCCGTGTGCGGCCTGCTGGTCGCGCCGGTCGTGCTCGGCGGCCTGCGGCGCGGCACCGCCCGCCTGCGCGACGCCTGCGGCGCCGCGCTGCTGGCGCTGCTGGCCTTCAGCCCGCAGATGCTCGTCTGGCGCGCGCTCTACGGCCGCCTGCTGACGATGCCGCAGGGCAGCGGTTTCGTCGACTGGTCGGCGCCGCACGCGCTCGACACGCTGTTCTCCGCCGACCGCGGGCTCTTCACTTGGACGCCGTTGCTGCTGCTGGGCCTGATCGGGTTGCTGGTGGGCCTGCGCCGCGCGGCGTGGCTGCACGTTCCCGCGCTGCTGATCGTGGGCGCGACCGCGTGGGTCAACGGCGGCGCGGACGACTGGGCCGGCAGCGAGGCTTTCGGCGCGCGACGCTTCGACCTCGTGCTGCCGTTCCTGGCGCACGGCCTCGCGCTCGTGTTCGAGGGGCTGCGGCGCTTCGCGCTGCGCCGGCCGCTGCTCGCGCCAGCGCTGGTCGCGGCGGCCTTCGTGGCCTGGAACGTCGGCCTGGTGACGCTCTATCGGCACACGCGCTACGAAGGACCGTTGCGCCTGGAGCGCCTGGCCGCCGATCAGGCGCTGCAGTTCAGACGCGCAGCCGAGGACGCGTTCGGGGCGCTCTTCGGCGCGCGCGGAAGGGCCTTCGCCTATCGCCTGTTCGCCGCCGACTATCTCGACACGCAGGCGCGTCCCGGAGGCCGCATCGCCCTGGCGCGCGTCGACGACGCCGACCTACGCGGACGCTGGTCCCAGGTGCGCCGGCTGGCGGCCGGCCCGGCCTTTCGCTTCGCGTACCCGCCCGAGGCCTGTCTGTTGATCCCCCAGGCCGAGCCACGCGCGCTGTCGGCGGAGATCACGATGCGCCCGCTGCGCGTCGCGCGCGACGTGGGCCTGCGGCTCAACGGCCACGACGTCGCGCACCTGTACGTCGACGGCGACTGGCAGCGCGTGGCCGTCGATCTGCCCGCGTGGGCCTTCCTGCCGGGCCCGAACTGGCTGTGCCTGACGTTCGTGCGCGCGCCCGACGACGGCGACGACGAGCCTGCCGTCGCCGTCGCACTGTTCGCGCGGCGCGCCGCGCGCCGGACTCAGAACGGGTTGCTGCCGTAGGCGACGGTCACGCGCGTGCCGCCCGGAAGCCAGGCGTGGGCGCGCTCCTTGCCGCCCTGGAAGAGGCTGATCAGGCTGCCGGAGCCGGGTTCGACGGGGCTCGGGCCGGCGGCGCTCGCAAAGGCGACCTCGAAGTGCACGCGCCCGAATTGCGCCAGGGCCACGTCGGGCGAGTTGATCTTGAGCGCCTCGACCAGCCAATTGCACTGCAGGTCCGGCAACGACGAGCCGGATGCGGCGCGCACCGTGAAAGCCGTGCCAGCCCGCGACGTGAGGTTGTCCATGGAGAGCCTGGCCGAAGCCGTCGCGGCGTCGAGCTCCATCGCACACGACACGACGTCGCCCGCCGCCACGGCCAGGCCGAGCACCTGGAAGAGCCCCGCGCCCGTCAGCTCCCAGAACGGCACGAACTGGCGCAGCACGCTGCCGAACGAGGTCATGACGCGAGCCTGCACGCCGAGCTTGAAGGCGCCGTCGTTGCGCGACGTGCCGATCCAGGTCGACGCGGAATACCAGACTCCGTCGAGCGCTCCGCTCGGCGGGTAGACGTTCGGAATCGTCAGCAGCCCCGTGACCGTCTGCAGCTTGGCTCCGCCGCGCGGCGCGACGACGCCGGCGCTGGTCGACGAGCTGACGTCGAAGTCCTCGGCGGCGGCGTCTTCGAGGCGACGGAAGCCGGGCTCGATGCGCGCGCAGCGCAGCGTCTCGTGCCACAGGCGTAGCGCCTCGGGTGCGCTCGGCCGCTGCGGCAGGCCGAACGCGCGCAGCTCGGCGGGGCTCGCCCGCAGCCCGTCGAAGTCGGCCGGCGGCGCCGGGAAGGCTTCGAGCGCGACACCTCCCGACAACTGGATCTGTGTGCCGGCGCGCCGCGCGTCCTCTGCAATGACAGTCGTGACCATGACCTTGTCTCCTCACGCTCGGGGCGGGTGAACGCCGGCCCTACGCCCGCGTTCGGCCCGCACGTCGACTCCCAACGCCGGTCCACGCGTCTTCGAACAGGCGCAGGCGCGCACGGGGGCCGGCGGCTTGGGCGCAGGCTCCGGGCCGGCTACGCTTGCGACATGGACTCCATCGCGCTGATCGTCTGGTCCGGCATCCTGGCCGGCGGCCTGCACGTCGTGACCGGCATCGACCACCTGGCCGCGCTGCTGCCGCTCAGCGTCGGACGGCGCCTGGGCGCGATCGGCACGGGCGCGCGCTGGGGCCTCGGCCACAGCGCCGGGGTGCTCTGCGTGGGCCTGCTGGCGGTCCTGCTGCGCGAGCGCTTCGACGTGCACGCGGCCGGCCTGTGGGGCGAGCGCATGGTGGGGCTGGTGCTGATCGCGCTCGGGCTCCTGGGCGTGCGCCGCGCGCTGCGCCTGAGACTGCACGCGCATGCCCACGAACACGGTTCGTCGAGGCCGGGTGGGGAGCACGCGCACCTGCACGTGCACTTCGGGCCGGACCTGTCCGACCATGCGGCCACGCGTCGTCACGGCCATGCGGCCTTCGCGGCCGGCACGTTGCACGGCGTGGCCGGCACCGCGCACCTGCTGGGCGTGCTGCCGGCGCTCGCGTTGCCCGGCTGGCTCGGCTCGGGCGCCTACCTGCTGGCCTTCGCGTTGGGCACGATCGCCAGCATGGCCGCCTTCGCCGGGCTGGTGGGTGAGAGCACCGCGCGCGCTGCGGGCTACTCGCCCGCGCTGGCGCGAGGCTTCCTGCTGGCCGCCGGCCTGCTGACCGCCGCCGTGGGCGCGTTCTGGCTGGTCCTCGCCGCCGGTCCAGGAGCGGCCTGAGCATCGCCCCGCGCGGCGGCGCCTTTGTGCGAACATTGCCGCTCGTAGTCGTAATCCGCAACTGGAGCGGCCGATGGCGCAAGCGCGCTTGAGACTAAGCCTCTTTCACTGCCCAGGCGACGCCGTCTGGGCCGAGCGCATGACCGCGCACTTGAATGTCCTGGGGGAGGTGCAACGCTTTGACGTCTGGACCGAGCACTCCATTGCGCCCGGTGCAGACCGGCGCGTGGAACTCGCCTACGCCGCGCTTGCGGACGTAGTTGCCCTACTCATCTCGGTCGACTGGCTTCAGTCACAGCTCAAGGGCCTCGATGCGCTGCTTCTGGCGCGCTTGCGCGCTGCCAGACCGACCGTGCCCGTGATCGTCAGCCCCTGTGCGTGGCAGCACATCGACTGGTTGAAGGATCTTGCCGCGTTGCCTCCAGGTGGCCGCGCGTTCACTTCGTTCGGCCCGGCGCAGTTGGACGACGCCATCGCGCACACGGCACAAGCCTTGGCCGATATCGTCGCCTGCGCGCGCGTCAGATCTGCTGCTCCTGCCGGAGAGCCCGCTTGGGAACCGACCGTCAGCGCCAGCGAGGCACCCATCTCCGCCGTGCCGGCCGTCGCACGCGTCGGCCCCCGATCTGTTGTGCGAGTGCGTTCGCTTTGGGCCTGGCTGGCCTGCGGCGTCAGTTTCGTGCTCGGCGTCTCCGGCGCGCGCATCTGGCCTCACATCGCGGGCGGCTTGGCGCCGCGCATGGTCCAGCCCGTGCCGCGAGGGTCAGCCGCGCCCTTGCCGGCAACGACAGCGCTTCGCTTCGAAAGCGTCCGACTAGGCATCGATGGGCAAATCGCCGAGCGACGAGAATACGGCGCCCGCGTGTTCGCTCAAGCACTGAGCGAGCGAGCCGAGTTGGAGATGATCGTGCTGCCCGCAGGGACGTTTCTCATGGGGTCGCCACCGAATGAACCCGCGCGGGCACCGGACGAAGGACCCCAACGCCTCGTGCATGTCGCCGCGTTCGCTATTGGCAGGTTCGAGGTGACCCAGGAAGAATGGTACGCAGTAGCGCTGCTGCCTCCCGTCGAGCGGGACCTGCCGCGGACGCCGGCGCACTTTCAAGACCTGCCGGGCACGCCCACGCGCCGACCGATCGAGCGAGTCACCTGGCATGAAGCTCGAGAGTTCTGCGCGCGCCTGCGTGTCAGGACCGGTAGGGCCTACCGCTTACCCAGCGAGGCAGAGTGGGAGTATGCCGCGCGTGCGGGAGCGCAGACACCGTTCGCGTTCGGAGAGACGTTGACGGACAAGGTGGCCATCTTCAACGCGGCGCGACCCTACGGCGCAGCACCTGTGGGGAGGACGTGGAATCGCACCGAGCTCGTCGGCGCGCTGCGCATGGGCGTGAATGGATTTGGTCTGGCCGATGTGCACGGCAACGTCTGGGAATGGGTCGAGGATCCCTGGCACGATGACTACGCCGACGCCCCGCTCGACGGTCGCGCGTGGCTGGTGGGGGGCAACCCGAGCCTCCGCGTCCTGCGTGGTGGAGCCTGGCGCGGCGAGCCCGGCAACTGCAGATCAGCCACGCGCGGATACGCGCGTCCGGCCGACAGCTACAACCATCTGGGATTCCGGGTGGCCTGCGACCTGCCGCCTGCCGCGCAGGACTGAGTCACTCGAGCGTCAGGCTCTGCAGTTCGACCGGGCACAGCGCGCTGCAGCCCGGACCGACGAGCGCCAGCGTGTAGGGACCGCTGGGCGGCGTGCCGGCGGTCGAATAGCCGTCGATGACGACGTAGTAGTCGCGCTCGGCCAGCACCTGCAGGACGACCGTCTCGGCCTGTCCCTGCGCGCCGGTGTCGTCGACGCACACGCAGTCGGCGGGAGCGTTGCTGCAGACGCTCTCGTAGACGATCAACGCCAGGTCCCACGACGATTGGGGAGTCGCAGTCAAGGTCAGCGTGCAATCGCAGGCCGAGCGCAGCCGGAAGGCACGATCGGGCGCGCGCCCGGTGCCGGCATAGATGGCCCCGCGCGGCAGGCTGCTGGCGGGGCCCGCGCCCGTGCAGGCGGTGGGCGCGGTGCAGGTGGGCGCGAAGACGTCGGGCGGCAGGTCGTAGTCGTCGTTGGCGCCGACCGTGGTGTCGGCGAAGCTGGGCGGAAACGGCGGCAACTCGACGATCGCACCGGGGCAGGCGTCGCCGGGGGTGTCCGGCCGCGCCGGCGTGCGCCGCGGCGTCGCCAACGTCGCGAGACGTTCCCGACGCGCGCGCAGTTGCTCCGGAGTCAGCGTGCGCGCGATGGCGTCCTTCACGAGCACGTGCTCGGGCGCGACGGACTCGGGCGTCTCGCGCGCGTGTGCCGCCTGACAGGCGACGAGCGCGGCGGCCAGCGTCCAGATGCGCGTGCGCATGGCAGCACCCCTAGGATCGAGCTGCCCGAGTGTAGCTCTCGCAGGCGGGCCGGGGCGAGCGTCTTCTCGGTCAGTGTTGCCGGCGTTCGCTGGAGGCGTCGAGGCCGTCCTCGCGCGGCAGCGGCGGGCGCAGGCGCAGCAGCGTCCAGCCGACGCAGCCGACGACCAGCACCGACAGCAGCGTGGCGACGTTCGGCGAGTACCAGGCCGGTGCGTGCACGAACGTGGCTGCCAGCGCCTGCACGCGCGGACCCAGGGCGGCCAGGAACGACGGCCGCCCGTCGTCCGCCACGAAAGACAGCAGGCGCTCGACGCGCTGTCCGGTGGCCACGCTGGCTGCCACGCGGAGCCCGCGTCCGGCTTGCGCCAGCAGGACCAGCTCGCTCGTCACGAGCGCTGCCAGGATCTCGTCACGCCCGTCGCCGTCGACGTCGGCGGACGCCATGTGCAGCACCTGGGCCGGCGCGATCTCGGCGCCAGCCGGGTCGGCCGGGCCGGGATGCAGCGCCAGCAGCGACAGACGCCCGGAACCGTGCGCGACGAGCAGCTCGTCGGTGCGCGGGTCGCCGTCCCACTCGAGCCGCGCCACGGCCGGCGAGTGGCCCGGCGCGCGCGCGCTGCGCGTCAGTCGTCCGGCGGCGTCGAGCACGAGCACGCCGTGATTGCGCGTAGCCAGCGCGACGTCGTCCCGCGCGTCGCCGTCGTGGTCGAGGGCCAGCAGGTCGACCAGGCCGTCGACGCCGGCCGCGTGTCGAAAACGGCGCCGGCCACGCGCGTCGAGCGCCACGGTCTCGCCCGACTCGCGCGCCGCCACGAGCAGACGCTCGGCAGGCCCCGCGCGCAGCAGGGCCAGGTGGCGCACGGCGAAGGGATCGCCGCTCGGGCCGCCGCCCGGCGTCAGGCAGTGATCCCAGAGGAAGCGCGGGTAGTCGAGCGCGCTCAGGCAGCCGCGGAAGTCGGCCAGCAACAGCTCGCGGCGTCCGTCCGCGTCGAGGTCGAACGCGCGCAGCTCGGCCGGCCGGCCCATCTCCAGCAGCTTGACGTTCGGACCGAGCGGCTGCAGGCGTTCGTCGAAGAGCTGCAGCGGCGGCTGCTCCTGCCATTCGGTCGCGGCGATCTCGTCGTCGCCGTCACCGTCCACGTCGGCCACCTCGAAGCGCGTCAGCGGCGAGGTCGTGCCGTCGGCCAGCGGCCGACCGGCGGCGTCGAGCACGACGAGCCGCGTGCCTGCCAGCGCCACCACGAACGCGCCCGCTCGGCCCGCGCGCCGACCCACGGCCAGGCGCCGCACGGCGTCCGCGCCGCCCGACCAGATCCACCGCGAGTGCAGGTGCCAGAGCGTCAGGCTCGCGCCAGTGTCCCGCATCGCGCCGCTCCAGCCCAAGCCCAAGCCGAGGCCCAACAATCCGACCGTGCCCCACAGGACGTCACGCGCGGCCCTCACGTGCGCGACCAGTCGCGGCCCAGGCGCAGGGCGGGGTCGAGCAGACGCAGGGCTGCATCGACCGCCTCGGCGGGCAGCCTGCGCTCGACGAGGGGCAGCTCGACGAGCGCCCGACGTGGGCCGAGTTCGAGCCGCGCGATGCCGTGCGGCGGCCGGCGCGAAGGCTGTGGCGCGCGTGGGTGCGCGGGCCAGTACGAGGCCAGAAGCGCGTGTCGGCCGGGCGCGGCCGCGCTGGCCGGCGCCGCCACTGACGACGCGACGTACGGCGCGAGCGTCGCCGCGTGGCCGCGCCGATCGAGCGTCTCGACCAACCGCAGGCGCAGGCGGCCGCCGTTGCGCAGGGTCAGGTCGAGGCGCGCCCACTCGTCGCGGAACAGGCGGTGCGGCGCGAGGTCGGGCCGCGGCGGCAGACGCAGTTCTTTGGTCGGCTGCTCGACGCCGCTCAGGTCGACGAAGCCCGTCACGGGCTGGCCCGGCGCGACGAGCGCCTCGAACGCGCGCGCCAGCGCGCTCAGGTCGCGCAGCGGCGCGCGCCACGCCGGTGGCCCGGCCCAGGCGACGCGCGCGTGCGCCACCAGCGCCCCCACGACGCGCCACAGCGTGCGCGCGGAAAACGCCATCAACGGCAGCCACAGCAGCGCCAGGAGGCCGGCGAGGGCGACCCAGGAGGCGCCCACGAGCGTGCGCGCGAGCGCCGCGAACAACAGCAGGACCAGAAGCAGAGCGCCCACTTTCGACGCCTCGGCCCGCAGTGCGTCGGCGAGCGCGGAGCGGCGCAACGTGTGGGGCGCCGCCGCCCAGGCCACGAGCGCCGCCGCGCCCAACCACGCGGGCAACTGGCGCGTGAAGACCCAGGCGGGCCGGCCGAGCGCCACGTCCAGAAGCAGCCCGGTGAGACACAACGCGGCCAGCACGGGAAGCCAGAGCAGGACCTGCCGCCGGCGTCGTTCGTAGTCTTCGGCCTCGGCCAGCAGGCCCTCGAGCGTCGCGACCAGCTCGCGCATCGGCCGTGCCAGGCGGTGATAGACGGCCGCACCCGTGGGCCGTCGGCCGGGCTCGTAGGCACAGCGTGGCATGCGCGATTGTAGGGCGCTGGCGCGCGGCGCGACCCGCACGGCGCGCCGCGCGCCTCTGCCGCGGACTGGTGAATAATCGGGCTCACGGATGTCGCGCCCCGGCGCCGCTTCATGACACACGCGCGATGCGCGGCATCGACCAAGGAGATCCCATGGACGACCGGCTCGAGGCTTGGCGCGCGGACACGCCCGGGTGTCACGGCGCCGCTCATCTCAACAACGCCGGCGCGGGTCTGATGCCGGCCCCGGTGCTGGAGGCGATCGTGGCGCACCTGCGGCGCGAGGCCGTGGAGGGCGGCTACGAGGCCGGCGACGCGGCGTCCGAGGCCGTGTCCGACGCCTACGCGCGCATTGCGGAGCTGCTCGGCACGACGGCGCCGCACGTGGCCCTGGTCGAGAACGCCACGGTGGCCTTCGACTCGGCGCTCTCGGCCTTCGACCTGGGGCGCGGCGACGTGATCGTCACGACGCGCGCCGACTACGTCTCGAACCAACT
>WBZQ01001440.1_pt1 | contig 16500 bp, 13 predicted proteins | sample 5204251 | NCBI WGS metagenome assembly WBZQ01 (sample SAMN12412402, study PRJNA552823) | activated sludge metagenome | isolation source: activated sludge from nitrification reactor of wastewater treatment plant... | place: USA: Virginia | collected 2017-09 | reverse complement strand
CAAGCGCATCCAGGCCGGGGAGAAGAGCCGCGGCGGCGAGGCCGTCGAACTGGCCAAGTCCAACATCCTGATGCTCGGCCCCACCGGCTGCGGCAAGACCTATCTGGCGCAGACGCTGGCCAAGATGCTCAACGTCCCGTTCGCCATCGCCGACGCCACCGCGCTGACCGAAGCCGGCTACGTCGGTGAAGACGTCGAGAACATTCTGCTCAAGCTGATCCAGGCCGCCGACTACGACGTCAAGCGCGCCGAGACCGGCATCATCTACATCGACGAGGTCGACAAGATCGCCCGCAAGAGCGAGAACCCGTCGATCACCCGCGACGTCTCCGGCGAGGGTGTGCAGCAGGCGCTGCTGAAGATCCTGGAGGGCACCCAGGCGTCGGTGCCCCCGCAGGGCGGCCGCAAGCATCCGCACCAGGAGTTCATCCAGATCGACACCACCAACGTGCTGTTCATCGTCGCCGGTGCCTTCGCCGGGCTGGAGAAGATCGTCTCCGACCGGGTCGGCAAGCGCGGCCTGGGCTTCGGCGCCGAGGTGCACTCCAAGGCCGACATCGACACCGCCGACCACTTCGCCGAGGTCATGCCCGAGGACCTGATCAAGTTCGGGCTCATCCCGGAGTTCATCGGCCGGCTCCCGGTCGTCGCCTCGGTGACCAACCTGGACAAGGAATCGCTGGTCAAGATCCTCTCCGAGCCCAAGAACGCGCTGGTCAAGCAGTACGTCCGGTTGTTCGAGATGGATGGCGTGGAGCTGGAGTTCACCGACGAGGCGCTGGAAGCCGTCGCCGACCAGGCCATCCACCGCGGCACCGGGGCCCGTGGCCTGCGCGCCATCATGGAGGAAGTCCTGCTGCCGGTGATGTACGACATCCCCAGCCGCGACGACGTCGCCAAGGTGGTCGTCACCCAGGAGACCGTCGAGGACAACGTGCTCCCGACGATCGTCCCGCGCAAGCCGTCGCGTTCCGAGCGCCGGGAAAAGACCGCCTGACGACGATCAAGCGGCACCCGGGCGACGGTCAAGCGGCGAGGAACGAGCCGCGATGAGGAGTCCGGCGACATGGGTAGCGACTAAGGCACCTCGATCGGGGTGACCAGCTCGCCGCGGTCGCAAAAACTCGCCAGATTGCGCAGCGCCAGCTCGGCCATCGCCGCGCGCGTCTGTACCGTCGCGCTGGCCATATGCGGCAGCAGCACCACATTGTCCAGCCCGAGGAGCGCCTCGGGAACGTTTGGCTCGTGGGCGAAGACGTCCAGGCCGGCGCCGGCCAGCCGCCCGCTGGTCAGCGTGTCGACCAGTGCGGATTCGTCGACCACGCTGCCGCGGGCGATATTGATCAGATAGCCGGTCTCGCCGAGGGCCGCGAGCACGTCGGCGTCGACCAGCGCGCGGGTTCCGGCGCCGCCCGGGGTGGCCACCACCAGGACGTCGACGCCGTGCGCCAACGCTGTCGGCGAGTCGAAGTACTGGTACGCGGAGCCGGGCACCGGGGTGCGGTTGTGGTAGCCGATCCGGCAGTCGAACGCCTCGAGTCGACGGGCGATTGCCGCCCCGATACGGCCCAGGCCGAGGATGCCGACCCGGCTGCCGGTGACGCGGCGGGTCAGCGGGTACGGGCCGTCGGTGACCCACCGGCCGGCGCGCAGGTAGCGGTCGGCGGCACTGAACCCCCGTAACACGTCGATCAGCAGGCCGACGGCGGCGTCGGCGACGCAGTCGGTGAGCACATCGGGGGTGTTGCTCACCCGGATGGACCGGGCCGCCGCGGCCGCCAGGTCGATGCTGTCGTAGCCGACCGCGCAATAGACGACGGCGGCCAGGCTCGGCAGCGACGCGATCAGCTCGGCGTCGATGCGCGGCGAGCCGGTGACGCCGGCGGTGACGATGACCCGGACGGCATCGGCGTTCGCGGCCAGGAATGCGGGACGCTCGGCGGGATCGTCCGGCAACCGCACGGCGTCATACGACGTCCGCAATGCCTCTTGTAGCGACGGGATCAGCGGACCGATCTGCAGCACACCGGAACTCATGACCGTGATGCTAGGCGCACACCTCGTTCCACTGGTCGGGACGCCGCCTCGCGCCCGCCGCGGATCCGAGGTTCCCTGAGGTCACGAGGTCGCTTCGGCGGCGGCAGACCGCGGGGAGGGGACGACATGAGGCATCTGATTGCAGTGATGCTGGTCGGTGCGGCGTTGGTGGTGGCGCCCGTTGCGCATGCCGACCGCACCCTGACTCCGACCCAGGCGTGCCAGGAGCTGGTACCCGGGACCGGCCCGATCAATTTCGGCTTCTTCGGCACTGAACTCTCCTGCGTTTACTGGGGACCTCCGGTGACCCATCCCATGGGCGGCGAGACGCTCCGGCAGGCGATGGCGCGGGTCTATCCCGGCTCCTATTCGGTCAATCCGGTCGATATCTGGTCGGACTGGGTCATCCCGGATTGATGCCCGGCCGCGACCGCTCGATCACCTCTTGACCGGCACCACCGTCAACGACCTATTGGAGGACTGACATGACCAAACACCGTTTCGCCGGACTGCTCGTCGCGATGGCGACGGGCGCGGTGGTGGCACTGACCGGCCCGTTGTCCGGTGGTGTCGCCCAGGCGGACAACTTCAACTGCGTCCTGGGCATCGGCTCGGGGTGGGCGGCGTGGGGTAATCCGAACTTCGAGTTCGTGGAGAACGCGGCCGATGCCGGCGATGCCGATCGGATCGCCCGCGAGCGCCATCCGAGCAGCATCTTCGGCTCCTATGTGGTCTGGAGCAACTGCACACCCGCCTGATCGCTCAATACGCCGAGCGTGCGTGTCCCCGCCGGGGACACGCACGCTCGGCGTTGGAGGCCCGAGATTTGACATCCGGGCGCAGAAAATTATGGTGGAAAGTAGCGCTGAGCAGTTGCTCAGCGTACAGCGTGGCGAAGTTACCGACGGGTACCCGGAATTCTTAGACTTGACCCCGTCATGACGTGACGGAAACCACATTATCGTCCTGGTAATGATTTCGCCGTGCCGGTGACCTGGGAGTTTCTCCGAGTCTGATCGGCGTGTCGGCAGACCCCGGAGTGAAGGGCTCCCTAAGAGAAGTGCAATAATCGGTACTGCGAGTGACACCAACTCGCCCCGCTGTATTCACCCGGCGATGCGCCCCTCGGACGCAGCGCCTCGGTGGTGCGCATGGGACGGTCGGCACGCCGCAGTACAGAGTCAGCTGAGGAAAGGCGGGGACGTGGGTCCCAGCAGCAATGGAACCGGGTCGCAGCCGCGGCAGAAGCTGGAACGTGTCGTCATCCGGTTCGCCGGTGACTCCGGCGACGGCATGCAGCTCACCGGTGATCGATTCACCTCCGAGGCCGCGCTGTTCGGCAACGACCTGGCGACCCAGCCCAACTACCCGGCCGAGATCCGTGCACCTCAGGGCACCCTGCCGGGCGTCTCGTCGTTCCAGATCCAGATCGCCGACTACGACATCCTCACCGCGGGCGACCGGCCCGACGTGTTGGTCGCGATGAACCCGGCGGCGCTGAAGGCCAACATCGACGACCTGCCCCGTGGCGGCCTGGTGATCGCCAACTCCGACGAATTCACCAAGCGCAACCTGGCCAAGGTCGGCTACGACGCCAACCCGCTCGACGACGGCAGCCTGTCCGACTACGTCGTGCAGGCCGTCGCGATGACCACGCTGACCCTTGGTGCGGTCGAGGAGATCGGCGCCACCAAGAAGGACGGCCAGCGCGCCAAGAACATGTTCGCGCTCGGCCTGCTGTCGTGGATGTACGGCCGCCCGATCGAGACCAGCGAGACGTTCATCCGGGAGAAGTTCGCCCGCAAACCCGATATCGCCGAGGCGAACGTGCTGGCGCTGCGCGCGGGTTGGAACTACGGCGAGACCACCGAGGCGTTCGGCACCACCTACGAGGTGGCGCCGGCCAAGCTGGTCTCCGGCGAGTACCGGCAGATCTCCGGCAACACCGCCATGGCCTACGGCCTGGTGGCGGCCGGGCATCTGGCGAACCTGCAGGTGGTGCTCGGCAGCTACCCGATCACCCCGGCCAGCGACATCCTGCATGAGCTGTCCAAGCACAAGAACTTCAACGTGCTGACCTTCCAGGCCGAGGACGAGATCGCCGGCATCGGCGCGGCCATCGGCGCGTCCTACGGCGGGGCGCTCGGCGTCACCACCACCTCGGGCCCGGGCGTCTCGCTGAAGTCCGAGGCGATGGGCCTGGCGGTGATGACCGAGCTGCCGCTGGTGATCGTCGACGTGCAGCGCGGCGGACCGTCCACCGGCCTGCCCACCAAGACCGAGCAGGCCGACCTGCTGCAGGCGATGTTCGGCCGCAACGGCGAGTCGCCGGTGGCGGTGCTGGCGCCGCGCTCGCCGTCGGACTGCTTCGACATCGCGGTGGAGGCTGCCCGCATCGCCATCAAGTACCACACCCCGGTGGTGGTGCTGTCCGACGGTGCGATCGCCAACGGCTCGGAGCCCTGGCGGATCCCGGACATCGCGGGCTACGCGCCGATCGAGCACACCTTCGCCGAGCCCGGCGAGCCGTTCCAGCCCTACGCGCGCGATCCCGAGACGCTGGCCCGCCAGTTCGCGATCCCGGGTACCCCGGGCCTCGAACACCGCATCGGCGGTCTGGAATCGGCCAACGGGTCGGGCAACATCTCCTACGACCCGGGCAATCACGACCTGATGGTGCGGCTGCGCCAGGCGAAGGTGGCCGGTATCGAGGTGCCGGATCTGCAGGTCGACGACCCCACCGGCGACGCCGAGCTGCTGATCCTGGGCTGGGGCAGTTCCTACGGCCCGATCGGCGAGGCGTGCCGACAGGCGCGCAAGAAGGGCATCAAGGTGGCCCACGCCCAGTTGCGCCACCTCAACCCCTTCCCGGCCAACCTCGGCGACGTGCTGGCCCGCTACCCGCAGGTGGTCTGCCCCGAGATGAACCTGGGGCAGCTGGCGCTGCTGTTGCGCGCCCGGTACCTGGTGGACGTGCAGTCGGTCACCAAGGTGCAGGGCCTGGCGTTCCTGGCCGACGAGATCGGGCGCGTGATCCGCGCCGCCCTCGGTGGAACACTGGCAGAGATCGAGCAGGACAAGACGATGGTCGCCCGCCTCGGTGCGGTGACCGTCGGAAGCGGCGTAGGAGCAGAGGCATGACCCGGCCGACGATGCAGAACGACGTGATGAAGGGAAGCCGCGCTCATGACTGATCTGATCGGCAGCCACGGCGGTACGGACCTGGGGCTGGAACCGCTGTCCAAGATGAGCCTGGTCCCGACCACCGACGAGCCGCAGAAGGCCAAGGACTTCACCAGCGACCAGGAGGTCCGCTGGTGCCCGGGCTGCGGTGACTACGTCATCCTCAACACCATCCGCAACTTCCTGCCCGAGCTCGGGCTGCGGCGCGAGAACATGGTGTTCGTCAGCGGTATCGGCTGCTCCAGCCGGTTCCCGTACTACCTGGAGACCTACGGCTTCCACTCGATCCATGGCCGCGCCCCGACCATCGCCACCGGCCTGTCGCTGGCCCGCAGTGATCTGTCGGTGTGGGTGGTCACCGGTGACGGCGACGCGCTGTCCATCGGTGGCAACCACCTGATCCACGCCCTGCGCCGGAACATGAACATCACCATCCTGCTGTTCAACAACCGGATCTACGGCCTGACCAAGGGGCAGTATTCGCCCACCTCGGAGGTCGGCAAGGTCACCAAGTCGACCCCGATGGGTTCGCTGGACCAGCCGTTCAATCCGGTGTCGCTGGCCCTGGGTGCCGAGGCCACGTTCGTCGGCCGGGCCCTGGACTCCGATCGCGCAGGCCTGACCGAGGTGCTGCGGGCAGCCGCCGAGCACCGCGGTGCGGCCATCGTCGAGATCCTGCAGGACTGCCCGATCTTCAACGACGGCTCCTTCGACGTGCTGCGCAAGGAGGGCGCCGAGGAGCGGGTCATCAAGGTGACCCCCGGCCAGCCCATCACCTTCGGCGCCAACGGCGAATACGCCGTCGTGCAATCCGGATTCGGCCTGGATGTGGCCAAGACGGTCGACGTGGACCCGGCCGATATCGTCGTGCACGACCCGTCGCAGCAGGACTCGTCCTACTCCTTTGCGCTGTCGCGGCTCTCCGACCAGAACCTGGAGCACACCGTGATGGGCATCTTCCGTCAGGTGGACCGCCCGGTGTACAACGACGAGGCGCAGGCGCAGTTGGCCCAGGCGATGGCAGTCGTTGCTGCGCGGTCGGGATACCTGGACGGTGGACTGACCGCGTCCCGACGCCTCCGACACCGGCCGTGCGCACCCCAGGGTGCGCACGGCCGGTGTTTTTTGGGGCCCGTCGGCGTTGCCTACCATGCATGCCGAATGAATTCGATAATGACACGCCACGGGAATTGATTCAATGATTTCAATCCCGTATATTTCGTTAAACCGCCTAACTGGTAACCGTGTGAACAATGGTGCGTTATGTGACTTATGTGACGCAATCGGATCCGGACCGTCGCGGCTGGGGGGTAACGCCGTACGCCCCTATCTCGTCTCTATAACGGCGCCGAGCAGCCCGAATTCGAGTGGTCGGGCTCACAGAATGCCCGTGACGTCGATCACGCTGACCTGCGAAGTCCGTCATTGCGGCGCTATCTAAGAACCGCCTATTGACCTGCACAGACTCTTCATAGGGTTGGTTGTGATCGTCCCGTTATCAAACCGATATAGGCGTGTCGCCGATGTGACTCGACGTGAATTACTCCGTACGGTCAATTTCGTTCCATCCGGGACACACAACTTAAAACCAATAAACCTTGCGTGTGAGCGGGACCGCAGACGGCCGGCAGGCCCGGCGGTCGATGTAGCGAAGCCGACCGGTATCCGAATCCGGCGAATGCACCCGCTGTCGTGCCCGACCGAGACGGCACGAACCGAATCCACAGCCCGACCAGGGCAACCCGCGGCGTCCACAGCGATGGACGGCCGGACGGCGCGCGCGCGGCGAAAGGAACGACGTTGACGAACCTCCGTACCAAGCTCGCTCAGTCGGCCGGAATGGCCCTGCTCGGTGGCGCGATCATTGCCACCCCGCTCGCCTTCTCCAGCGCCACCGCGTCGGCCGACGGGATGAACTGGGACGCGGTCGCCGCGTGCGAGTCCGGCGGGAACTGGGCCATCAACACCGGCAACGGCTACTACGGCGGCCTGCAGTTCTCCCTGGGCACCTGGCGGGCCAACGGCGGCAACGGTTCGCCGCACAACGCCAGCCGTGAGGAGCAGATCCGGGTCGCCGAGAACGTGCTGCGCTCGCAGGGCCGGGGCGCCTGGCCGGTGTGCGGCCGCCGCGGCTGATCTCCGCCTCTATATCTCTGACGACAGTGCCGGGCACCTTCGGGTGCCCGGCACTGTCGGCTATCCGGGCAGCCGGAACGCCGATCGCGCGGCGATGGTGGCCAGGTGCCGAGTGACCAGTGCCTCGGGGATCAGCCTGCTGGCCCGCGCGGCGGCCGCACCGAGCAGCACCGGCCGCAGGTTGACGACCTCCCCGATCACCCGCGACTCGCGCACCAGGGCGCGCACCCGGGGCCGGCGGAACGCCACGAACCGGGCGAAGGCGACCGCCGGATCGACGTCGGCGTCCAGCAGCGCCGCCAGCACCGCGGCGTCCTCGATGGCCTGGCAGCCGCCCTGGCCCAGATGCGGGCGCATCGGGTGGGCCGCGTCGCCGATCAGCACCAGCGCGCCCCGCGCCCAGGTCCGGGCTCGCGTCCGGTCGTACAGATCGTTGCGCAGCACCTCGTCCTCGGGCGTCGCGGCCAGGATCGACGGCACCGGTTCGGCCCAGTCCGCGAACTTGGTCCGCAGATAGGCGAGCTCGCCACCCGGTGAGCTCCCGCCCTCCGGGGTCATTTCGGTGGTGAACCAGTAGGTGTGGTCCGGGCCCATCGGCACGTGGCCGACTTCGAGGCCGGGGCCGAGCGTCTCGCCGGCCAGATCGGGGTCCAGCGGGTAGTCCGCCACACCCCGCCACGCCGTATAGCGCACGTAGTGCTGCGTCAGCGTCCCGTTGAGGTGACGCGCCAGCATGGAATGGGTACCGTCGGCGCCCACCACCGCGTCGGCTTCGACGACGGTGCCATCGGACAACCGGATCCGGACCGGGCTCGGCTCGTCGAGCACCGTCGTCGCGGCGAGGCCGTGCCTGACGGTGCCGGGGGACAGCGCCGCGGTCAGGATGTCGCGCAGCACCGAGCGCCGCACCACCACCAGCGGCTCGCCCAGGGCGGTGATGATGCGTTCCGGTTCCGGGCGGCGCAGCCAGGCGCCGCTGCGCCAGCGCACCGCGCCCGCACCGACCCGGCCGCCCGCGGCGCGCACCTCGTCGCCCACCCCGATGACGTCCAGCGCGGCCAGCGCGTTGGGCCAGATACTGATGCCGGCGCCCGACGAGGTGTCCTCGCGCGCTTCGATCACCGACACCTCGTGCCCGCGGTCCTGCAGTGCGGCGGCGGTGGCAAGACCGGCGATGCCCGCTCCGATCACCACGATCCGACGGCCCATGACAAGGAACGTACGCGACGGCCGCTGCGGCAGGGTGCGGGTAGGTTTTCGGTCATGGCCACACCGCAGCGTGAATTCGACATCGTCCTGTACGGCGCGACCGGCTTCGTCGGTCGCCTGACCGCGCAATACCTGTCCACTCACCCCGCCGTCGTCGCCGGGGAAGCGCGGATTGCGCTGGCCGGCCGATCCGAGTCCAAGCTGGTCGCCGTCCGCGACGGTCTCGGTGAGGCGGCCCGCAAGTGGCCGATCGTCATCGCCGACGCCGGACGGCCGGAGACCCTGGACGCGATGGCCGCCCGCACCCGGGTGGTGGTCACCACCGTCGGCCCGTACGCGAAGTACGGTCTGCCCCTGGTTGCCGCCTGTGCGGCGGCCGGTACCGACTACGCCGACCTGACCGGCGAGCCGAACTTCATCCTGGAAAGCATCGACCACTGCCACAAGCAGGCCATCGACACCGGCGCCCGCATCGTGCACGCGTGCGGCTTCGATTCGATCCCGTCGGATCTGACCGTCTTCGCGCTGCACCGCCGCGCCGAGGCCGACGGCACCGGGGACCTGCTGGACACCAACCTGGTGGTTCGGTCGATGTCGGCTGGGGTGTCCGGCGGCACCGTCGCCTCCGCGCTGGAGATGTTCGACGCGGCGTCGGCCGACCCCGAGCTGCGCCGGGCGCTGGAAGACCCCTACACGCTGAGCCCCGACCGCGGCGCAGAACCGGAGTTGGGCGGGCAGTCCGACACCCGCTGGCACCGCGGCGCCGAGATCGCCCCCGAGTTGGCCGGCTACTGGACCGGCGCGTTCGTGATGGCGGGCCCCAACACCCGCATCGTCCGCCGCAGCAACGCACTGCTGGACTACGTCTACGGCCGCCGCTTCGCCTACGCCGAACAGATGAGCTGCGGCCGCTCGGTGGCCGCACCGGTGATCGCGGGACTGGTCACCGGCGTCCAGGCCGCCTCGGCAGCCCTGGGCACCCGGTTCTTCAACAAGCTGCCCCGCACCCTGGTCGACAAGGTGGTGCCCAAGCCGGGCAACGGGCCCAGTGAGGCGGCCCGGGAGAACGGCCACTACACCATCGAGACCTACACCGGCACCTCCGGCGGTGCCCGCTACCGGGCCACCATCGCCCAGCAGGGCGACCCCGGATACAAGGCCACCGCCGTGCTGCTGGGGGAGAGCGGTCTGGCGCTGGCTCTGGACCGTGACAAGCTGTCGGACCTGCTGGGCGTGCTCACCCCCGCCTCGGCGATGGGCGATGCCCTGCTGACCCGGCTGCCCGCGGCCGGCGTCCGCCTCGACGTCGAGCGGCTGGCCTGAGGCGCGGCACTGACGCAGTACTGAGGGGTAGTGGCGGCCACCGGCGGCGACTAGGGTCATCGGCGGCGCGGCCGCCGTGGGTGCGGCCGCCGATGACGAAGGGTGGACAGACATGGCTGACCTCGACGATCTGCTCGCGCAGATCCCGGTTGCCGACATCGCAGCTCGGGTGGGTGCCTCCGAAGACGACGTGAACAAGGCCATCCAGACGCTGGTCCCGGTGATGGTCGGCGGCATGCAGGCCAACGCCGAGGAGGGCGCGGCCGACAAGATCGCGGAGGTCGCCGAGGAGCACGCGGCCAGCGGTCTGCTGGACGGCGGCGTGGTCGTCGACGACGTCGACGAGGCCGCGGGCGACCAGGCCGTCGCGCGGATCTTCGGCGGCAACGACAGCTCCGCGGTGGCCTCGGCGCTGGCCGGTCAGGGCGGCGCCGACAGCGGCCTGATGCAGAAGCTGCTGCCGCTGCTGGCTCCCATCGTGCTGGCCTACATCGGCAAGCAGTTCGCCAACCGCACCGCCGACGCGGGCAACCAGGCGCAGGGGTCGGGCAACATCCTCGGCGACCTGCTGGGCGGCATCCTCGGCGGAGCCGGCGCGGGCGCCTCCGGCGGCAACAACCCGCTGGGCAGCATCCTGGGCAGCGTGCTCGGCGGTGGCAAGTCCAACAACCCGATCGGGGATATCCTCGGCGGCCTGCTGGGCGGCAATAAGTAATCAGCACCGGTCACCCGGCGCCGAACGCTTCCGCCGACGGGGGCTTTCGCGGCGGGCGGCACCGGCTTCCTAGAATCAACCGGTGACCAGCGCCCATTCTGATGCCCAGACGTCCCTGCCCAAGTCGTGGGATCCGGGTGCGGTAGAAGACGCCCTGTATCGGGGCTGGGTCGACGCCGGGTATTTCACCGCCGACCCCACCAGTGACAAGCCGCCGTACTCGATCGTGCTGCCGCCGCCGAACGTCACCGGCAGCCTGCACATGGGCCACGCGCTCGACCACACGCTGATGGACGCGCTCACCCGCCGCAAGCGCATGCAGGGTTTCGAGGTGCTGTGGCTGCCGGGTATGGACCACGCCGGCATCGCCACCCAGTCGGTGGTGGAAAAGCAGCTCGCCGCCGCCGGGACCACCAAGGAGGACCTCGGCCGGGAGGCCTTCGTCGAGAAGGTCTGGGACTGGAAGCGCGAGTCCGGCGGCACCATCGGTGAGCAGATGCGCCGTATCGGCGACGGGGTGGACTGGAGCCGTGACCGCTTCACCATGGACGACGGCCTGTCCCGGGCCGTGCGCACCATCTTCAAACGTCTCTACGACGCCGGGCTGATCTACCAGGCCGAGCGGCTGGTCAACTGGTCGCCGGTACTGCAGACCGCGATCAGCGACCTCGAGGTCAAATACTCCGACGTCGAGGGCGAACTGGTCTCCTTCCGCTACGGCTCGATGAACGACGACGAGCCCCACATCGTCGTGGCCACCACCCGGGTCGAGACCATGCTCGGCGACACCGCGATCGCCGTGCATCCCGACGACGACCGCTACCGCGGCCTGGTCGGGCGCACCCTGGCCCACCCGTTCACCGACCGGGAGATCGTCATCGTCGCCGACGAGCACGTCGATCCCGAATTCGGCACCGGCGCGGTCAAGGTCACCCCGGCGCACGACCCCAATGACTTCGAGATCGGCCAGCGGCACGGGCTCGCGATGCCGACGATCATGGACAAGGCCGGCCGGATCGCCGATACCGGAACACGATTCGACGGCATGGACCGCTTCGAGGCCCGAGTCGCGGTGCGCGAGGCGCTGGCCGCCGAGGGCCGCATCGTCGCCGAGAAGCGCCCGTATCTGCACAGCGTCGGGCACTCCGAGCGCAGCGGCGAACCGATCGAACCGCGGCTGAGCCTGCAGTGGTGGGTCCGGGTCGAGTCGATGGCCAAGGCCGCCGGCGACGCGGTCCGGGGCGGCGACACCGTCATTCACCCCAAGAGCCTGGAGCCCCGGTGGTTCGGCTGGGTCGACGACATGCACGACTGGTGCATCTCGCGCCAGCTCTGGTGGGGACACCGCATCCCGATCTGGCACGGTCCGGACGGGGAGAAGGTGTGCGTCGGACCCGACGAGACCCCGCCCGCCGGCTGGACCCAGGACCCCGACGTGCTCGACACCTGGTTCTCCTCGGCGCTGTGGCCGTTCTCCACCATGGGCTGGCCGGACCGCACCCCCGAGCTGGAGAAGTTCTATCCCACCAGCGTGCTGGTCACCGGCTACGACATCCTGTTCTTTTGGGTGGCCCGGATGATGATGTTCGGCACGTTCGTCGGCGACGACGACGCGGTCACCGCCGGTGGCACCCGCGGCGCGCAGGTGCCGTTCGAGAATGTGTTCCTGCACGGTCTGATCCGCGACGAACACGGCTCCAAGATGAGCAAGTCCAAGGGCAACGGCATCGACCCGCTGGACTGGGTCGAGGAGTTCGGCGCCGACGCCCTGCGGTTCACCCTGGCCCGCGGCGCCAGCCCCGGCGGTGACCTGTCCATCGGGCCCGACCACGCCCGCGCGTCGCGCAACTTCGCCACCAAGGTGTTCAACGCCACCCGGTTCGCGCTGATGAACGGTGCGGCTCCGGCGCCGCTGCCGGAGGCCGCCAAACTCACCGATGCCGACCGGTGGATCCTCGGCAGGCTGGAAACCGTTCGCGCCGAGGTGGATTCGGCGCTGGACGACTACGACTTCAACCGGGCCTGCGAGACGCTCTACCACTTCGCCTGGGATGAGTTCTGCGACTGGTACCTGGAACTGGCCAAGGTGCAGCTGAATTCGGGTGCCGAACACACCACCGCCGTGCTGGCCGCCGTGCTCGACACCCTGCTCAAACTGCTGCACCCGGTGATGCCGTTCGTCACCGAAAGCCTGTGGACCGCACTCACCGGCGAGGAGTCGCTGGTGATCGCCGACTGGCCGACACCGTCCGGCATCCGGCCGGACCGGGTTGCCGACAAACGGATTTCGGATCTACAGGCGCTGGTCACCGAGATCCGGCGGTTCCGCAGCGATCAGGGCCTGGCCGACCGCAAGAAGGTCTCGGCCCGGCTGGCGCGGGTCACCGAGGCCGACCTGGACGCCCAGCTGCCGGCCGTCGCGGCGCTGGCCTGGCTCACCGAGGCCGCCGACGGATTCACCCCCACCGCCTCGGTCGAGGTTCGGCTCACCGACGCGACGGTGCTGGTCGAACTGGACACCTCCGGCGCGGTGGACGTCGAGGCCGAGCGGCGCCGGCTGGAGAAGGCGCTGGCCGCCGCCGAGAAGGAACTCAAGGGAGCAGGCGCCAAACTGGGCAACGAGGCGTTCCTGGCCAAGGCCCCCGAATCCGAGGTGCAGAAGATCCGCGGTCGCCACCAGCTGGCCACCGAAGAGGTCGAACGGATCACCGCGCGGCTGGCCGCGCTGTGAGCGCACCGACGCCCGACGAGGTCGCTGCGCTGCTGCAGGTCGAGCACCTGCTCGACGCCCGCTGGCCGGAGACCAAGATCGAGCCGTCGCTGGCCCGGATCACCGCGCTGCTGGACCTGCTGGGCAACCCGCAGCTCAGCTACCCGGCCATCCACGTCACCGGCACCAACGGCAAGACCTCGGTGACCCGGATGGTCGACGCGCTGCTGACCGCGCTGCACCGGCGGACCGGGCGTACCACCAGCCCGCACCTGCAGTCCGCGGTGGAGCGCATCGCCGTCGACGACCAACCGCTCTCGCCGGCTCGCTACGTCGAGACCTACCGGGAGATCGAGCCGTACGTGCTGATGGTCGACGAGCAGTCGCTGACCGGGGCGCTGGGGGAGCCGGGCCCGGCGATGAGCAAGTTCGAGGTGCTCACCGCGATGGCGTTCGCGGCGTTCGCCGACGCACCCGTCGACATCGCCGTCGTCGAGGTGGGGATGGGCGGGCGCTGGGACGCCACCAATGTCGTGGACGCGCCGGTCGCCGTCATCACCCCGATCGGCATCGACCACGTCGAGTACCTCGGTGACGATCTGGCCGGCATCGCCACCGAGAAGGCCGGCATCATCCGCCCGGGCTCCGGCGGCGTGGACACCGTCGCGATCATCGCCCGTCAGGAGCCGGCCGCCATGGACGCGCTGCTGACCGAGGCCGCCCGCGCCGACGCCGCGGTCGCCCGCGAGGGCTCGGAGTTCGCGGTGTTGGAACGCCGGGTCGCCGTCGGCGGCCAGGTGCTCACCCTGCAGGGACTCGGCGGCGTCTACCCGGACATCTTCTTGGCGCTGCGCGGCGAGCACCAGGCGCACAACGCCGCCGTCGCACTGGCCGCGGTGGAGGCCTTCTTCGGTGCCGGCGCCGACCGGCAGCTCGACGTCGACGCCGTGCGCGCCGGCTTCGCGGCCGTCACCAGCCCCGGCCGGATGGAGCGCATGCGCAGCGCGCCGTCGGTGTTCATCGACGCCGCTCACAACCCGGCGGGCGCGACCGCGCTGGCTCAGACCCTGGCCGACGAATTCGACTTCCACTTCCTGATCGGCGTGCTCAGCGTGTCCGACGGCAAGGACGTCGCCGCCATGCTGGCCGCCTGGGAACCGGTCTTCGACCAGGTGGTGGTCACCCACAACGGATCCCCGCGGGCACTGCCGGTCGCCGAGCTCGCCGCCCTGGCCGTCGAGGGGTTCGGGCCCGACCGGGTGCACGCGGCCGAGAACCTCAGTGATGCCATCGAACTGGCCACCGCGCTGGTCGAGCAGTCCGGTGCCGGCACGTCGATGTCGGGAGCGGGCATCGTCATCACCGGATCGGTTCTGACCGCCGGCGCCGCGCGCACCCTGTTCGGAAAGGACCCGGCATGACCGAACCCGAGGAGAACCCGGCACCGCCCGTCAGCGATCCGTGGCAGAGCTTCCGCGGCGTGATGTCCGGGATCCTGCTGCTGGAGGCCATCGTGGTGGCCCTGGCACTGCCGGTCGTCAGTGCCGTCGGCCCGGGGCTGACCCCGGCGTCGCGCGCCTACCTGCTGGGCTTCGTGGCGTTGCTGGTGCTGATGGCCGGCCTGCAGGGCCGGCCCTGGGCGATCTGGGCGAACCTGGGCCTTCAGCTGGTGCTGATCGGCGGCTGGTGGATCTACTCGCTGGTCGGGGTGATGGGCCTGATCTTCACCGGCGTCTGGTTGCTCGTCGCCTATCTGCGCGGGGAGGTGCTGCGCCGGCAGCGCCGGGGATTGTTGCCCAGCCAGCAGTGATCGGCCACCGGCGCCCCGCATTTGTGGGTCGGCGCGGTGTCCCTTACGCTTTGCGCCGTGACTGAGCGGACTCTGGTTTTGGTGAAGCCCGATGGCGTCGAGCGCAAGCTGGTCGGCGAGATCCTCAATCGGATCGAGCGCAAGGGCCTGAACATCGTGGCGCTGTCGCTGGTGAACGTCAGTGAGGCGGTGGCCCGCGAGCACTACGCCGAGCACGCCGAGCGGTCGTTCTTCGGTGAGCTGCTGGAGTTCATCACCTCGGGCCCGGTGGTGGCGGCGGTCCTGGAGGGACCCCGCGCCGTGGCGGCGTTCCGCCAGCTGGCCGGCGGTACCGACCCCGTCGAGAAGGCGACCCCCGGGACCATCCGCGGTGATTTCGGCCTGGAGACTCAGTACAACCTGGTGCACGGCTCGGACTCGGCGGAATCCGCCGCCCGCGAGATCGCGCTCTGGTTCCCCGGCCTCTGACTCGGCCCTGCCTGGTCAACCGCTCCGTACCGGTGTGGGATACTGATCACAGGTGAACGTCGCGACCGGATATCCTGGCCGGCGGCGCAAGCCTGAGTGAGGACCTAAACGAGCGCGACCATCGCTTCGGCGGTGCGGCGCGGGCCGCGGCGGTTTTCACCCGACCCAGGCACCGGGCGGGCTTCACAAGAGCTACCCGGGGCGAGACCACGACAAACCCGGTTCGCGATGTTCCGGGTTCATAGCGAGGCCCCCGCGCGGCCGCGTCCAGCCGACGCGCCCGGGGGTCGAAGGAGCCTACGTGCACGACGATGACTTCACAGCCGACAACACCGACGACACCACCGCAGTCAGTGGTGAGCTGACTCCGGCACCCGCGGAACCCGAGCTGCCCGAGCGGTTGCGGGTGCATTCGCTGGCCCGGGTGCTGGGCACCACCAGCCGCAAGGTGCTCGACGCCCTGGTCGAACTCGACGGCCGCGCCCGCAGCGCGCACTCCGGCGTCGACCGCGAGGAGGCCGTGCGGGTCCGTGACCTGCTGGCCGCCGCCGAGACGCTTGCCGAGGAGCCGGAATCCCGGCTGATGCTGGAGACACCGCCCGCCGAGACCCAGCCCGTCGACGTGCCGCTGTTCGTCGCACCCCAGCCGATCGTGCTGCCGCCGACACCCGAGCCCGCCGATGACGCGGCTGCCGACGACTCCGATGCAGCCGAGGTCGAAGAGACCGACGACACCGACACCGAGGGCACCGACGCCGACGCCGAGGGTGGCGAGGGCGAGGGCGCCCGCCCGGCCAACCGTCGCCGTCGCCGCGGCCGCCGAGGGCGCGGACGGGGCCGCGGCGGAGAGGCCGGCGCCGACGAGGGTGAGGAAACCGACGGCGAGGGCGCAGAGGACACCGGAGCCGA
>WBZQ01001438.1_pt1 | contig 16502 bp, 16 predicted proteins | sample 5204251 | NCBI WGS metagenome assembly WBZQ01 (sample SAMN12412402, study PRJNA552823) | activated sludge metagenome | isolation source: activated sludge from nitrification reactor of wastewater treatment plant... | place: USA: Virginia | collected 2017-09 | reverse complement strand
GACCGCCTGGCGCTCGGTTTTGCCCGAGGCGGACCGCTCCAGATAGTCATCGGTGGTGAATTCGTCCAGGATAACTCTGGCTTTCGGATCGTACAAACGCCACCCGATGCGGACGCCCGTCCGCTGCCGGGATTCGTAGTGCGTCTCCGTGTATTCCTTACCGTTTTTGTCTTTTTTGCGTTCGTCGACCCGCCGGGTATTGATGCCGTTGTCGGTGTCGAACGATTCGATGGCCGCCACGGCGTCGGCGCTGAAGTCGCCGCAGATACGCTCCACCTCCTTCCAGTCGAGTGGCGGCGGCAGGTTGACGCCGGCTTTGCTGCCGGTCATTTCAACCCCGGTGCTCACCACCTGGAAGCGTGGGGTGCGGGTGAGGGCACTGGTCAGACCCTGCACCGCTTCCTGCCGGCTCTGCCGGTCCTGGCCAATGGCCTCGCCGGTAAACAAGCCTTCCAGTACGTTGAGCCAACCGTTGGAGGGCTTGCTGCGGTCCACCACCGCTACTTTGGCGATGTGTTCCGGGACTTTCATTTGCGCCGGCTGCAGTACCGTAAGCGAGGTGGAGCGCATGCAGCCGGTCAGCAGGGAAAAAATCAGACTGAACGCCGCAACGAACCGGACCGTGCGCGCGAGCCTTTGATCGTCCATAAATTTTTGATTTTGAATTTTTTGCACGCCACGAAAGCGCGCGGCAAAAATCGGAAAATTATCAAAACTTTTAATGTCGCATGTCTTACCTTTCGGAAGGCTCCGTAAACTTTTTGCCTCATTTCGCTATTTGAGGGGCACGTTTATGCCGCACTACGACTTTATTTTAGCCGGCTCCGGCCTCGCCGGATTCACCCTGGCCCTGGAATTGGCCCGCCGACCCTTTTTCCGGGATAAGAAGATCCTGCTCCTCGATCGCGATGAAAAGGTGAAAAACGACCGCACCTGGTGCTTCTGGGCTACCGACGCCGAAAAGGCCCTGCTGCCGCCGGTCATTTTTAAAACCTGGGACCATTGCCGTTTTTACGGACCCGGTACGGATCTGGACCTGCACATCGCACCGTATCGCTATCACCTGGTACGCGGCGCCGATTTTTATGCCTGGGCGAAGGCGGAACTGGCCAGGGTTCCCCGGATCGAACGCCTCACCGCGACCATTACCGCGCTGGAACCCGACCGGGGTATGGTGACCACCGACCGGGGCGATTTCTCCGGGGACTGGATCTTCAATTCCGCCCTGACCGAGGCGCCCCTCCTGCCTGCGGCCAGCAGCCTGTATCCCCGTCCTCCGTTGACGGTTAATCAGGGCAACGACGCCAATTACGCCAATTACGGTAATTACGGTAATTACGGTAATTACGGTAATTACCGTAATTACGCCAATTACGGTAATTACGCCAATTACGCCAATTACGGTAATTACGCCAATTACGCCAATTACGGTAATTACGGTAATTACGCCAATTACGGTAATTACTCCAATTACACCTTCCTCCTCCAGCACTTCAAAGGCTGGCTGATCGAAACGCCGGCGCCTGCTTTCGATCCCGGGCAGGTCACTTTTATGGACTACCGGCTGGAACAAAAGGGAGAAACGCGTTTCGTGTACGTACTGCCGTTTTCCGAAACACGGGCCCTGGTCGAATTCACCGTGTTCTCCCCGACCCTGTGCCCGTCCGAAGAGTACGACGCGGAATTGCAGCGGTATATCCGGGAACGGCTCGGCATCCGGGAATTCCGGATCGAAGAGGAAGAGTTCGGGGTGATCCCGATGACCGATTATCCCTTCCGGCCAATGGCCGGCGGCAGGGTTGTACGAATTGGTACGGCCGGCGGTTTTGTGAAAGCGTCGAGCGGTTACGCCTTCAAACGCACGCAGCGCAAACTGCGCGCCTTCGCCGACCACTGGGAAAAATACGGCGCACCGGACCCCCGGGTGTTGCGTTCGCCCCGGCGGTTCCGTTTCTACGATTCGGTCATGCTGCGCGTGTTGCGCGACGGAGCGGTGAGCGGGAAGGATTTTTTTACCGGATTGTTCCGGAAACTGCCGGCGCCGCTGGTCTTCCGGTTCCTCGACGAAGATTCCAGCCTGGCCGAGGACCTGCACCTGCTGAGCGCTCCGCCGACCTGGCCGTTTTTCAAAACCGCCGTGCAGGGGTTTACCCGGGGAATTAAAATCTGACGATCCTCGACCTGCCTATCTTTGCGCATTCAGCCATGCAACCCGAGAAAAAAGAACAACAACTCAATCCCCCCTTCTGCCTGCGCGCCGGCATCACCGGCGGCATCGGCAGCGGCAAAACCACCGTCTGCCGCCTGTTCGAAACCCTGGGCGTACCGGTCTACTACGCCGACGACTGGGCGAAATGGCTGCTGAACCACGATCCGGACCTGAAGCGGGGCGTGACCGCGATCTTCGGTCCGCAGGCTTATTCCGCCGCGGGCGAATACGACCGCGCCTACGTGGCCGGAGTGGTGTTCGGCGACCGGCAAAAACTCGAAGCCCTCAACGCGCTGGCCCATCCGGCCGTGGAAAAGCACAGCCGGGCCTGGCACGAGGAGCAGGCGGCCGCGGGTCATCCCTACACCCTCAGGGAAGCCGCCCTGCTGGTCGAAAGCGGCAGTCAGCGCTTTCTCGACCGCCTGATCGTGGTGGCCGCCCCCGAAGCCTTGCGCATCCGGCGGGTGATGCAACGCGACGGACTGTCGGAGGAACAGGTGCGGGCCCGGCTGAAAAACCAGATGCCCGAAGCCGAAAAGATCCGGCTCGCCGATTTCGTGGTGACAAACGACGGACAACACCCGCTGATCCCTCAGGTCTGGAAAATACATCGTGCCCTCCTGGATAGCCGCCGGGTTTAGAAGTAATTTGAGTTATTTTTTCCCAAAAAATGTTTGGGAAACAAAGCCGATACTTCTTACTTTTGCGGCTCCAATTTTGGGGACACTGGTTTACAACCAATTTTTTGTACATAAAGTCATGAAAAAAGACATTCATCCGTCCAACTACCGCACTGTGGTGTTCAAAGACATCTCGACGGACGACGCTTTTATCGGCAAATCCTGCGTGAACACGAAAGAAACCATCACCTGGGAAGACGGGAAAGAATATCCGCTGGTGAAAATGGAAATCTCGGCCTACAGCCATCCGTTCTTTACGGGCAAAATGAAGTTCGTGGATACGGCCGGCCGTATCGACAAATTCAACAAGAAATTCGCCAAGTTTGCCAAGTAAACCGTCCCGACTGCGGCCCGGTTTTTGAAAAGTCCCGATTGCTTTCCGCAGGTTGGGACTTTTTTCGTTACTGGCCGTACGGGCCCGGACGGCGGCAATAGCACCGGTCACCCTGCCTGCCGGCGGAACGGCGTTCCGCAGTACATTACCTATCCAGCCAATTCTCGACCAACACCGAAATGAACATCATCCTTTTCGACTCCGATGCCCGCAACCACCTGCTCCCGCTGACGGCCACCCGGCCCATGAGCGAACTCCGGATCGGTATCCTGACCCTGCGTGAAAAGTGGGAAAAAATGCTGCGCGGATCCGCCTCCTACATCACTCAGGAGTATCTCCAGCAAAAATTCCCCATCCACATCGAAGAGGAGAACCTGGTCGTCAACGGCGGCATTCTGCCCAACGCCCAACTTTGCCGGGCTATCGGCGACCTCCGCGTGGGAGAAGCCTTGCTGCACAACGGCGACCTGGTGGCGGCCCGCCTGAACGAAGTGCAGTTCGAACACCTCATCGAGGAGGAAGAAGTGCATTCCCTGCAGGGCATCGAACTGGACAGCGCCATACCGCTCACCCAGATCAACCGCCTCTGGGAACTGACCCTGCTGACCAAACAGGGCATTACCGATGATTTCGCCCTGCTCACCGGCGGACGCCAGTCGCAGGCCGTTTCCCATACCAACACCATCATCGGCCCCCTCCAGAACCTTTTCCTCGAAGAAGGCGTGGTCATGGAAGGCTGTATGCTGAATACCACCGCCGGGCCCATTTATATCGGCAGGGATACCGAAGTCATGGAAGGCAGCATGTTGCGCGGCCCCGTGGCCATCGGCGGCAGCACCATCATCAAAATGGGCGCGAAAATTTACGGGCCTACTTCCATCGGTCCCGGCTGCCGGGTGGGCGGCGAAGTGACGCGCTCGATCCTGCTGGCCAATTCCAACAAGGCGCACGACGGTTTTCTGGGCGACGCGGTGCTGGGCGAGTGGTGCAACATCGGCGCCGATACCAACAACTCGAACCTGAAAAACAACTACGGCGACGTCAAACTCTGGGATTACGAGACGGAAAGTTTTGAAAAAACCGGCCAGCAGTTCGTCGGCCTGATCATGGGCGACCACGCCAAATGCGGCATCAACACCATGTTCAATACCGGTACGGTGGTCGGCGTATTCGCCAATGTGTTCGGTGCCGGATTTTTACGCAACTTTATCCCCGATTTTGCCTGGGGAGGCGACGGCGGCGGCTACCGAACTTATAAATTTGCCGATGCCTGCGCCACGGCGACCATCGTCATGGCCCGGCGCAACCAGCCGTTCACCGACCTCGACAAAGCCATTTTTTACCACGTCTACGACCAGACGATACAATACCGGTCCTGGGAAAAATAACCGCACCAGACGACCGGCGACCTACGAATATCGTTTTGAAAGAAAATCTGAAATACGACCTCCGCGGCGTCTCGGCTTCCAAAGACGAAGTACACGCCGCCATCCGGCACCTGGACAAGGGCTTGTATCCCAACGCTTTTTGTAAAATCCTGCCCGATCTTGCCGCCGGCAGTGCCCGCCACTGCAACCTCCTGCACGCCGATACGGCCGGCACGAAAACCAGCCTCGCCTACCTGTACTGGCGCGAAACCGGCGACCTGTCCGTCTGGCCGGGCGTGGCCCAGGACGCCATCGTCATGAACCTCGACGACATGGCCTGCGTGGGTTGTACCGGCAACATCCTGCTCAGCAGCACCATCGGACGCAACAAAAACCTGGTGCCCGGCGAGGTCATCGCCGCCGTCATCCGCGGTACCTCCGATTTTATCGAAAAAATGCGCGAACACGGAGTCGATCTTACCCTGGCCGGCGGCGAAACGGCCGACGTCGGCGATATCGTGCGCACCATCGACGTCGGCTTCACGGCTTTCGCCCGCATGAAACGCAGCGAGGTACTGGTGAACGACATCCGGCCCGGCGACGTGATCGTGGGGCTGGCCTCTTACGGGCAGGCCGTCTACGAAGACGCCTACAACGGCGGCATGGGCAGCAACGGCCTCACCGCCGCCCGGCACGACGTGCTGTCCAAAGTGTACGCGGAAAAATACCCCGAAAGTTTCGACCCCAACCTGCCCGCGGAAGTGGTGTACACCGGCAACCGCCAGTTGACGGAAAAACTGGCCATCGGCAATCAGGAAATTACGGTCGGTAAACTGATCCTGTCCCCCACCCGCACCTACCTGCCCGTACTGCAGGAAATACTGCGGGAATACCGCCGGAAGATCCACGGCCTGATCCACGTGACCGGCGGCGGCCAGACCAAGGTGCTGAAGTTCGTCCGGGATGTCCACGTGGTAAAAGACAACCTTTTCGACCCTCCGCCGTTGTTCAGGCTGATCCGTGAAAGCAGCGGCACCGAGTGGCGGGAAATGTACCAGGTGTTCAACATGGGTCACCGGATGGAAATATACCTCCCCGCCCGTCATGCCGACAAGGTGATGGCCATTGCCGAAAAATTCGGGATCGAAGCCCGCATCATCGGCAAGGTCAAACGCGCCCAGGGGGCAAAAGTGACGGTGCGCAGTGCTTTCGGAAAATTTGAATTTACAGGGTGATAAAAGGGTTGATAAGGGTTGATAAGGGTTGATAAAAAGGTTGATAAAAAGGTTGATAAGGTTGATAATGCGCGGGTACTTTGCCTTATCAACCTCATCAACCTTATCAACCTCATCAACCTTATCAACCTCATCAACCTCATCAACCTTATCAACCTCATCAACCTCATCAACCTCATCAACCTTATCAACCTCATCAACCTTATCAACCTCATCAACCCTCACCAACATCCATACTACAATGAGACAACTTTTGCTTGTGGTCTTTTCCGGGCTTTTTCTGTTTTCCTGTACTCCCGATAAAACCGCCGACCTGCAAAAACGCCTGGAAACGCTGGACCGGGAGATCGGCGGCGCCAATGTAACCGATTCGGCGAAAGCCGAAGAATTCATACGGACCGCCGAAGAAATGGCCGGACTGGTACAAAAAACGAACCCCGACCAGTACGCCGACCTGCTGCTGAAGGCGGCCGGTCTGGCCAAAACCATCGGCGATCCGCAAAAAGCCGTCGACTTGTATTCCCGGATCGCCGAGGGTATGCCGCAACATTCCAAGGCGCCCACTGCCCTGTTCATGCTGGGCTTTGTCTACGAAAATGACCTGGGGGACCTGGCCAAAGCCAAATCCACCTACGAGGCTTTCCTCCAGAAATACCCCGACGACCCCGACTTCGCCGACGATGCCCAAACGGCGCTGAAGATGCTGGGTAAGACTCCGGAAGAGATCATCCGGGAGTTCGAGCAGCAACGCGACAGCGTACCGCAGCAGTAATATGGCCTCATTCGCCCTGCAGTTTCGGGATTTTGCCCGGTCGGCCGGCCCGGATTGCCGCCTGCGACTGGCTCCTACGCCGTCCGGCTTTCTGCACGCCGGCAATGCCCTGAACTTTATCCTTAACTGGCTGACCGCCCGGCTGCACGGTGGAAAAATACTGCTCCGCATCGACGACCTCGACGCCGACCGGAAACGGCCCGAATACGTTCGGGATGTGTTCGACTCGCTGCACTGGCTGGGCCTGGACTGGGACGAAGGGCCGGCTTCCCCGGAAGATTTTGAAGATACCTGGTCGCAGCACCGTCGCCTGCCGGCTTATTTCGCCCTGCTGGAGCGGCTCCGCGCTACCGGCCTGCTCTTTGCCTGCCGCCGGTCGCGCCGCGACCTCGCCCCCTTCGGAGGGGGTTATCCCCCCGAATTCCGCGATCAGGGGCTTTCCCTCGACGATGCGGACGTAGCCTGGCGCATCATGACGCCGCCTGATTTTCCCCTGCCCGATTTTGTCGTTCGCCGCCGCGAAGGTATCCCGGCCTACCAGGTGGCCAGCCTGGCCGACGACCTGTATTTCCGAATCACCCATATTGTGCGCGGGGCGGATCTGGAAGCGTCCACGGCCGCACAGCGGTTTTTGGCCCGAACGCTCGGCGAAAACGCTTTTTCAGGCATCCGTTTCCTGCATCACCCGCTGTTTACCGACGAACAGGGCAACAAACTGTCCAAGTCCGCCGGCGCGGCTTCGATGAAAGCCATGCGGGAGGCTGGGGCCGGCCCGGAAGCGATATTCGGGCCGGTGGCGGGATTGCTTGGCCTGGAGGGTAATTCGGCGATGGCGCTGTTGAAGGCGTTGCGCGGCCGGGGATGAAAGGGAAGACGCGCGGGAGGCACGCGGAGAGGCAAAGGTACGCGGAGACGCAGGGCGGAATACGCTTTGCGTCTCCGCGTGAAACTATTGATAACTCGTCTCCGCAAATTTTGTCTGCCAGTCTTCCACCTTTTTGGTACGTTTCCAGCCTTCCGCCGCGCAGAGGTCGGCGATTTCTTTGCTTACCCTGGCCAGTTCCGTACCGGGGTATTTTTGCTGGATATAGTCCCAGGCCTTGCGGGAGGCCTCGTTGATCGCCAGCGTTTCGGGGTCATAAACCGGAGTATTGTCGGCCCCGTTTACCAGCACCAGCCGGGTCCAGCGCTCCGACTCCCTGGTTTGTTCATGGAGGATAAAATAGGGATAATCGCGGTTGAATTTTTCCCAGAATGCGGCGCGGTCGGCCAGTTTTTCCAGGGAAATAATGATGCCGCCGTCGTCCCAGGCCTGCTCGTTATTTTCGATGGTTTCCTGCTCCAGATAGGCTTTCGTGGCCGGCGTTACCTTCGGACTAAAAAAATCGCGCAGTTTGTTCCAGTCCACCACCGGAAAGACCATGCCTTCACCGGTCGACAGGTCGAACCCGTTGGCGGCCAGGGATTTGGTCACCGGGTATTTGTTCGGATCGAAGGTGTTGTTGGAGACGGCCTCGTAATCCGTTTCTCCCCAGTTGATCTGTTCCGTCATTTTATAAAAATCGCCTTCCCCTTCCATGCGGAACAAGAATGCTTCGAGCAGGACGAAGGCTGCGTCGGCCAGCGGGCCGCTGGCGGAGGCAAAATTACTTTGGACATAATCCCAGGCCTTTTTGCCGCTGTCCATTTTTTTGGCGTCGAGGGTTTTTAAAAATGCCGTGAACTGTCCTAGTGCAGCCAAGTCCGGAGCGGAGGAGCGGGCCCCCGAGTATACCGGTTTCAAGGCGCCGCCAAAGGCCCATCCGGCCGGTTTTTCCGGAGTGGCAGCCGTTACTTTTATGTACGGTTCCAGATAGTTGACACCGCGCAGGTTGGCCTCTTCTTTATTAGCCGAGACTTCGCCCGTGCCTTCCACGAACGCGCCTTCGGGCAGTTGCGCGACCACCTTGCCGTTTTTATGGGGCTCCTCCCGGAGGTTCAGTTTATCGACCGTAGTGGCGTACAGGTGTACTTCCGGTTTGGCCGGTGCGGCGGGTTGCGGTGCGGCGGATGCGGCCGGCGGTTTGCCCTCCGATTGGCAGGAAAAGAAGGAAACGGCGATGGCCGGCAGGATAAACAAGATGGCTGAACAGGACTTCATGGTAAAGATTTGAGTTGGAAATGTAATCTGTTTTTTTCGGGTAAAAAAGAAAAGTCCGTGCCTCAGATCAGGAAGTACGGACTTTGTATCGACGGGAATCACCGGTTTCAGATCAGGGCATACACACTGCCGGGCATGATCGTCAGCAGCGCGATCAGCAGCAGGCCCACCAGTACCGACCAGCGCACGCCGGCCGGCACAACGACCTCGCCGGCCGCATCTTCCCGGGTAAAATACATGGCGATGATGATCTTGAAATAGTAGTAGATTGAAATGGCCGAGTTGATGACGGCCAGCACCACCAGCCAGGGGTATTTGGCAAAAGCGGCGGTGAACAGGAAATATTTTCCGAAGAAGCCGGCCGTGGGGGGAATGCCGGCCAGGGACAGGACCGAAATGGCCAGTACGGCCGCCAGCAGGGGATTTTTCCGGCCCAGGTTGTTGAAGGCGGCAAAAGAGCCGTCGTTGCCGGGCTCGGCCACCACCATGTAGGCGCCGAAAGCGCAGATGGTAGCGATCGAATAGGTCAGCGTGTAAAACAGCATGGCCCGGTCGCTGCCGGCTACGCCGATGGCCAGCACTGCCAGCAGCAGATATCCGGCATGCGAGATGGAGGAGTAGGCCATCATACGTTTAAAATCCGTCTGGAAAAGAGCCGTGGTATTGGCCAGGGTCATGGTCATGGCCGCTACGATGGTCAGCGGCAGCGTCCAGAAATCGGCGGCCGGGGCAAAGCCCATGGAGAACAGGCGGTAGAACGCGGCGAAACCGGCCGTTTTGACCACCGTAGCCATAAAGGCCGTTACCAGGTTGGGGCTGCCCTGATATACGTCCGGCGCCCAGAAATGGAACGGCACGGCCGATACCTTGAAACTCAGGCCGATGATGATCAGCAGGATACCCACGTGCAGCATTCCCGGGGATGCGGTGCCTGCGGCGATGGCCCGGGAGATCGTACCCAGGTCGAAACTGGCCGATACACCGTACACCAAAGCCATCCCGAAGAGCAGAATGCCGGTGGCAAAAGAGCCCATCAGGAAATATTTCAGGGCGGCCTCATTGCCCGGCAGGTCGTCGCGGCGGCTGCCGGCCAGTACGTACAGGGGAATGGAGAGGATCTCGATGCCGAGAAACAGCATGGTCAGGTTGGTGAACGAGAACATGCACAGGGCACCGCAGACGCTGAACAGGATCAGACCGTAGTTGTCGCCCAGCGTATCGTGCAGGTTGCGGAATCCCCAGCCGGACAGCCCGATGATCAGGGTCGTCGCCACGATGGCTACCGCCGAAAAAGCCAGGGCAAAGGCGTCGAAGTGGAACATGGCCGGAAACATGTCGTTCCAGCCGGCCGGCGGACCGGCCAGTACGCCGCCCAGGGCCAGCAGGCTGCCGATAAGGGCGATGGGTTGCAGCAGGCTCCGGTTTTTCGTCAGTCCGGCAAACAGAACGGCAATAGCCGTGGTAAAAAGGATCAGTAAGGCTGTCATCTTTATTGTTTAATACCCGCAAGTGGTATTTCGTTCGTAGAATAAAAGATCTGCTTTCCGTATTCGGCCCCGATGCGCACCATTTCGTCGGCTCCCGAAGAAGCGCCGCCGATGCGCAAGACGGCGTCCACGTGTTCGAGCAGGCGGATGGCGACCGGGTGGAAGATCTCGTTAAAGATCTCGTCGCCGGTTTGCTTCGACCCCGCAGTTTCGATGAGCGGCAAGGCGAACCACTCTCCCAGCACCGGCAAGTGCCCCAGACGGTACAGGTCGAGGGCGGTCCGGGTCATGTGCTCCACGTTGGCGGCAATTTTCACCGGATCGTCGTTGGTGCCGGAGCGATAGGGCCCGGCGACCAGGATTAAAAGGGATTGTTTCGTTTCAGCCATTTCAGGTCGTTATATCGATGGTCGTTTTTCCGAATTCCACCACGTCGCCGGCCCGCAGTTTTTTGCGTTTCCGGGTTTCTACGGCGCCGTTCACTTTTACTTCGCCGTTGCTGATCCGGATGTTCGCCTCCCCGCCGGTGCCGACCAGGTGTTTAAGTTTCAGGAGGTTGTTGAGGGCAATGTGATCCTGGCCTTGCAGTGCGAATTCCATGTTCTGTTTTAGTTTTGTATTTCGTACCGCCCCCGGGCATTCACTGCTACGTCCGGCACCTTTCGTTTTTCTTCAAAAAAGTCATACACCGGGCGCAGATTTTCCCAGAAACTCCGGTTGAAAATATCCGTATCTACCAGGTCCACCAGATTTTTATCGTTCAGCCGGCAGGGGAAAATATGTACTGGTATTTGCTCCTGTCCGTTAATTTTCGCATCCCAGGCCAGCAGATACACTTCCTCGATATTGGCATCCTCGATGGGAATGCAGCCGATCGAAGCACAGGCTCCGTGAATGTAAATGTCGTCACCCGGTTTTTCTTTGTCGGCAAAATACAGGTCGGCTTGGTTGGGGTAGTTGATCCTCATCGAGAGGTGGTAATTACTTTCCGGATTGAAAAGGTCGATACAATAGACTCCTTCCGGCACCTGGAAGTCTCCCTGTTTTCGCTTAGGCCCTGGCCGGCCCGGAACGTAACAGATCTTATAGGTTTTGAACAGGTGAAAGACCGAATCTTTTTTCAGCCAGAGTTCCAACTGCTCCTCGCGTTTGAAGGCCCGCAGGAAAACTTCGCTGCCGGGTCTTGCTCCCAAATCGAGGACGCTTTTTTTCAAATGTTCACCGATGGCATTCCGGGCTGCTATTACCCGGTCGGTGGTGTCTTTCGGCGTTTGTCCGTCAGTTTTGGGGGAACAACCGGCCAAAAGCAGGAGCCATAACAGTAGTTCGATGCGCATGTGGAAATTGTTTTTCCTTCAAGATGCGATCGGCCTGAAGTCTGGCGTTCCGCCTTTCTCAAAATTGCACCGCTCCCAGTATTTTATTGACACTACCATCGGTCAAATTCAACACCAGGCCCGGGAAAAAGCCCAGCACGATCACCAGCCCGGCAATAACGCCCAGTACCAGCCACTCCCGGGCATCTACGTCGGCAAACCGCTCCGTCTCCGGGTTGGATTCGCCAAAGACGGCCAGCCCGTAAGCCCGCAGCATGTACACTGCGCCGAAGATGATGGTCAGGCCGGCTATTGCGCCCATCCAGAAGTTGTATTTCCAGACCCCGTTCAGCAGCAGGAACTCTCCGGGGAAGCCGTTGGTGAGCGGCACGGCTACCGAGCCGAGCATCACGATCATGAACAACGCGGCGAATTTCGGCGCCGCCTTGGCAATCCCGCCCATGTCGGCCAGGGTCCGTGTACCCAGCCGGCGTTCGATCAGGTCGACCACGAAGAACAGCCCCACTACGTTGATGCCGTGGTTGAGCATCTGGATCAGGCTGCCCTGTAGGCCCGCCTTGTTCCAGGCCAGCACCCCGGCCGCGATCAGGCCGACGTGGGCGATGGACGAATAGGCGATCAGGCGCTTCAGGTCGCTTTGTTTCACGGCGATGATGCTGGCGTAGACGATGCCGATCACGGCCAGGGTCATGAAAACCGGCGCCAGGGTGTGCATGGCTTCCGGCGCCAGCGGTATCATCCAGCGGATAACGCCGTAGATGCCCATTTTCAGCATGATGCCCGACAGCAGCATGGTGCCGCCGGTCGGGGCGGTAACGTAGGTGTCCGGTTGCCAGGTATGAAAGGGGAACACCGGCATTTTCACGGCAAAAGCCAGGAAAAAACCCAGCATCACCCAGGCGGCCGTTTCGGGGGGCAATTGCACGGCGACCAGCGCTTCCCAGGTAAAGGAGTGGTTTTCCGGCGTTTGCAGATACACGTACAGCAGCGACACCAGCATGAACAGCGAACCGATGAAGGTGTAGATGAAAAACTTCAGGGTGACCCGAATGCGATCCTGGCCGCCCCAGATGGCGCAGATGAAATAGATCGGGATGAGGGCCAGTTCGTAGAAAATATAGAACACCAGCCCGTCGAGCGCCAGAAAAACGCCGTTGAGCGCGCCCAGCATCATCATGACCAGCCCGTAGTAGCGCGGTTCGTTCTCGAAATTGCGGCCCTGGCCGCTCAGTACGATGAGCGGAGCCAGCAGGTTGGTCAGCAGGACCATCAGCAGGCTCACGCCGTCCATGCCGAGCCGGAAGGTGATGCCGGCCTCGGCGACCCAGGGCACGCTGAATTCCTGGTTGAAGGAACCGTCGCCGTTGAAGCCCATGCAGGCAAAGGCACTGACGGCTAAGTTGGCCACGGCGGCGGCCAGAGCGATACCGCGCGAACCGGCAGGCCGCGCGAGCAGCAGAAGTACGCTGGCCGTCAAGGGTATCAGGATAAGTAAAAGCGACATCAGGTCAGTCTTTCTTTATTTTGAAAATCCGAAAATCGTTGTCCAGGTATAGTTGGGGATAGGGTATCGAATCTTTAATCTTTAATCTTTCGTAGACGGCGTAGTGCAGCCCGACCGTTGCTTCTCCGTTTAGCCAGGAGGTGTCGACCATGCGGCTCGGCTTGTCGGTCCAGCCCCGGCGATGCGCCATGTACATCATTTTGGGGTTGCCGTCGCCGTCGGACGTCGCAATTTCGGCGCCTTCCGGTACGACAGAATCGACGATGGCTTTCAGGTTGAGAAATTTCTTCTCCTGCCAGGGAATGAAAAAATCCTCTTTTTGCCGGTATATCGCTTCCGCAGCCAGGGCTGCAAGCAGGGCGATAAAAAGCCAGTCGTTTTTGGCGATGGCGTTCAGGCCCAAACCTGCCAGCAGCGCCATTGCCGGTATGTAGGGCATGATGTAATATTCGTGTTCCGAAAATACTTTGCCCACCTGTAAAATGAACACGATAAAAACCGCGCTGTAAAGCAGCCATACCGTGGTCAGTTTCCATTGCTTTTTGGCCAGCATCCAGACCAGGCCGGCCAGGAAAAAGAAAAACGCCGCCTGGCTTTGCAAGGCTATGGGGAAAAAGCGGGTCTTGGTATTGTTCCAGCTTTCCACCGTGACCTGATGCCAGCTTTCCGCCAGGGATAACCTGAAAAACCACTTGTGCTGATACTCGATTTCTGCCCAGGGGATCCAGACGAAATACCAGGCGCTCATGGCTGCTACGGCAACGATACCTCCTGCAGCCAGCCACAATTTTCTTTTCAGTTCGATGCTCCGGTCAAAAAAAACGGGCAACGCCAGCAGCGCAACCGCGGAGGCCGAGGGTATTTTGCTCAACAAGCCCCCGGCCGTTATGATCGTGAACAACAACAATTGCCACCATTTCCCTTTCTCCAGATAAGTCCAGCCCAGGTTTACGCCGATCAGGACCAGGGAGAGCGAAAAAACGTCGGGCATGGCTTTCCGGGCGTACAGGAATGCGATGGAAGTGCCGAACAAAACAGTGCCGGCCAAAGCCGTCCGCGCATCCACCAGCCTTAGCAATATCCGGTTCAGGTGCCACAATCCGATACTCGCCGTCACAATTCCCAGCAAACGAAAACACCAGTTGTGTTCGCCAAATATTTTCCAGACCAGGAAGATCGCATAGTTCAGCAAAGGGAATTCCATCACCTCGAAACCTGGTCGGGAATCGCACAGGATGGTCCGCGGCTGAAATATGTTGTCGTCTACTTCCAGATAACTGCGGGCAACTCCCAGGGTCAGACACTGCCGGTAACTGTGCCGGTCCAACGGCGCCAGGTCGATGTTCTCCAGCCGGATCAGGAAGAGGACAAGAATCCAGAAACGGACGTCGAGCAGCAGGGATTTTATCATTGCAGTGTTCATCGGGCCCTGAAATTACACGAACAAGGTCAGCAGCAGCAATACTGCGCCCACTACCATACCCAGCAAATAATACTCGATGTTCCCGTTTTGCAGTTTCCTGAATTGGGCTCCCAACTGCTGTATTCCCGCTCCCACGCCGTTCACCAGGCCGTCGATACCGCGTACGTCCACAAACTGGTGAAAAAAGCGCGACAAGGCTTCTACCGGGCGCACAAACAGGCTATCGTAGATTTCATCCACATAGAATTTGTTGGCGATCAGGCGCGTCAGGGCCGGCTGCCGGGCATCCGGAACCGGTACGCCGGAAGGTTTGCTGTATACGAAGTACAAACCGGCAATGATCGCCACCGCCAGGCCGGTGGTGAACAGCATCAGCGTCCACTCCGTACTGGGGTCCAGGTGCAGCTCGTTGAGCGGGATCAGCGGCATGCCCGTGGCGCCGGTGCCGGCAAACCAGTGGGCCAGCCACTGTTCATTGCCGAGGTGCAGAAAATGCGGCGTATTCAGAAAGCCTCCGATCACCGAGAGGACGGCCAGCACGACCAGCGGCACCGTCATGACGGCCGGGCTTTCGTGCAAGTGGTGGTGCTGCTCGGAGGTGCCGCGGAAGTTGCCGAAGAAGGTCACGTACAGCAGCCGGCACATGTAGATCGCGGTGAACATAGCACCCAGGCCGGCCAGCCCCCACCACAGTTTGCCGCCGTGGGCATAGGTGAAAGCGAAGATCTCGTCTTTGGAAAAGAAGCCGGACAGGAAGGGGAAACCGGATATGGCGAAGGTGCCGATCAGGAAGACCCAGAAGGTCACCGGCATGACCTTGCGCAGTCCGCCCATGTTCCGGATGTCCTGCTCGCCGCCCATGCCGTGGATCACCGAACCGGCGGCCAGGAAAAGCAGGGCCTTGAAGAAAGCGTGGGTGGTGACGTGGAACATAGCGCTGGCGTAGGCCCCCATCCCGAGGGCCACGAACATCAGCCCCAACTGCGATACGGTGGAGTAGGCGAGGACTTTTTTAATATCGTTTTGCCGCAGGCCGATGACGGCGGCGAAAATGCAGGTGATGACCCCGACGGTGGCCACGAAGTGCATGGCTTCGGGCGAGAGCGAATACAGGGGATTGCAGCGGGCCACCAGGTACACGCCGGCCGTCACCATCGTCGCCGCGTGAATGAGGGCGGACACCGGCGTGGGGCCGGCCATGGCGTCGGGCAGCCAGGTGTAGAGGGGGATCTGGGCGCTTTTACCCATGGCCCCGATGAAGAGCAGGATGCAGATCAGGGTGGTTACCCCGGCTTCGAGCCGGAGGGTGGGCAACTGGCCGAACACCTCGGCGAAGGCAATGCTGCCGAAGGTGTTGAAGATCATAAAAATACCCAGCAAAAGCCCCAGGTCGCCGATGCGGTTCATGATGAAAGCCTTGTTGGCGGCCTTGCGGTACTCGGGGTTGGTAAACCAGAACCCGATCAGCAGGTACGAACACAGGCCCACGCCTTCCCAGCCGAAGAACAGCATCAGGAAATTGTCGCCCATCACCAGCAACAGCATGGAGAAGATAAACAGGTTCAGGTAGGCGAAAAACTTCCAGAACCCGGCGTCGTCGTGCATGTAGCCGATGCTGTAGACGTGGATCAGGAAACCCACCCCGGTGACGATCAGCATCATCCACACCGAAAGTTGGTCCACCAGAAAGCCGAAATTGACGCTCAGGCTGTCCACCGTGAAGAAGTTGTACAGGGTCACCTGGATCGGTCCGCCGGCGGCCACCTGGTTGAAGCAGGCCACGCTCAGCAGGAACGATACCAGCAGGGTGCCGGAGCCGATGATTCCCACGACCGATTTCGGCAGGTTTTTGCCGAACAGGCCGTTGATCAGGAACCCGATGAAGGGCAGGAAGGGGATAAGCGGTATCAGTGAATTCATAATCCGTATACCGGAACCTTGTTCCGGATTGCAGCCGGAACAAGGTTCCGGCGTACTTTTTTAGTTTCGAAGTTTATCCAGCAAAGAAATATCG
>WBZQ01001143.1_pt1 | contig 16511 bp, 19 predicted proteins | sample 5204251 | NCBI WGS metagenome assembly WBZQ01 (sample SAMN12412402, study PRJNA552823) | activated sludge metagenome | isolation source: activated sludge from nitrification reactor of wastewater treatment plant... | place: USA: Virginia | collected 2017-09 | reverse complement strand
CGTGACCCGGGCGCGCCTTGCGCTCGGCGTACAGGCGCAACAACTCGGCGGCCATGTCGCGCATGGCCTTCTTGACGCGCTTCTTGACCTTCTCCCACTGGCCGCTGCCGAGCTGGTCGACGTTCGGGCGGGCAGCTTCGCTCGAGGAGTACTTCTGCACGCGGTCGAAGGACTCGACGGGCACCTTGAGCTTGTCGCCGCCGCGGTACGAGAGCACCATGAACTCGCGGCGCAGGCCGCCCACGTCGAGCACCTCGAGGCCCAGGTAGCGCCCGATGCCGTGGTCCTCGTGCACCACCAGGTCGCCTTCGCGCAGGTCGCGGAAGTCCGACAGGAAGCTGCGCACGCCACGTCCGCGCCCGCGCTGGAGATGCACCTCCTCCGGGAACACGTCGCCGTCGGCCAGCACGCACACGCCGACCTCGGGCAACTCGAAGCCGGCCGAGAGCGCGCCCACGCGCGTCTCGAGCGCGCTGCCCGGGCCGAGGACCAGGCCGTCCTCGCGCAGCACGTCGGCCAGACGCTCGGCGCGGCCGGCGTTGCCGAGGAAGATCAGCGTGCGGCCGTGGGCCGCGCGCAGGTCGCCCGTGAGCGCGCGCAGGTCGCCCGCATAGCGCCGTGCCGCGCGGCTGCCCACGTGCGCGTCCGCGCGCTCGTCGAGGAGACCGACGTGCAGGGCCGGTGCCGACTCGAGACGTTGCGCCAGCGCCTGCGCGTCGATCAGGGCTTCGTGCGTCTCGGGCGCCAGGCTCTCGGGACGCGCGGCGCGGTCTTCGGCCGCACGCGCGTGCAGCAGCAGCGCTTCACGTGCGATCTCTTCGGGCTCGATGGCCACGACCGTGGCCCGGGCGAGATGCAGCCAGGGCGGCTGGGTGGCGCCCGGCACCAGCGCGAGCAGCTCGGGCAGCTCGTCAGCGGGCAGACCGCGGGCCAGACGCTCGAGCAACGCCTCACGCTCGCGACTTCGCGGGAAGCGCTCGGGAATCAGCGTCTGCAGCCGTTCGGCCAGCGAGCGCGTGACGAACACGTCGCCGAGCGGCAGCAGCTCGAGTTCGCCGTCGAACGCGGGCCCATGACTGCGCTGCGTGGCCGGATCGAACGGGCGCAGGCTCTCGATCACGTCGCCGAAGAACTCGAGCCGCACCGGCGTCTCACGATCGGGCGGGAACACGTCGATGATCCCGCCGCGCCGTGCGACCTGTCCGGGCGCGGTGACGGGATCCTCGACGCGGTAGCCGGCCTCATCGAGTGCTTCGAGCAGGATCTCCGGCGTCATCTCGTCGCCCTGGCGCAGGGCGACCACCCGGGTCTCGAGGCGCTCCGGCGCCAGCGACGGGCGCAGGAGTCCGGCCGGCGAGGCGACCAGCGCCAGCAGTCGCTGACGTCCGGCGGCATGCAGCGCCGCGGCGCGGCGCAACATGGCCTCGGGGTGACGCGGCAGACCACGAAACGGCGGTGGGCCGGGCGCGGGCAGTGCGGCGATCTGGCCCGCTCGACCCAGCTCGTCGGCCAACGTGCGCAGGTCGGCGGCCGTCACGTCCACGTCCCGCTCGCGCGGCACGACCACGAGCAACGGCCCCTCGGTGACGACGAGCGCCGTGGCGAGAGCAGCCGGTCCCGAGAGGCCGGCGACGCGCGCCTGGCCCTGCTCCTGCAACCGCCGTCGCAGGGCCACGAGCGGTGCGTGCGTGTGCAACGTCGCGAGGGCCCCGGCCGGGGCCTGGCCCGACGCGAGCGTGACGTCGGACGACCCGTCGCTCACGCGCCGCGCACCTTCCTCACGATGGCCGTCGTCGACCGCTCGGGCACCAGCGCCACCCGCACGACTCGGCCGCCGGCAGCCTCGACGACGTCGGCGCCCACGATCGCGCCCGGGCCCCAGTCGGCGCCCTTGACGAGCACGTCGGGCAGCAATGCACCGATGCACTCCGCCGGCGTGTCCTCGGTATAGACCAGGACGCGATCCACGCTCTCGAGCGCACGCAGCGTCTCGGCGCGTTCGTCCTGCGGCACGATGGGCCGTTGCGCGCCCTTCAGGCGGCGCACCGACTCGTCGCTGTTCAGCCCCACGATGAGCACGTCGCCCTGGGCTCGGGCCTGCTCCAGCAGCCGCACGTGGCCGGCGTGCAGCAGGTCGAAACAGCCGTTCGTGAAGACGACCCGCTGCCCGGCCGCGCGCCAGCCCGCGCGCTCCTTCACGAGCTCGGCGAGGGTGCTGGCGTGGGTGCTCGTCACGCTTCGCCCTCCGTGAGGTCGAGCTCGGGCCGGCCCGCCGGCGCTTGCAGCTCCACGTCGCCCGCGAAGCTCCACTGGTGCGCCGGTCGATACACGCCCACGTCCTTGGTGCGGCTCTTGACCCGCAGCGTGTAGAGCCCGCGGTGATAGTCGTAGGGCGTGCCGTCGCGCCGGTGCGCGGCCACGTCGAGCAGGTACGTGCCCTCCACCAGGCGCAGATCGTCGAAGCGCAGGCGCACGACGGCGCGCCCCGCGAGTCGTCGTGGGCGCCACTCCTCGATGTGCGTGTTGGTGCCGTAGACCGCCACGCCGTCGCTGTTGAACAGCCCGACGCCGAAGACGAAGTCGGTCACCTCGTGCGCGGCCTGCACCTGCAGCTCCAGCGTGACGCTCTCGCCCGGCGTGTAGACGTGTCGTTCGCGCGCCTGGGCGTCGAGCAGGCGCACGCCGCAGATCTCGACCTCACGCGAACCCCAGCGGCCCTCGCGGTAGGTGCCCATCTCCGGCGCACCGCCGCCTGGACCATGCTCCGGAACTGGCGCGTGCGTGTCGTGCACCTGACCGTGTTCGCGCGCCAGCAGAGCTTCCTCGCCGCCGGCGACGTAGGTCAGGTAGGCATCGACCACGCGTTTCGGATCACCCTGGTCGGCCTTCCTGGCACGGCGCATCCAGAGCGCCTCGTCGCACATCTTCTCGACCAGGCCCAGGCTGTGCGTGACGAGCACGATGGTCTTGCCGCGGCGCCGGAACTCGCCGATCTTGTCGAGGCACTTGCGCGTGAAGGCCTCGTCGCCGACCGCCAGCACCTCGTCGATGAGCAGGACGTCGGGGTCGACGTGGATGGCGACGGCGAAGCCGAGACGCATGTACATCCCGGAGGAGTAGGTCTTGACGGGCGCGTCGATGAAGCGCTCGAGCTCGGCAAAGGCCACGATCTCGTCGAAGCGCTCGTGGACCTCGCGCCGGCTCAGGCCCAGCATGATGCCGTTGATGTACACGTTCTCGCGGCCGCTGATCTCGGGATGGAAGCCCGCGCCCAACTCGATGAGGGCCGAGACGCGCCCGTCGACGCGCAGGCTGCCACGCGTGGGCTTGGTGATGCCGGCCAGCAACTTGAGCAGCGTCGACTTGCCCGAGCCGTTCTCGCCGATCACGCCGAAGGTGCTGCCGCGCGGCACGTCGAACGAGACGCCGTCGAGCGCCGTGAAGGTCTGGTCCGGGGTCAGGTCGGAGAGCAGACTGCCGGTGAGCAGCGCGCTCTTGAGCGTGCGGAACTGGTTCTGATGCAGGAAGCGCCGGTAGACCTTGGCCAGGTCGCGCGCTTCGATGGCCGGGGCGTTCACACCTCCTCCGCCAGCGTGTCGCGCAGGCGCTCGAACAGGAACGCGCCCAGCGCGAAGACGACGAGCGCGCACACGGCCGCCACGGCCAGGCCGCGGGCGTGCTCGAAGCGACCGTAGAAGAGCAGGTCGTGATACGTCGCGAGCAGGTGCGCCATGGGGTTGAAGCGCAGCACGCTCCTGAAGAGCCCCTCGCGCGGATAGGCATAGAGGATCGGCGTGGCGAAGAAGAGCAGGTGCAGGAGGTGCGACAGGATGTTCTGCAGGTCCCGGAAGTGGACCGTGAGCGCGGAGACGAGCAAGGCCAGGCCCAGGGTGAAGACGAGCTGCACGAGCAGCGGCAGTGGCAGCAGCAGCGCCCAGGGCGAGAGATGGCCGCTGCCGAGAAGGAACAGCAGGAGCACGGGCAAGCCCAGCAGGAACTGCACCATGTTGGCGAGCACGGTGACGACAGGCAGGACTTCCGCCGGGAACAGGACCTTCTTGATCAGGTTGCCGCCCGCGATCAGCACGCCGGCGGCCTCGAGCAGCGCGGCGTTGAACCAGGTCCAGGGCAGGATGCCGCAGAAGAGGAAGATGAAATAGGGCTCCTCGGTGTGCGCGCGCACGCCCGGCAGGAGATAGGTGAAGACGAACCCGTAGGTGAGCAGCAGCAGCAGCGGGTTGACGAAGCTCCAGAAGAAGCCGAGGACGCTGCCGCGATAGCGCGCCTTCAGCTCGCGCCCGACGAGACTCTGGATGAGGACGCGGTAGCGCACCAGCGTGCGGACCTGCTCGACGAGCATCATGAGGCGTCCGCCGCCCTGGGCCTCGGCAGGGCAGGCCGGCGTAGGCCGTTCGAGCAGGCCGGCGCGGGTCGCGCGTCAGGGCGCGGGCGGGCGACGTGTGTCCGGTGTGTGTTGCGCGGGCGCCCGGGGCCTACGTGTGAGCGGGCGCCGAGCGGGCGCATGGCCTCCGCTCAGGCGCCGCGCTGCGCGCGTCCGACCGCGAGCCGCGTGACGGCACGGGTGTAGTCGGCGTGGGCTTCCTTGTAGCCGGCTTCGTCGCGCACGGCCTTGAGGCGCGCCGCGGCGGCGTCACGCGCGGCCTCGGCTCGCTGGACGTCGATGTCCTCGGCGCGTTCGCCGATCTCGGCCAGCACGTTGACGCGCTCGGGCAGCACCTCACAGAAGCCCCAGAAACTCGTGAGCTGCTGCCGGCGTCCGGCGCGGCCGTAGGAGATCACGCCCATGCCCAGGGTGGCGAGCATTGGGGTGTGCCCGGGGCGCACGCCGAAGTAGCCCTGCTCGCCCGGGATCACGACGTCGTCGACCTGCTCGCGCAGCAGCAGGCCTTCGGGCGTCACGATCTCGAGCGTCAACTGCTGCGGCAGCTTGCCGTCGGCCATGGGCTCAGCCCTCGAGCTTCTTGGCCTTGGCGATGGCCTCTTCGATCGTGCCGACGAGGAAGAAGGCCTGCTCGGGCAGGTGGTCGACCTCGCCGTTGACGATCATCTTGAAGCTGCGGATGTTGTCGGCCAGGGTCACGTACTTGCCCGGGATGCCGGTGAACTGCTCGGCCACGTGGAAGGGCTGCGAGAGGAAGCGCTGGATCTTGCGCGCGCGCGCCACGATCACGCGGTCGTCCTCGGACAGCTCGTCGATGCCGAGGATGGCGATGATGTCCTGCAGGTCCTTGTAGCGTTGCAGGATCTGCTTGACGGCCCGGGCCGTGTTGTAGTGGTCGTCGCCGATCACGCGCGGGTCGAGGATGCGCGACGACGAGGCCAGCGGGTCGACGGCCGGATAGATGCCGAGCTGCGCGATCTGGCGCGACAGGTTCGTGGTCGCGTCGAGGTGCGCGAAGGTCGTGGCCGGGGCCGGGTCGGTGTAGTCGTCGGCCGGCACGTAGATGGCCTGGATCGAGGTGATCGAGCCCTTGTTGGTCGAGGTGATGCGCTCCTGCAGCTCGCCCATCTCGGTCTGCAACGTGGGCTGGTAGCCGACGGCCGAGGGCATGCGTCCGAGGAGCGCGGAGACCTCGGACCCGGCCTGCGTGAAGCGGAAGATGTTGTCGATGAAGAGCAGCACGTCCTTGCCCTCTTCGTCGCGGAAGTACTCGGCCACCGTGAGACCGGTCAGCGCCACGCGCAGGCGCGCGCCGGGCGGCTCGGTCATCTGGCCGTAGATCAGCGCGGCCTTGGACTTCGTGAAGTCTTCCAGGTCGAGCACCTTCGATTCCTGGAACTCGAGCCACAGGTCGTTGCCTTCGCGGGTGCGCTCGCCGACGCCGGCGAAGACCGACACGCCGCCGTGCTGCTTGGCGAGGTTGAAGATCAGCTCCTGGATGATGACCGTCTTGCCGACGCCGGCGCCGCCGAACAGGCCGATCTTGCCGCCGCGCACGTAAGGCTCGATCAAGTCGATGACCTTGATGCCGGTCTCGAACATCTCGAGCTTGGTCGACTGCTGGTCGAAGGCGGGCGCGGGGCGGTGGATGGGATAGGTCTTGTCGCTCTTGACCGGACCGAGCTCGTCGACCGGTTCGCCGATGACGTTGAGCACGCGGCCCAGCGTGCCGGGACCGACGGGCACCGAGATGGGTCGCCCCGTGTCGAGCACGCGCATGCCGCGCACCATGCCGTCGGTGGCCTGCATGGCCACGCAGCGCACACGGTTCTCGCCCAGGTGCTGCTCGACCTCGGCCACGACGTCGATGGCCACGCCGCCGCCCGCGCCGTCGTCCTGGATGCGCACGGCGGTGTAGATCGGCGGCACGGCGGCGTCGAACTCGACGTCGATCACCGGCCCGATGATCTGGACGACGCGACCCACGTTCTCAGTCGGCATGCTTGTCACTCCGCACGGCTGTCGTTGTTCGCCTTAGGCCGGCGACCCGGCACCCGAGACCACTTCGATGATCTCCTTGGTGATGGCCGCCTGGCGTACCTTGTTCATGTAGAGCGTGAGCTTGTCGATCATCTCGGCGGCGTTCTTCGATGCCGCGTCCATGGCCGCCATGCGCGCGCCGTGCTCGGCCGCGGTCGATTCCAGGAAGGCGCGCCAGACCTGGACCTCGACGTGCTTGGGCAGCAGCTCGTCGAAGATGGCTGCGGGCGCGGGCTCATAGAGATAGTCCTGGGCAGGTTCGGTGGGCTGCAAGTCGAGCTTCTCGATGGGCAGCAGGCGCTCGACGACGATGCGCTGCTGGATGACGCTCTTGAATTCGTTGTAGATCACCCAGACCTGGTCGACTTCGCCTTCGACGTAGGCCCGGATCAACTCGCGCGCGACGCCCTGCGCCTTCGCGTACTGCAAGGCCTGGAAGAGGCCGACGTGCTCGCTGCGCACGCGCCACTGACGGCGCTTGAAGTAGTCGCGTCCCTTGCGGCCGACCAGTTCGAGGCTCAGCGCGCTGCCGGCGCGTTCGTCGAGGAAGCGCGTGGCGGCGCGCACGATGTTGGCGTTGAACCCGCCGCACAGTCCCTTGTCGGCCGTGACCACGACCAGGAGTTGCTTGTCGCCCTGACGCTGCTGCAGGAGCGCGTGGGCTTCGGGCCGCGCGCGCGTGGCCAGGCTGTTCAACACTTCCATCATCTTGCGCGCGTACGGGCGCGCGGCGAACATGGCCTCTTGGGCGCGACGCAGCTTGGCCGCCGAGACCATCTTCATGGCCTTGGTGATCTGCTGCGTGTTCTTGACGCTGCGGATGCGTCGGCGGATGTCGATGAGCGCGGGCATCGGGCTTGCCGGTTAGGCGGCGGCCTTGACCTGGAAGAGCTGCGCGAATTGATCGAGGGCCCCGCGCAGCCGCTCGCTCAACTCCTTCAAGTCCTTCTTCTGCGCGAGATCCTTGAGCAGCGCCGGTTGTGAGGCGTCGAGGTAGCGGTACAGCTCGTGCTCGTAGCGCCCGCACTCGGCCACCGGGTAAGCGTCGAGGTAGCCGTTCGTGGCGGCATAGATCAGGATGACCTGCTTCTCCATCGAGAGCGGGCTGTACTGAAGCTGCTTCAGGATCTCGGTCAGGCGCTGGCCCTTGGCCAACATGGCCTGGGTGGCCTTGTCGAGATCGGATGCGAACATGGCGAAAGCCTGCAGCTCGCGGAACTGCGCCAGGTCGAGGCGCAGCGTGCCGGCCACGGACTTCATGGCCTTGACCTGCGCCGAACCGCCGACGCGCGAGACCGAGTTGCCGACGTTGATGGCCGGGCGGATGCCGGAGTTGAAGAGGTCGGCCTCGAGGAAGATCTGCCCGTCGGTGATCGAGATGACGTTCGTCGGGATGTAGGCCGAGATGTCGCCGGCCTGCGTCTCGATGATCGGAATGGCGGTCAGGCTGCCGCCGCCGTTCTTGTCGCTCAGCTTCGCCGCGCGCTCGAGCAGGCGGCTGTGCAGGTAGAAGACGTCGCCGGGGTAGGCCTCGCGGCCGGGCGGCCGGCGCAGCAGCAACGAGATCTCGCGGTAGGCGGCGGCGTGCTTGGACAGGTCGTCGTAGACGCAGAGCGCGTGTCCGCCCTTGTCGCGGAAGTACTCGCCGATGGCGCAGCCCGAGTAGGGCGCGATGTAGAGGAAGGGCGCCGGGTCGGAGGCCGTGGCGGCCACCACGATGGTGTGCTCCATGGCGCCGAAGTCTTCGAGCGTCTTCACCACCTGCGCGACCGTCGAGCGCTTCTGGCCGATGGCGACGTAGATGCAGATGACGCCCTTGCCCTTCTGGTTGATGATCGTGTCGAGGGCGATGGCGGTCTTGCCCGTCTGGCGGTCGCCGATCACGAGCTCGCGTTGGCCGCGGCCGATGTTGACCATGCTGTCGATGGCCTTGATGCCGGTCTCGAGCGGCTCGCGCACCGGTTGGCGGGCAACGACGCCGGGCGCGATGCGCTCGATCTCGTTATAGCCCGTGGTGGCGATCGGGCCCTTGCCGTCGATGGGCTGGCCGAGCGCGTTGACCACGCGGCCGACCATGGCCTCGCCGACCGGCACCGACATGATGCGGCCCGTGCGCTTGACCTGATCGCCCTCTTTGATCTCGGCGGTCTCGCCCATGAGCACCGCGCCCACCGAGTCTTCCTCGAGGTTCAGCGCGATGGCCATGACGCCGTGCGGCAGCTCCAGCAGCTCGCCGGCCATGCAGCGCGACAGGCCGTGGATGCGAGCGATGCCGTCGCCGACCGCCAGCACGGTGCCGACTTCCGAGACGTCGACCCCGCTCGTGAAGCCGGACAGTTGCTCGCGGATGATGCGCGTGATCTCTTCGGCGCGAATCTCCATAGTCCTCAGTCTCTCCCGAATGCGCGCGCGGTTCGTTGGGCCGTGCTCAGGCCGCGCCGCCGCCTTCGACCAGACGCGCGCGCAGCGCGGCCAATCGGGCGCGCACGCTACCGTCGTAGACCCGACCCTGAAGCGTCAGGCGCAACCCGCCCTGGAGCGCAGGGTCGACGACGGTCTTGAACTCGACGTCGCGGCCGGTCTTGCCGCGCGCGGCCTCGCGCAGAGCCGCAAGCTGGCGCTCGTCGAGCGGCACGGCCGAGACGACGTCGGCGGACAGCACCTGGCGTTGCGCGTTCCACAGCTCGCCGAAGTCTTCGGCGATGGGTCCGAGCAGCCCGATGCGGTGGCGTTCGGCCAGCAGGTGCACGAGGCGTGCGACGAGCCCTGCGGCCCCGTCCCCCGCCGGCCAGACCGCTGCGGCGAGGCTCTTCTTCCTGTCGCCTGACACGGCCGGATTGCGCAGCGCGTGCTCGAGCTCGGGCGCTTGGCGCAGCGCGGCCTGAGTCTGCTGGAGCGCGGCGCGCACATCGGCTGCCTGGCCGCGTTCGTGGGCCAACTCGAACAGAGCGCGCGCGTAGCGTCGGGCGGCACCGCGTTCGCGTGTCTTCACGCGCCCCCCCCGAGCCGCTCCGCGGCCCCCGCGGCGCACGTCAAGACGCGTCTTCGTGCGGAATCTTGGAGCACCTGGAATCCTGGCTTCTCTTGCCTCCGGGCACGGAGGCGTTCGAAAAAAAGCGCCGAAGGTTAGCATGCGCCGGCGCGGGGAGTCAAAATCGCGGCGCTCAGGACAATACGATCGGGGCGGCCCCCTGCGCACGTGCGCGGCCGATGACGCGCGCGCCTTCCAACTCCGCCACGAGGGCCTGGGCCGGCCCTGCGGACAGGCAGATCAGCAGGCCCCCGGAGGTCTGTGGATCGAAGGCCAAGGCGAGCAGGTCCTGATCGGCTGGCGTCGGGCTCGCGACGCGTTCCGCGTACGCGCGCTGGTTGGCGCGCAGTCCGCCGGGCTGGAAACGCGATACGAGCTGGCGCGCTCCGGGCAGCAGCGGTAGGGCGTCGAGGTCCAACTCGAGCGTGACGCCGCTCTCGCGGGCCAGCCCGAGCGCATGCCCGATCAGGCCAAAACCGGTCACGTCGGTGGCCGCGTGCGCGCCGTGACGGCGGGCGGCCTCGGCCGCGACGCGGTTCAGGGTCGCCATGCTGCTCGCGGCGGCCGCCAGCACGTCGTCCGGGGCCGCACCGGCCTTGAGCGCCGTGGCGACGACGCCCGTGCCCAACGGCTTGGTGAGGACCAGCACGTCACCCGCTCGCGCGCCGGAGTTGGTCAGCAGGTGGGCGGGATCGACGAGGCCCGTGACCGCGTAGCCGAACTTGATCTCCGCGTCGCGCACGCTGTGACCGCCCAGCAGCAGACAGCCGGCCTCGGAGAGCTTGTCGTGTCCGCCCTTGACGATGGCGGCGGCCCACTCGGTCGGGAAGTCGCGTTCGGGAAAGCACGCGATCGACAGCGCCGTCAGCGGGCGCCCGCCCATGGCGTACACGTCCGACAGCGCGTTGGCGGCCGCGATGGCCCCGAAGAGATAAGGGTCGTCGACGACGGGCGTGAAGAAGTCGACCGTCTGGACCAGGGCTTCGCCGCTGTCGAGCCGATAGACGCCGGCGTCGTCGCCCGTCGCGTGGTCGACGAGCACGCGCGGGTCGTCGTTGCGTGGCAGGACGCTCAGTACCTGAGCGAGCTCGGCAGGGCCGAGTTTGGCCGCTCAACCGGCGCAGGAGACGCGTTCGGTCAGGCGTCGAATGCGCTCGCGCTCGTCGCTCATGGTGGGCTCCCAGCGTCGCTATTTGTATGGTTTCTTATATGCACGCTCAGGCGCTCTCCGCGCGCCCGCCGTCGGCCCGCGCCGGCCCGCCCGACGCGCGGGTGCCGGGCTGCATGTCGCAATCGCCCTGGAACAGGGCGCCGTCCTCGATCAGCACCTTGGGGGCCACGAGCGTGCCCTGTACGCGGGCGCCGGCCAGCAGCTCGATGCGTTCGCGCCCCTTGACGTGGCCGACCACGAAGCCGCGGATCGACACCACGCCACAGTCGATGTCGGCCTCGACCCGGCCGGTCTCGCCGACGATCAGGGTGTGGTCGGAGACGATCTTGCCGCGCACGCGCCCGTCGACTCGGAACGTGTCGCGGAAGCGCAGCTCGCCGAGCAGCTCGCTGCCCTCGTCCAGGAAGCCGTTCAGCTCCTCGGCGAGCAGGCCCTTCAGCGGGTTGATCACGCGGGACGCCCGCGCGCGGCGCGAAGGAGCACGTCGTAGATGCGGTTCAGCTCGGCTTCGTTGGTGAACGCCACGCGGATCTGCCCGCCGCGGCCGGAGCGCGCGATCTGGACGCGTGTCCCGAGCGCGGCGCGCAGCCGCTCCTCGGCGGCCTGGGTGTTGGGGTCGACGCGGGCGACGGAGGATGGGCCACGCGGCGCGCGGGTCAACGCGACGCGGCGCTCGACCTCGCGCACGGACAGGCCCTTCTGGGCGGACTCGCGGGCCAGCGCGATCTGCTCGTCTTCGCGTTCGAGCGCCAACAGTGCCCGGCCGTGTCCCGCATCGAGCCGGCCGGTACCCAGGAACTCGCGCACTTCGCGCGGCAGTCGCAGCAGGCGCAGGGTGTTAGCGACGGTCGAGCGCTCCTTGCCGACTCTCTGCGCCAGCTCTTCCTGGGTCAGTCGAAGCTCGTCCTGCAGCCGCTGATAGGCCTGCGCCTCCTCGAGCGGTGAGAGCTCCTGGCGTTGGATGTTCTCCACCAACGCGATCTCGAGCAGCCGCTCGTCGGGGATCTCCCGCACGACGATGGGCACGCTGGCCAGGCCGGCCTGTTGCGCCGCGCGCCAACGCCGCTCGCCGGCCACGATCTGGTAGCTCGCGCCGTGCGGCCGGACCAGGATCGGCTGGACCATCCCGCTCTGTCGCAGGGAGGCCGCCAGTTCCGCCAGGCGCGCCGGGTCGATGGTCGTGCGCGGCTGATCTGGGTTGGGTTGCAGGCTCTCGATCGGGACCTCGGTTGGGGTCCCGTCGCCGCCGGCGCCCTGCGCGGCGGTTTCAGGAACGGGCAGGAGTGCGCTCAGCCCCTTGCCCAACGCCTTTCTCTTCATGGGCCATCAGTTCCTTGGCCAAATCCAGGTAGGCCTCCGCTCCCTTGGAGCGGATGTCATAGAGCAGGATCGGCTTGCCGAAACTCGGCGCTTCGCCCAGACGGATGCTGCGCGGCACCGAGGCGCGGAAGACCTTGTCCTTGAAGTGCGCCCGGATCTCGGCCGTCACCTGCTGGGTGAGATTGGTGCGCTCGTCCACCATCGTGAGCAGCACGCCCTCGATGCGCAGGCCGGGATTGAGCGCGCGCTGCACGCGTTGCAAGGTCGCCATCAACTCCGAGACCCCTTCCAGGGCGAAGTACTCGCACTGGATGGGAATCAGGAGGCTGTCGGCTGCGGTGAGGGCGTTGACTGTCAGCAGGCCGAGGCTGGGCGGGCAGTCGATGAAGACGTAGTCGTAGCGCTCGCGCACGGAGGCGAGCGCCTCCTTCAGGCGCTGCTCGCGCGCCAGCAGCGGCACGAGCTCGACTTCGGCGCCCGTCAGGTTGCGGTCGGCGGGCACGAGCTGCAGATGCTCGAGGTCGGTGGCGACGAGGGCCTGGTCGAGCGGCAGTTGCTCGATCAACACGTCGTAGATGCTCGGCCGGGTTTCACGTGTCTTGCGGCCGAGGCCCGACGTCAGGTTACCCTGCGGGTCGGCGTCGATGGCGAGAACGCGCCGCTCGGCGGCCGCGAGGCTCGCGGACAGGTTGATGGCGGTGGTCGTCTTGCCGACCCCACCCTTCTGATTGGCAATGGCGACGATGCGACCCACGCTTCCCCTTCGAAAGCGCTCACGATATCACACGTCTCCGGACTGGACCTCGGCAGCATCTCCAATGGCGTAGCGCCGACACATGTCGGCGAAGCGGGTTGCCGCGTGGCCGTCGAGCTGCTCGATGTGCGTTGCGAGCAACGGGACTAGGACTTCCCTCAGAAACTCGCCGCGTGCCATCCACTGGTAGTACGAGCGGCCGCCATGGGTGTAGGGCCCGTAGAGCCTGCCCGCGGGGAATTGCCGTTCGAGCCATGCGAACAGGCGCTCGTGCCGGACGTGCATGCGCAGGGTGATCTGCGGTTGCTTGCCATCCCCACCGAAGTGCCCTTCGCCGATGAGCACGCCGAGCAGGATTCCGAGCGCGAGCTGGTCCGGCGCAGGAGCGGCTTCGCTCATGGCTCGAAGTGTGCCGCGGCGCTTGTTTCACCGTCAAGTTTCCCGTGAAACATGCTGCCGCACTCCCTCTTGGTTCACCGTCGTGTTTCCCGTGGAACATCGCGCCGCAGGTCGGCTGCCGGCTCACTCCGTGCGCTCGAAGACGTGGAGGTCGTGCGGAGTCCCGCCACGCTCCTCGAAGCGCCGGTCGCGCTCGGGCCGCGCACCCAGCACGACCACTCGCCCACCCGGCCGGACGAGTCGGACCGCCGACGCCAGCGGCAGGCGCAGCGCGCGAACCGTGACGGTGTCGGCTGCGGGACCCTCGTGTTCCTCGAAGCGCTCCCGAAGGACGGCGATCTCCGGTCGGCCTATGGCGCGCGCTGCTTCCCGGAGAAAGGCCCAGCGTCGCTGGCGCGGCTCGAGGAGCGTGAACGCGCACTCCGCGTGCATGGCCGCCAGGACGAGGCCCGGTGACCCGTTGCCCGACCCGATGTCGAGCACGTGTCCCGGCTGGATGTACGGGCTGGCCATGAGCGCCGGCGCTATCAACAGTCGGACGCGCGCCTCGTCCGACCGCGCGCCGGTGAGGTTCACGCGCTCCGCCCAGCGCTCCAACAGGTCGAGGTAGGCACGCAGGCGCGCCTTCGTGCTCGGGTCCAGTGCCAGCTCGACCAACGGGTCCGGGCTGGCGCGCTGGCTCACATCAACTCGGTGGTCGTACCACCCAGCGGCGGCCGATCGAATCGCCGATAGTCGAACGCCGGCGGCGGCGATGGCGGCTCAGGACCTTGCCCGCTCTCCGGCCCGCTCCCTTCACGACCCACCCCGGGCATGGGCTCGACTGCGTTCGCACTCGCCGCCTCGTGTCGCGACTCCGCGCTCTCGACGGCTACGGGCTCGGGCGTTGGGGCGTCTGCTGGTGTCGTCGCCAGCGCGATCGTGACCCGCCGTCCAAACCCCTCGCCCACGCTATAGGTCACCAGCTCGCGCTCAGCCTCGAGCGCGACGTGCACCACGCGTCTCTCGTACGAGTTCAGCGGTGTCGTCGTGCGCGCCACGCCATCGCCCTTCACCTGGCAGGCAAGCTCGAGCGCCTGCTCGCGAAGCACGCCGTCGCGGTACTCGCGATACCCCTCGCAGCGGACGCGCACGCGTCGCTGCGCGAGATCGCGGCCGAAGCTCCGCTCGATCACATGCTCGAGAGAAGCGAGCGTGTCGCCGGTGTCGTCGTACAAGACGTCGACGCCGGCGCCGCCGATGCGCACCTCGAGCGTGTCTCGGCCCTCGTCGACTTCCACGCTCAGCTCGCGTTCGACCGCGCGCGCGAAGCGTTGCAGCAACTCGCGTATGCCTCCCGCTACGTCGACCGGCTGCGCGCTCCGTTCGCTGGGTTCGGCGCGACCCCCGCGTGCGCCGCGGCCGCGGCCTTCCTCACGATCGTCCACCCCGGTGTCCCGTGCAGGCTCGGGCCGGGCGGGCGGACCGGGCTTCTCGATCAATACCGCGATGCGCGCTTCGGTCGCCGACAGCCCTCGGCCGCCCACCTGCCCGGGGTCGAGCACGACATAGCGCAAGGTCGATTCGGGCACGGCCAGCGTGCGGCTTGCGAGCCGCACAGCCTCCGCCACATCCTTGCCCACGAAGACTGGATCTCTCATGGTCGAGACTCCCCCAAAGCCGCCCGCCTGTCTTCGTCGCACTCCGGGACCGGGTCGAATCCGCCCGGATGGAACGGATGGCAACGCGCCAATCGGCGCAGCGCCAGACGGCTGCCGCGCGCGGGTCCGTGCCGCCGGATGGCCTCCTGGGCGTAGATGCTGCAGCTCGGCATGAACCGACAGTAGCCGCCGATCAGCGGCGCGAGGGCCGCCCGGTAGGCGTCAATGACCAGCAGCAGCAGGGCCTTCACGTGCGACCTGCCCCAGACGCCTCCGCGCGCGCTCGACGAGCCGCGCGAGCTCGGCGGCCACCGCGGCCTGCTTCCAAGCGAGCAAGCCGCCTTTGGGAAGCACGACGATATCGAGCGCCTGCGCGCGCGGACCACTCCGGAAGCTCTCCCGCAGCAGTCGCTTGGCGCGGTTGCGCTGTACCGCTCCGCCCGCTCTCCGGCCGACCGCGAGTCCGAGCCGCGCGTGCGATCCCTTGCCGCTCGCGACCACCAGCTTCAGCAGCTTGCCCTCGACGCGCGTGCCGCATCGAAAGACCCGGTCGAACTCGGACGCACGCCTCAGTCGGTCAGCGGCGCGCAGCCTATTCAGGCCTGAGCCATGCATGGCCTCAAACCGTCAGGCGCTTGCGACCCTTCTGGCGGCGGCGCTTCAACACCAGGCGCCCGCCTTTGGTGCGCATCCGCACCAGGAATCCGTGCGTCCGCTTGCGATGTCGGTTGTTCGGCTGAAAGGTCCGCTTCATGGGTTGTATCCTGACTTCCCTGGGCTCGCGCTTGTCCGTGCGAGCGCCCAACTAGAGCAAAGCTCCAAAGTCTACGAGTCACGCGCCGATCTTGTCAAATGCCGCGCCGATCCGGCAGCCTCGTCCCGAACCCACCGTTCCTTGTCGCGGCCGGGGCTCTGTGCTAGCCTGAAGCTTCGCTCATGTCCTCGGCGAGCGGACTTCTATTAGATCCAATGTAGGGCGTTTTCCACAGGTGTTGAAATATCTGTGCAAATCCGCAAGGTCCGCTTCGAGGCCTCTCGCCCCGCGTCGACAGCTCTCTCTATCTCTTGATACTGCTGTGCTTTCCGCCGGATTGACCGCCCCCGGCAAGCGCCTCTCGCGGTCCCGCTCGGACGCACCGTGAGCCCTTGGGACGATGTGCTCGCGTGCGTCGAGGCCAAGCTCAATCGGCACAGCTTCGCCACCTGGTTTCGGCCCACCTCCTTCATTGCGCAGGACGGCAACACGCTGCTCGTGCGCGTGCCGAACTCGCAGTTCAAGGACTGGCTGACGAAGAACTACCGTGGCGTGATCGACGAAGCGCTACGCGAACTCGGACGCCCCGAGTTGCGCGTCCACTTCGATTGCGAGAACGGCGGCGAGACGCCTGCCACCCCGCCCGAAGCGCCCGTCACACGCGACAGCCCGGCCGCCACGGCCCTGAACCCGAAGTACACCTTCGAGACCTTCGTCGTCGGCTCGTCGAACCAGTTCGCCCATGCGGCCGCGCGGGCCGTGGCCGAGATCCCCTCGAAGTCCTACAACCCGCTGTTCATCTACGGCGGCGTGGGTCTGGGTAAGACGCACCTGATGCACGCCATCGGCCATTATGTCCTGGCCCATCAACGGCACTTGGCGCTGACCTACATCTCGTCCGACCGCTTCATCAACGAGATGATCAACGCCATCCGTTTCGACCGCCTGCCCGCCTTCCGGCAGAAATACCGCTCGGTCGACGTGCTGTTGGTCGACGACG
>WBZQ01001437.1_pt1 | contig 16526 bp, 19 predicted proteins | sample 5204251 | NCBI WGS metagenome assembly WBZQ01 (sample SAMN12412402, study PRJNA552823) | activated sludge metagenome | isolation source: activated sludge from nitrification reactor of wastewater treatment plant... | place: USA: Virginia | collected 2017-09 | reverse complement strand
GTCCGGTCGAGCGGGCTTGTTGCTCGATGGTCTGCCGCTCGTTTGGGAAACAATAGACTTTGATCGGTTGGTAGTCTTTGCGATTCTTCGGTTCTTTTGCCTTCATCCGTCTGTTCCGCAGGATAGGCCCCCCGTTGAGCGCGGAGGCGCGAAGAAGGGAATTGTGAAGGGTGGCGCACCAGTCACACTGGTGGGCCCCCTTCACCTATCCTGCCCCGCATTATACGCTGATAAATCTGCTGAGTCCATCTGTATAAACTTAGTATTAAGCCTGTACTGTGTCTCTCGATTTCTGGTACGATAGACACCAGGAACCGTGGAGGCAACGGCATGGCGTTCAAGAAAAGTCTCTCGGTCCGGGTCCAAGAACGCGCGCAACGCGTCTTGCCGGCCGCACGCAATCGAGCCCAGGTGGTCGCCCTTCGGAACGAGATCGAGCAAGCGCTCAAGGATGGCTGTTCACTCGCCATGATTTGGAACACGCTGCATGAAGAACAGGCGATTGCGTGTGGCTATGAGACCTTCCGGGCTCATGTTCGCAAATTGATGCAGGTGACACACCCAGCCACTTCTCCCACCACGGACCGTTCAACACCCAGAGCTAAACCCACGAAGCCTGCCGCACCACATCCATCCGACACCCGTGGGTTCGTCTTCAACCCTGTCCCCAATGAGGAGGAGCTATACTGATGGCCACGATTCATCTGATCTTGCAAGGCAAAGGCGGCGTCGGAAAGTCGATGATTGCGGCCTTGATTGCCCAGTACCAACTGACCAAAGGGAAGCGCCCGCTCTGCATCGATACGGACCCCGTGAATGCGTCGTTTCAGGCCTATAAGGGCATCCCCGTGACCCGTCTCAACATCCTCCAGGACGAGGAGATCGATCCACGCAGTTTTGACCAGCTGGTGGAACTGATCTCGCAAGCGAAGGGCGATGTGGTGATCGACAATGGGGCCAGCTCCTTCGTGCCGCTCTCGGCCTATCTGATCACGAACCAGGTGTCGGCCTTGCTGCACGGTATGGGCCATCAGATCGTGGTGCATACCGTCATCACCGGCGGGCAAGCCCAGTCGGATACCCTGCATGGATGGACACAACTCGTGAAACAATTTCCTTCGGACGTGTCGTTTGTCGTCTGGCTCAATCCCTATTGGGGTCCGATCGAGCGTGACGGGAAACCGTTTGAGCAGATGAAAGCCTATACCGCGCACAAGGATCGGGTGTCGGCTATTACCCGGCTGCCGGATCTCAAGAAAGAAACGTTTGGGCGTGATCTCAGCGACATGCTGCAAGCCCATCTCACCTTTGAAGAGGCCATGGCCCTCCCCTCGCTCACGATCATGACGCGGCAACGGTTGTCGATCATCAAGAAGCAGCTCTTTGAACAGTTTGCCGGGGTGCCGGTGTTGTGATGGGCGACGATCCTACCGACGACTTACTCAAGGAAATTGCCTCGAAACATGGCGTGGCCTTGGACCGAGAAGATCCGATTTTGATGGTGCAGACCATGCACGCTCGGTTATTGGCCGACAGCCGGTCCGCGCAACAAGCCATGCTCGAGGACTATCGCAAGACGCTCGAAACCCTATTGGAACGATGGAGCGCGGAGACGACAGCCAAAGCGGAGCGGATTGTCACGGCCTCGCTGACCGCGAGCACGGAGACCATGAAGGCGCAGATGGCGACGACCACGACGGACCTGGCCCGCACCATCCGGAAGGAAGTCACCGATCTATTAGAAATAGAAACGACCGAGACGCGAATGCGTAGGGCCACCACAGTGGGGTACTTGAATCTCCTCGCAGCAGTCGTGACCTTTCTCTCAGCCGTCGTGGTCTATTGGACCCTTCGCCCCTAACCGCCCCCTCTCTATTGTGATCCCCCCCGCAGGCCATGCCGATGGCTAAAAAACAGGCAGCGTACTGAACAGGCCGTGTATCGCTGCGTATCGTCTGCACCACTCACCCGTTGTTCACACAGTTACCCCCAGAAGATGGGGACAATGGAGCGGCTCATGGGGCGAGCAAGCGCGCCAGAGCGGACGCTGGCACGCCTGCAGCGCCCCATCCGCCGAACTCAGAATCGGGCGTCCCCGCCCCTCATCCACCACGGGGCGGGGACGCGATAAAAAGAGAGAGTCGTGATTCCCTCCCCTCCCACCTGCGGTCCCATCGCACCAGCTTCATCCCTCCTCAGTCTTTCGGCGCGGGCAACGCATGGGGATAGTGCTTGGCGATGATCCGATTGAGTCGCGTCACCAGATCAGGACGCTTGAAGGTCACATGCCCGTTCTGATTTTTGAACAGTCGAATGAAGATATACTCATTCTCGGCGAGCTTGGGCCACGATGAGGTCAGCTGCATCGCCTCCGCAATGAGACGATAGGCCCCCGTCCGGTGATCGGCCTCCGGCTTGCCATCACAGAGATGAAAGACGCGGAGGAGATCGTCCAGCTGATCGGTCTGCCGCATGTTGGCGCTTCCGTAGGAAGTCACATAGGTCATCACCAGGCGCTTCCCGAATTTCTGCGGAAGATTCGTCTTGTAGTCCCAGGAGAGACGGCGAAAGCACTCAATCACCCCCTGCTCGAACATGTCCACCCGTGAGTCATGGAGCGTCGCAAAGGTGGCGCGAATCGCCTCGCGCGTGAGTTCCGGCACCTTCTCTGCTCCGATTTGCTCATCCACTTCCTTTCTCTTTGACGCAGACATGACCGAGCGCATGCCAGAATCATTCAGGAGCGTGGTCCATCCGCCGGCATCGAGACAAGCTTGGAATGTCTCAAGCAGTGTTGTTTTCTTCGCGAACTCACCCGTCATGTGGAGACCGTTACCTCGCCACCCGCGGGCCATCGAAAGATCAGGAAATCCGAGCCGTGCTGCCGTTGCCAGGGCGTGGGCCTGCTCTAATTTCTCCAATGCCTCTTGAAACAAGATCATGACCGCCTCCCGTTGCTGCAACAGATTGGCGATGCTGAGACTCGGGATCAGGTCATGTTCTTGTCCTGCGTCCCCGTCCGGAGTCACAAAGATGGTTTCCGCTTGGTTCGTCATGATGGCGTCCTTTCTGTTCCCACGGTCGGGCTCTCGTCTGGAATCTGAAACGGGCCGACCCAGGCGCCTGGTTGAGCCTTCGCGGTGAGGTCGGCCACAATCTTGTCTTGTGTCGTGTGATCCACCCCCTGTCTCGTCCAGCGTGCACGTGCTTGTCGTTCTGCATCGTCCATCATCACTGGTTCACAGCGAAAAGCGGCCACGGGGGCCTGTCGCTGGCAGACTTCGCACATCGCAAAGGCTGAGTCGTCGTAGTCCGTGTCGCCGTCGTCTTCAAGGACGTGCGTCCCCTCATCGCGGAGCATCACGCGCGTGATCAGGTCCACGGTAAAGGGTCCCCAGCTCTGGCAATCCGGACAGTGCCAGCCCTCGCTACCATTTCTATTCGCTGATTCATCGATCCTGTTTGGAGTCATTGCGTTGTCCTCTCTTTCTGTTCAGGTCTGTTGGTTTGTATCTTCCCGTTCATCCGTCATCAGTAGTTCGACATGACGCCTCACCCCTCCCCGTACAGCCACCCTTCATCGGCGAAAGAGACGTGCCGCCCCTCCCCCATCACAATATGGTCGAGCACGCGAATGCCCAGTAACTCGCCCGCACTGACGAGTCGTTTCGTCAACGTGCGGTCCTCAAGGCTCGGTGTGGGATCCCCCGAGGGGTGGTTATGCGAAAAAATCACGGCCGCCGCATTCATGCAGACCGCCGCTTTAAAGGCCTCACGTGGATGCACGATGGAGAGCGTGAGGCTACCGACCGACACCACTTGATACCCGACAGGGGTGTGTTTCGCGTCGAGGAACAGGACGAGAAATTCTTCATGCGGTCGTCCATCGAAGTGGGCCCGGAGGAAGCGGCACACCTCACTCGATTGTGATAGCCGTGGTGCGCCGTACAGGGCTGAATGTGGTTCTTTCACCACCTGCAACCGATAGAGGGGGACGCAGACCGAAGTAGTTACATTCTGGTTCTGGGTTTCTGGTACGATCTTCTTCGCCATGTGCTCGCCTTTCCCTTCCGTGTGATGATTGGTCAGGGAGTTGGAACGAGTGCTGTCGTTCCGACTCCCGCCTGTCGGCCTACCGTGGATATTTCTCGGTGAGATAATTGCGATGGGCCATCCGATCGAGCTGCGCGAGATCGAGGTTCACCCCATCGCAGAAATGACGGAGGTCTGAGAGAAAATCGGCCAGGACTGTTCCGACCGAGGCGCCCGGTTCCCGTAAGCCTGCGACACGATAGTAGGCCAGCGCCTGCGCGGCTCGATCCGCCCGAACCGCATTCGGGTGTCTTTTTGCCCTTCGTACATTTGCCCGATACATCGTTGTTGTGTTCATCCTCGTGTCCTTTCTGTTGGACTGTCTCCCCATGAGAACAGCCACCCCCGAGACCAACGGCCACAGCGCGTCGACCGGCCCACCGGTCTCTTTCACGAACATGTGTTGCGCCTCTCACGCACAGCAGGAGGCGCAACAGAACATCCGAGTCTGGGGTCCCGGCTGGCTGCGAGCGTGACAGCCCTCGGGGCCGTTGGCTGGCGCGGTTGCACCCGGACGGGCCCCACACCATGGGGAGCGAAGGAATGGGATGGAGAAGGAGAACAATCCGCACGGTCGGGCCGCCGCAGGCGACGCGACGGTGCGTGAAGGAAGGCACGGCGCGGACGCGGTGCCACTGTGCTGTTGGAACGTTCCAACACACTCGTGAGTCAGGAGCGGAGAGATAAATTTTGGAGAAGGAAGGGAGAACTGGTCTGATCAGACAAGGCCGACGAGCGAGCGAGGCCCGCCGGCCCTGTTGAGCGAATCAGTCGATCGCTCGAAAGATCAGGCCACCCTCGGGATGATCGCCTGCGAAATCACGCAGCAGATGGAAGTGCTGGGCGACCCGAGGACCGAGTGGATCGTCCTCCAACAGGAAGGACACGTGGCTGAACGTGAACAGGGACACAATCATCCCGGCGGCCTCGCCCGAGACCGTGGCGTCAAAGTAATTGCCCGCATGAATGAGGTGATAACTCACATGACTCGGTGCGAGATAACACCCGCCGTTGCTCAAGTCATAGAAGTGCCAATACCCTCCGGTGTAGGTGGGACACAGCTTGGCGAACTGCGTGTAAAGAACATTCTCCACGGTGAGCATGTGCATCCCAAAGTGGCGCGGCAGAAACGTGAGCCGGTCCTCTTCCGGCACCACGGTCGCCACGATCGCTGGTTGTTCGTTGTTGAATGGTTTCATGTCATTCCCTCCGAGTTGTCCCAGGCGGAATTGCCTGGGTGGAGGGTCTCCAGCACACCGAAAGCGCAGGAGTCAGGGCCGTGTGACACACGCTTGCGAGCACGAGGCGCAGCCGCGAGCGCAGGCCTTGACGTCGAGACCGGTGTGGTAGCCTCACGACACACAGGCAAGCACGCCCCCTCCCCTCCTGTCTGTCAGCGGTTTTTCTTCCCCACCTAGGCGAGTGACGAGACCGGATTGAGGAGGCGTCTTCGCACGGTCCATCTGCGCGGCGCGGATGGACGGTGCCAATCGAATAGGGGTGCGGCACGGCGCGTGCGCGGTGCCGTCCATCGGTCTGTGGGATTGGGGTCATGTGCAGGGCGTGAGTCCCGCCGTCTGACGGGATGAGCGAAGCGAACCAGGAGCAGCGCGGTCGCCGCAGGCGAGACGCCACAACGAACGTAAAGGACTGCGGCTGAAGGGTTCCTCGACGCTGATGCCCTGCAGCGTGGTGTGGGGCATGAACGACCACCACGGATTATGTTGGGTGTTGATTGTCGTCATCCGTACCCACCGTCCGCTAGCGGCCAAGTGCGGAAGTTCGATACCGAGATCGCACCGTCATAAAGCGGTCCTCAGCCCTGTCGCATTAACGACCCCGGCTCACTTGCAACCGAGGGGATGCAAGCCGACCCGCCCCCGGGGCAGCTGCCGAGAGATCGCGCCAGGGCCGTCATGTGGCTGCCTCGTTGCAGACTGTCCTAAAGGGTAGAGCCATAACGTACGGGACATCTTCGCCCCGACTGCCGTGGAGAAACAGGACGCCCTTGTCGAGTGGCTCTGCTCCGCTGGCGCTCATTGAGGTCCGGATCTTGGGGATCGCCTCGGATATTACACTCGGCAGGTTCCCGAGATCCTCGTGCGTAACCACAAGCTGCAGCGTCCGCTCGTGGTCAAGTTGCTCAAGGGCAATCACTGCGCCGTGTGTGTTAGGACCAAAGACAACCGGGGCCTGTCCAAGAACAATGCACACGGAGACGACGACCATGAGGATGGGACTTTCCTCGGGCTCTACGAAGAGTACTGACCTTGGCCATGACTGACGGTCATTCGCACTCAAGTAGAGGCTGCCTCGAGGGACCGCGATCTGGAAACCGATCTCAATACGCTTCTCCGGAGTGAAGGTCGGTCTCCACTTCTTCCATGTGCGATCCTCACCCGGCGTGACGAGGTGGGCGTTGGCGATCTGCGCCTCTTTGGTAAGGCCGAACCGCCAGTTCCCTGACGCGTGGAGGCTTGCCTTTAACTGTTGGAAATTGTCGCGGCACGCCACATACACGTCGAGGCCGCGCTTCCAGACCTTCCAAGAGTTGCTGCTCGCGCCATGGGGCGTACCTACTGCGACGCGAAACGGTTGCTTACGCAGCGGGAGCGCTGTACTCGGTGGATCAACCCACACCTGCACAGGCCGTGTCACGACAGCCTCTCCCTCTCGGTCACTCTGGCGTCGACAGCGTTGGTCAAACTGGAAGCCTAACGGCCCGGCGGATGACCATCCCGCCGGGCAAGTGAGACGATGCGAAGCATCGTCCGAACGCCGTAGTTCATTCGGCGCCGCGTCTTCGCGGCAATCAGCTGGAACGGATTGTTGGCGAAATCACCCGCCGCGTTCAATTTCTCTCACCTTTGTGATCGCAAGCGGACCTATCCAATAGGCGACAGCGCCCAGCATCAAGCCAGCGATGACTCCAACCCACCCAACGAGCACCAATCCTAGGAATGGTGCGCCAGCGGTGATGGCGATCACAGTGACGAGGGCCAACGGTTTTCGTTCGTAGAATTCTCTTCTTTTCTCCCAAGTCACGTGCCCCGCAAAGTCGATTTCTCCTGCCACGCTAACCGAAATTCTGCGCCCCTTCTTCCCGCACTCCGGGCACGGCGATGTGTTGCCATCCGGAAGCACTGCGCAGCAATGAGCGCACTCTACCTTGTTCCTTGTCTCGGGCATTCTTACACCCAACTATGTTTAGCCCGATCCGCATAAGAATCGGATCTGCTATTTTATGTCTGCGTAACACACCTTCACTGATCGTGAACAATATCCCACAATCGACGGTGGTGCAAATGGTTGCTTTTCAATTCGGTGATCGACCGCTTTGGAAGGGGCGCTGAGCACACAAAGGGCATAGTTGCGATGCATTTCGTTTGGAACGTAGCCCTGGGGGGAGAGAGTTCCGGTTCTTGGAGGAGAAGGCTAACACCCGGTGCATCGGCCGTGTGCACCAGACGCGAACAGTGGCTTCATCGGTTTGCTAGACTTTGCTTGAGTAGTTCCTCAAGAAGGTCAAGCTCCTCAATCAACTGATGCCATCCCCGCTCCCATCGATCAGCAAGCGGTTCGCTCGGCTGGGAGATATGCCGCGAGATGTCTACAATACGATCACATCGACGAGCAAGGTCAGATAGCTGCGCTGACACATCTGCGGGAAGTTGGATGGGACCAGGAAGATCAGGACGAGGCAGCCCCGCCTCCTCAGCTACAAGAACGGCGGTAGATAGCGCCAGTCTGCCGATGCGCGACCTTGCCACATACGATGGCGCGTGTCCGTCAGCTACCTCACGGATCGCCCGGATCTCGGCAAGACAACGATCAATTGCATTCATTGATTCTCACCTCAAGCTCACACAGAAGCGCCTCTGCACGGTCGCACCAGAGGCACGCCATATCGCGGCTGGGTTTCTCAGGCCGTCCAGAACGTCCGTCAGCATACATTCTATAGGCATACAGAATGGGAAAATCATTGGACCAGCTGGAGGCCAGTCCCCAGCGCCGAACGAGGCGTGTCACTGGCTCAAATCGAGAAAAACAAGGGCTATCGGATAAAGCGCAACCGAGAATGCACGCGTGCCGAAACAGCGTCGCGACCGTAGCCAGTTCGAACAGTAGATACGCATCCGAGCCGAGCGAGCCTCGCACATCATCGAGGACGTTCTGAAAGCCTTTTAGGTCACGACCAGCCAACGAGTACTTGGGAAGCGACGACAAGAGCTGACCTAGCCGACCTTGGACTGCGATGTCCTCCGAAACTGCACGGGCCTCGAGCTGAAGATGTCGCAGAAACAGCGATCCATACTCAGCCATCGCTTCAACTTCGCTCCAAGCATATCGAGCGACCGAGAGGCGCGAGGGAGAGCCGACAGCGGCCCCGATCGCGTCCAGACTCGGGGCGCGGTCAGAGATTACGAGCACGTCAACGTCGCTAAGCGAATCGGCATCGCCCCGCGCGTGTGATCCATACAGCCAGATCGCACAGTCGCTGCTAAGGGTCATCGGTGAAGGCTCCAACGAAAGACATAAGACGCGAATAAAGCGATGGCTACGACGCCGAGGACCGATTCAATTCCGGCGACTGTACGGGCCACAACTCCGACGGCAGACACGTCAGACTCGATGCCTGCTGGAAGGATGTTCTGGAGACTGAAATATATAGCATCCTGGAAGCGAACGTCTGGTCGCCGCGCATGCGCCAGGCCATCTCGCAATAGAAAGAACATCGCCGGAAAGATCAGCAACCCAAGCGACAGGAGATTTCGGACCAAGACCCAAGCACGTTCGCCATAGCCCCACAGCCAGCGATTGCACAGGCTGGCACTCAATTGCGCGACTGCTTGCATTCGAGCGAGTCCATCGAAGTGATCCTTATACCACTGTGAGTCCCCCCTGATTGCAGCGCGAAGATGACCCTCCCGCGCTCGTATCTCTGTCATGCGATACTGCCGTGACTCGGACGAGAGGCCCAGACGGCTCGACTCAAGGGCGAGATTGCGAGCAAGTTCCTCGCGGAGATTCGGTTGTGAGGGAAGGCTGTGACGAAATTCCGAGAATGGCAACTGGCAGCCGCGAAAGGAGGAATGTCTGAAATCACAGCTCTTAATGGCAACGTGACTAAAGTTGCAGTCAAAGAACCGACACCCTACGAAACGCGAACTGGCGAGCTCAGCTCGCCGGAAATAGCAGCCAATAAAGACGCAGTTCAGAAAGCCACTGTTACGCAGGTCAACTTCCTTGAAACTGATATTTGCGAAGGTGCAATGCGAGAACTCACCGTTCTCGATCCGCTGCCCATCAAGACGTGCGGCACCAAAAGCGAGGTCTGCTCCCTGGTAAGGAGCAGCGAGCTTGCCGCTTGGCCTACCGAGCAGGTACGCAGATGCGTCAGTTTCAGCCATGATTTCTTCGATACGATACTTTATACGCGGCGTTTAACTCAGTGCGGGGCCTATCTGTGCAGTATGCACAGCAGACATATCGATCCAATCAAAGGCAAGTGTATTGCAACTCCGACACTTTTTCAAAACCTTTTACCGCTCTGCCTGCTGGGATATGGAGAGACTCACACAGTCGTTCCGCCTCCGCCAGGTATGCTGACTTAACCTCTTTGTTCTAGGGCCTGTGGTTGATGAGCAAGTTATTCCGAAGAGATATGTCTGTGTGCTCGAGCCGTGGATATTCGGAGACACAACTTGCGTAACCAGCACCAGTATTGAAGGTGCAGAAAGTGTCCCAACTCAAATCCCGGCTTCTGCACTACTGTAAGGCGCAAGTGTTGCTATGAACGTTCTTTCTTTTACACCCCGTGGGATCCTGATGGCGCTGTCATTCGATCGGACCACCTGATAGCCGTCGGTCGTGTACGTCGGTTCAGGGTCGAGGACTGCCATCGGCCACCTTGAGACGTTCGCAGGCCCTTCAAACACTTTCCGCAAAGTGGACCGCCACGTGCTGCGAAGAGGACCGCTGGCTTACTCCGTTCCACGTCCGTGAGCTATGGTGTGGCCTCTTGTTCTTGGTGGCGATCCGTTCCCGGATCCCCTCGCCAGCCAGCTCGGCACACCTCGACAGCCAAGAGGACAGATCGAGCCCGCTCCGGTCCGGCTGGTCGTGATAAAAATGATGAACTGTCACTGTGGTACCATTCCCGTTGTTGAAGGGGAGGCCCGGCTCAATGGCATGCTGATGGTGCGTGATGTCTTACTACCGCTTTCAAGGGCGCGGGGCATGCGCGTTCTTCGGTTCAACAACACATGTTAATGGAGGTACGACGATGAGAATAATTTTCTCAGTCCTCTTGATTCTGGTCTTGGTCCAGACGACCCTTGCAGTGCGTGCAGAGCCACAAGATTTCACCGTGACAGCGGTGATGAAAGGTTCAACGACGATCAGTGGCCAGAAGATCGAATATCCCAAAACCGACAAGGCGGAAATGGCCTCGGTCCTGGTCGAAATCCAACCGGGGAAGGAGAACGGTCGCCACATGCATGCCGTGCCCACCTACGTCCATGTCCTGGAGGGAACTATGACGGTGGAATTTGAGGATGGCGCTCGACAGACATTTAAGGCTGGGAGTGGGTTTCTGGAGGTAATAAACACCGTGCATAGCGCAAAGAATTTAGGCGAGGTACCGTTGAGATTATTGGTTGTCTTCGTAGGTGAAGAAGGAAAGCCAAATCTTATCCGACCCGAAAAACATCAGGCATCAGATGCGACACCATGATGCAAAACAAATGTTTCTGAACCACGTTGTGACCCCTTCCAAGCTGAGTATGTCGCGAGGTCGGCTTGTGAATGAGTCGGAGGGTGTTTCCTGCATCCCCAATTCAGCATAGGCCGAAACATAGTCAAAGTCCTCTCGGTATACAGGTCTGGTTGATTGTCAGGGGCAGGAGCATGCACGCAGAGCGAAGACAAGCCTACGACAGGGAGATGTAGCAGAGCACTACTCTGGTACTAACCTCGACCTCCTACCATAAGAATGCAGACGTTGAACGGCCGCTTCTCAATTCGGAGATCGACCGGTTTGGGGCGCAAGCTGAATACGGATCGGACTTGAACGAAAATTGACGCCTTGGATCAATGAACGTCTGGATTCATGTGAGTACCGGCCTCTTGATTATGGTGCGCGTCTCGAAGAGTCCTGCAGGACCTTCTTCGGTTGTCCTACCCAGCCGTCAAGTTTGTGCTTTTTCCCTTCTCGTTGAAATGCCGCGACCAACGCGCGGGCTCTTGTCGTTCGAATGCGTCGACTCAAGGCCAGCTCTCGAACTTCCGCCATCACACGGTGCCGAATCGACCGACTAAAACTATCGATTACTTTTTTCCAGAATGGCTCATAGGCCTGATCGCGATATCCGACGAAATCGTAGATTTCCTTTAATGCGTACGCCCTGTCTTCTATTTCTCCAGAGATATCGAGACCGAACTTCGTGGTATCATCCTGCTGGACAATGACCTCGCGCACAGGTCCACGTTCAATCTCTCGTAACTTCTCCCGCTCATGTTGATACACTTCATGCCATGTTGGGCCCGCTTCCCAGACAATAATATATTCCTTTGTCTGTGACGGCAGCAGTTCCAAGGACCATTTCCCAAGAAATCCAACTTTCAGCAACTCATCGTGCGCAGGCTTCAATTGGCGCCGAATTTCAGAAATAGCTCGCAACCGCTTTAAACTCAGGTTCATGGATAATTCTGCATAGGACTCACTCGCAGCTCCACGCCCCACCCGAAACAAAGCATGTAGATGTTGATAGAGAAGCTTTGTCAAATCTCGCTGTAGCGCCCAAAAGATCCGTTGATCCTGGATATGACAATGAAAATTATTCAAATTGGCCCAATACCAATCCGCTAGGCGAATCTGATGTGTCCATTGTCCTTCACTTCGATCACCAACAGATATCTCCTCCCGATCAATTCGCTCGAAGATGTGTACCCCTGTTTCCGCACGTCGGCCTTTCGCATTCTTCCTGTGTTCTTGCAACACCAAGCCACTCAGTCGATCTAAAAATTCACGCACTTCCTGCTGACGATCGCCATTCGGCGTTCGACCAGTTAGTCGTATCAATTCGCGACCGCTAATTCTTAAAACATCGGGCACCACACCTTCCCGTTCCCACATCATAGTTAGAGCACGTTCGAATGCCCGAAAATATTCCAAGTCTAAGACTGTAGGGTATCCCCACTTGGCACTGGGCATGATTTCAATCTCAACCTTGCGTGGGGTTCCGTCTCTTTCCATCACTCTCGTCACGACTTTCGAAAGAGTGTCTGGACTGACCTTTCCTTTACCTGGGAGCTGCCACATAGGGATTTCTGAGATCGAGACCTCAGAATGGATTAAGCCATCCAAGACAGGAGCCGTTTTTTCTTTCTTTTGAAGAGTGGTATCCATCAGCGTGGTCGTAACGTATTCTTCTCTTTAACGTAAGGGTTTACGTGGGAAAGGAATATGGAGAAACAATAAAGAGATAAGATAATGAAAGAGATAAGGAATTGCAGATCAGACATTTGTTTCAACCCTCTCACTTTGTGTCAACCCTCTATAGCCTTTGTGCGAACCATCTCACCCGGCTCTTGTGCGAACCCTCTCGCAGTTGTTTCAAGCCTCCCAAATCGTGGACTCTAGCTTGTGCGAACCCTCTCACCTGTGGATAAATCCCTGAGAACGGCGGTCAGAGATATCATTGCAGAGTTCACATCGTTACGTGAAAGAATGGGAGATGAAAGGTTTTCGGACAAGACAAGATATTTGTCGATTGAGGATGAGAAGGAAAAATGGGAAGAAAACGTTCAGCCATGAGAGGGTTGGAACAAGAAGTTTACGATGAGACATTGTCACCAGGGTTTATGAATGTTTAAGGGTGAACGGTAAGCAGAATGCAATTAGGAGGAGTCAGTTCGTTGAAAATTATCCAAGTGTTCCTGGGCCTTCCGTAAGCCTTCTTCAATAAGCCTGATGTCATGAGCACGGTTCGGGTGAAAACGGATAACAAGGCGAAACGGACCATCGGTTCCCCTGGCATCGAATCGAACTGATTGAGCACCCTGGTTGGTACGGGGAACTCGTGTTACCTCCTCCCGAATACGGCGAGCGGTCCAGCCACCTTCGATTGCTTGGCGCGCTACCCTCTGTAGTCTGACGAGATTGGACCGTAAGGGAAGAAGCTCCTGAACGTGTGTCAATGTTAGAGGTGATCCAGCTCCAAGCGTGAGCTCAATGATGTGTTCGGGTAAGTCAAGAACTTGGAGCGCACGAGTGATCCGCGTTTTATCACACCCGAGGCGTTGGGCCAGTTCTGATTTCAAATAGCGGTGTTGTTCAATCAGCCGCTTATAGCCCTTTGCTTCTTCATAACCAGTCAATTCTTTTCGCAGAAGATTGTCGATGAGGGCTTCGGCTGCTGCAACGTCCAGATTGTCATGCCGGATTAACGCTGGGATTGTAGCCTTTCCGAGAATCTGACATGCTCGCCATCTCCGTTCGCCTGCCACAATGTGATAACGGCCGTTGGCCACAGGACGAACATGAATGGGGGTTCGCACGCCGAATAAGCGGATGTTCTCCAAGAGTTCAGGATCAGGTTCAGCCTGGAGTCGTGGTTGGTCCGGGCTCGGATCGAGAAGCTCGAGTCGGAGATTGTGGACACGCTCCCCTTCCGATTCGAGAGAGAGAGGGGTTTCGAGAGAACCCGAGGGGGCAGTTGTTGCTGAAGCAGCGACTGGAGCACGTGGGGGGCTTGGTGGGATCTCAGATGCGGCAGGGTGAGTCTCTGATGGCGGAGGAGTCTTATCGGTCGATGGCGAGGATGTGACGGAGGGTTTTGGCTGTGGTGAAGGGGCCGTGACGCCGAGTGTTTCAGCAAGGACTCCGTGGATTGCGGTCTCATTGGTAATACCCAATCCCATCAAAGCTCTACGGCTTTGTTCCTCGAGCTCTTGGCGTTCTTTGGATACTCGCTGCTTTCCACTCATTAGCTCACCACGACCTCAGCGGAGGGTGATTCTGATTCCGTCGCTAGTTGAGCCTCCAAGAGGTCTCGTTTCTTGCTGGCCTTCGCCACACGCGATACGACTTCAGCGGCGAGCCCGGCATAATCCTCAGCGCCCGAGGCGCGCAATTCCTGCTGGAAAATCGTCTTGTTCACCATGATGGCTTTACCGAACTCTGTGTTCTCGCGGATGATGGTCGAAAAGACCTGATCTCCGAATGTATCCCGCATGGTCTTGACGATGGTCTTCGCCACGTTTGTACGCATGTCACAACGGGTCAGAAGGTACCCCAATAATTCGGTCTTGCGTTCTGTCTTCACGACGTTGACCTGTTGAACTTTGTTCTGTAAGGAGCGCAGGCCGTCCAAGGCGTATTTGTCTCCGGCTGCAACGGGCACGATGACGTAATTGGCTGCATACAAGGCGTTGGACATAAAGGTGCCGAGATTCGGAGGGCAATCAATGATGACCATGTCATAGTTATTAAGTAAGGCAGACTGCCGAAACGCGGCATCCAAACCAAGCAGTGCACGGGGAGTTCCTTGGATATAACTCTCTTGTTCAAAAAGATCGATATGGGATGGAATGAGATCTAGATTTTTGGTGGAGGTTTCAACGATGGCTTCATCAAGTACCGCAGTGCCTCCAAGGACGTGGGCCAGCGTCGTCTGCCCTTTATAATCCCGACGTTCGTGAGGGAACAGGGTGGCTGTGAGGTTTGCCTGCGGATCAGCATCGACCACAAGGTATTTCTTCCCTTTACTGCTGCGAGCAAGGCCCGCGGCGAGATTCGACGCTGATGTGGTCTTTCCAACACCTCCTTTATGGGTGGCTATGGCAACTATCACCCCCATTGCAGACCTCCTAGTTATGATAAAAGCAGACTAAGTGTTCATTGAAGTATAGAACTGTAGCAACAAAGTCAAGGGGAAATGCGTGGCCAAATGGTAGGACACAGTGAATTACCCACTTGTTATAGGGCCAATTAGACTTGGGAGTAGATATATTCAGTCAGATGAGGCGCCTTACTTATGATGATTATGAGGCATGAGTTATCCAAAACTCGGATCAGACCCTATGACATATCTTAAGAGACAGCCATGGTATGTCCTCCATCTCAAAACGAATAGTGGTTGCGTCAACGCAACTAATAAACATTACACGATATGTAAAAGAAAACTGCATGAATTTATAAATATTGTGAATATATAAACGATATGACTGTAAAGTCATGAAAATATGTTGGAAAAGTTTTATATAAATTAATAATATCAATTAGTTTATTCATAAATATGAAGGAACATTTAATAGGTGCGTTGACGCAACTTATCGTATTGTGCGCTCTCGACTGTATCCCATCGATGGACCAAGGAAGAGCTCAAATGATAAGAGGTCCAAGTTAGAAAACTGAAGTTGCTGTGTATACTCTGAAGGCCAGCCAGGGATCACTCATCAATCGAGAACTCCGACCGCTATGTATGAAACTTTGACTATATAGAGCGGAATAAGTTTAGAATTGTTTTGAAATACAACGTAAAAGGTTTCAGCATATTAGGATGGGAGAGAAATGAGGTGTCTAAATAACGTCCCACTCCTTGAAGCGAGAGGTAATTCTCCACCGTCCGGTCAAGCGCACGAAAGCTAAATACTTGTAGATCTTCGTTTCAGTTTCAGGCGGAAGCTCGAAACCTCCTCTTTTCATATCAACCAAGAGCTGACGGGTGTCGTCAAGCAGGGCCTCGCGGATCTCAGGCTCGGCTGTTCGAATTTGCGAATCGAGGATTTCAAGATCTTTCGCTGTGAATTGATGAAAGCGATGGATCATGGTGTCTGGCGAGATGTGTGGGCGAGCCTGTGGCGAGAAGAGTCGCACTTCAAATTGACCTTTGACAAAATGACGTGGGCGAACGGTGATTTTGAGTAGGCCGGCCGTCACCAGTTGCTGTCTGGCGCGGAGTGCATTCTTTCCGCGTGTCCCCACCCATTGCGCCATATCGGCGATCGACGCCTGAACATGACTCGTGCCACATCCGTGGCTGTGTCGAAGGAATTGTACATAGAGGATCTGTTGATGAGAGGGGAGGGCGCGAAAATCAGGATGGTCAAGTGTTTGGCAGACGAGTTCCGAAAACCGAGCCGGGTTGAAGTCAGGTGGTGCTGGTCGGGTCTCTGAGGTAAGTTGGGGAGCAGATTCCCGTTCTTCAAACTCTCGGGCAAGTGCTTCTTCATCAAAGACTTCAGAAGATTTCACGATGTCCATTGAGGCCTCAAAAGTCGATGTACGCATAGATCGAGTGCCATACCTAGACGTATCATGTCAAGTACTTATATACAGATTGATCCAACATGGCTCAATTCATGTTAGTATCCGGGATGGACACCTTCTCGGATGCCTTGATCTTTCGGAGGGAAGCGGGTAGGGTGGC
>WBZQ01001436.1_pt1 | contig 16535 bp, 17 predicted proteins | sample 5204251 | NCBI WGS metagenome assembly WBZQ01 (sample SAMN12412402, study PRJNA552823) | activated sludge metagenome | isolation source: activated sludge from nitrification reactor of wastewater treatment plant... | place: USA: Virginia | collected 2017-09 | reverse complement strand
AGTAAATCCCCTTTTTCATGGCTGCGCACGCCTTTGATTCCCTTGCTCCGCAAACGGAAAATCTTGCCCGTTTGTGTTTCAGCAGGAACTTTAATTTTGGCATGTCCTTCCAGCGTAGGCACTTCAATTTCTCCGCCTAGTGCAGCTACGGTAAAACTAATCGGTATTTCACAATGCAAATGATCGCCTTCACGGCGGAAAACGGAATGTGCAGATAAATGAACCACCACATACAGATCGCCTGGAGGCCCGCCATTGATCCCTGCCTCTCCTTCTCCAGAAATACGGATGCGATCACCGTCATCCACACCCGCAGGAATTTTCACGTTCAACGTTTTATGCTGCTTGACCAATCCCACGCCGTGACATGAGTTGCAGGGTTGAGCGACAATCTTGCCACTGCCTTGGCATTTAGGACAGGTTTGCTGAATCGAGAAAAAACCCTGCTGCATTCTTACTTGCCCATGACCATTACATGTTGGGCAGGTTTTCGGTGAAGTGCCGGGTTTCGCACCGCTACCGTTGCAAGGGTCGCATTTAACCATCGTCGGAATGCGAATTTTTGTCTCAGTCCCGTGTGCTGCATGCTCCAGGGGAATTTCGAGGTTATAGCGCAAATCGGCGCCCCTATGCATATTTGAACGCCCGCCTCTGCCTCCCCCGAAAATATCGCCAAAAATATCGCTGAATGCATCGCTGAATCCCTGAGCGCCTGCGCCACCTGCCGCACCGCTATTCACACCGGCGTGGCCGAATTGATCATACGCAGCACGCTTATTTGCATCCGTCAGAATTTCATACGCTTCTTTCGCTTCCTTGAACATCTCTTCCGATTTGGTATCGCCGGCATTCCGATCGGGGTGATATTTCATCGCCAGTTTGCGATAGGATTTTTTGATAGTATCCTCATCGGCATCCCGGCTCACGCCGAGAATGTCATAGTAATCGCGCTTACTCATATTCAATTCCTGCTGCAAAAATAAATTTAAGGTTCGTCATAGTATGAATATCCAGTTCCATCAACACTAAAACGCAGAGCCCGGGGAAAGGATTGCCATCCCTTTTCACCGCCTCTGCGCTTCGGCATTTTTTCTGCTTCAACAAAATTATTTCTTGTTTTTCACTTCCTCGAACTCAGCATCAACAACTTCACCTTCAACCGGTTTTTCTGTTTGATTCGATGAAGATCCGGCTCCAGCACCAGCTCCGGTCTGTCCCTGCTGGCCCTGCTGGTCATTTTGCTGATACATTTTTTCAGCCAGCTTGTGCGCAGCTTCTGTCAAGGCCTGCGTCTTAGCATCGATCTCGTCTTTTTTATCGGTTTTGAGCACATCCTCAGCTTCTTTCAGAGCAGCTTCAATTTTTTCCTTATCTTCGCTATCAAGCTGATCGCCCTGCTCTTTCAAGGATTTCTTCACGGAATGAATCATTGCGTCGCATTGATTGCGGCTGGAGACGAGCTCCAAGATTTTATGATCCTCTTCGGCATGCGCTTCCGCATCTTTGACCATGCGCTCGATTTCATCATCCGATAATCCCGAGCTGGCCTGGATTTTGATTTTGTTTTCCTTGCCGGTTGCCTTATCTTTTGCCGACACATGCAGAATGCCATTCGCGTCAATATCGAAAGCCACCTCGATTTGTGGCATTCCACGTGGCGCCGGTGGAATGTCGCTCAGATTGAACTGACCCAGGCTCTTGTTTCCAGATGCCATCTCGCGCTCGCCTTGCAGCACGTGAATAGTTACAGCTGTCTGACTGTCCTCTGCAGTTGAAAATACCTGCTGAGCTTTGGTCGGAATGGTCGTATTTTTCTGGATCAACTTGGTCATTACGCCGCCCAGTGTTTCGATTCCAAGAGACAAGGGAGTTACGTCCAGCAACAGCACATCCTTGACATCACCTTGCAATACGCCACCCTGAATTGCTGCACCCACAGCAACGGCCTCATCGGGATTCACATCCTTGCGTGGCTCCTTACCAAAAATTTCCTTCACTTTTTCTTGCACTTTGGGCATGCGGGATTGTCCACCAACCAGAATCACATCATCGATATCGGAGGCGGTCAGACCCGCATCTTTGATCGCTGTGCGGCAAGGGCCGGCAGTGCGTTCGATAAGTTCCTCGACCAGGCTCTCCAATTTGGCGCGCGTTATCTTGACCGCCAAATGTTTCGGACCTGAAGCATCGGCTGTGATATAAGGCAAATTCACCTCGGTCTGCTGGCTGGAAGACAATTCGATTTTGGTTTTTTCCGCAGCATCTTTCAAACGTTGCAGAGCCAACATGTCTTTTTTCAAATCGATGCCGCTTTCTTTCTTGAATTCATCAACTAGATATTCGATGACGCGGGAATCAAAATCCTCGCCACCAAGGAATGTATCACCATTCGTCGCCAATACTTCGAATTGATGCTCACCTTCAATCTCGGCGATCTCAATGATCGAAATGTCAAACGTGCCACCACCCAAGTCATAAACGGCAATTTTCCGGTCACCTTCTTTCTTATCCAGACCAAAAGCCAAAGCGGCAGCTGTGGGTTCATTGATGATGCGCTTGACTTCCAGACCGGCAATACGCCCAGCATCTTTGGTCGCTTGACGCTGCGAATCATTAAAATAGGCTGGCACTGTGATGACGGCTTCAGTGACGGATTCGCCCAAATAATCCTCGGCGGTTTTTTTCATTTTCATCAGTACTTGTGCCGAAACCTCCGGTGGCGCAATTTTCTTGCCGCGCACTTCCACCCAAGCATCATTATTGTCTGCTTTGACGATGCTGTAAGGCACCATTTTGATATCCCGTTGAACCATATCTTCGTCAAAGCGGCGACCGATCAAGCGTTTCACTGCAAATAGAGTATTTTTAGGATTGGTGATAGCCTGACGCTTGGCTGAAGCTCCAACTAAAATTTCATTTTCTTCCGTGTACGCAACAATCGAAGGGGTCGTGCGTGCGCCTTCTGAGTTTTCGATAACCTTGGGAGTTCCGCCTTCCATCACTGCTACGCAGGAATTTGTGGTACCCAAGTCGATACCAATAATTTTTGCCATGTTTAGATCCTTTTAAAGATAATTGACTGGTTTGAAAGTAGTGATAGAGAGAAGAAATTCAAGTGCCCGCTGTTTTTGAAACCGAGACGAGTGCCGGGCGAATGATGCGATCATGCAGCTTATATCCTTTCTGCATCACCTGAATCACGGTGTTGGGAGTAAGGTCGGAATCGACTGTACACATCGCTTGATGCTGGTGTGGATCAAATTTTTCCCCCCTGGGATCAATCGCAGTAATTCCAAATTTTTCAAAGGCACTTATCAATTGTTTCTGGGTGAGTTCCATGCCACTTTTATAATTTTCCAGATTCGCATTCTCAACCCCTAGCGCTGCATCCAGGCTATCCATCACAGCAAGTAGCGTTGTGGAAAAATTTTCAATGGCAAATTTATGAGCATTGGCAACATCGGCTTGAGCGCGTTTTCTAATATTCTCAGTTTCTGCTTTAGCACGCATCCAGGCATCGTGATGCTCAGCCGCTTTTATTTCGGCTTCTTTCAACAAATGCTCAAGATTGGGTGAGGGATCATTTTTCATTCCGGTTTGTATGATTGCATCATTGCTGATGCCAGGCACATTTTCGTCACCTGAAGCAATCGAAGTCTCTACCGGATTCAATTCTGAATGATTGGGATTTTCTGAGCTCTGCATTATTCCTCCTGATAAACTTGTGCAAGTTAAAATGGTGCCGCTATTTCAAATTTCAAGCGTTAAACATCAATTAAAGACACAAATGTTTTTTATTAATTAGATCAGTTATATATAGAGCTATCACAGAAACAACACGCATCAAATCCGTCGAGCTAATGTGCTCGCCTTACCAATGTAGCTATGTGGCGTCATCGCGATCAGACGTTGTTTTTCTTCGTCAGGAATCTGCAGTTCAGCAATGAATTGATGCAAAACTTCTTTAGTTATGCCGACCTTACCACGCGTCAAGGCTTTTAATTGCTCATAGGGATTGGCGATACCATGGCGCCGCATGACCGTTTGAATCGGCTCAGCCAGCACTTCCCAGGCATTGTCTAGGTCACTATGAATTCGCTCCCGATTGATTTCCAGTTTGCTAAGCCCTTTTAGACATGAATCATAGGCCAGCAATGTATGACCCAATGCTACTCCCATATTGCGCAGCACGGTCGAATCGGTCAAATCGCGTTGCCAGCGTGATATTGGTAATTTCTCGCTCAAATGATGCAGTAACGCGTTGGCAATTCCTAAATTTCCTTCTGAATTTTCAAAATCGATAGGATTGACTTTATGCGGCATCGTTGAAGATCCCACTTCATTGGGTTTAGTTTTTTGCTTAAAATAACCCAGAGAAATGTAAGCCCAGATATCACGGTTCAAGTCCAGTAAAATGGTATTGATTCGAGCATATGCATTGAATAGCTCGGCAATCGTATCGTGAGGCTCGATCTGCGTAGTGTAGGGATTGAATGTCAGACCCAGTTGCTCGATGAAATTTTGCGCAAATTTTTCCCAATCGATTTGAGGGTAAGCTGCTAAGTGAGCATTAAAATTTCCAACTGCGCCATTTATTTTTCCGAGAATCTCAACCGCAACCAATTGCTTTCGCGATCGTTGCAGGCGAAAAACGACATTAGCAATTTCTTTTCCCATTGTCGTCGGGGTGGCAGGTTGTCCATGAGTGCGCGCCAGCATCGGAATATCAGCTAATTGATGCGCCAACTCAGACAAAGTTTTAATAATTCTGTCGAGCGCCGGCACCATGATGTCCATCAAACTAGATTTAAGCATCAAGCCATGAGCCAGGTTATTGATGTCTTCGGAGGTGCAGGCAAAATGAATGAATTCGCTTGCTGAAACAATTTCAGCATTCTCGTGCAAGTTTTCTTTCAACCAATATTCAACGGCTTTAACATCATGATTGGTTGTGGCTTCGATTGCTTTAACAGCGTCTCCATCCGCGACTGAAAATTGAGTCACCACATTTGCCAGTTGGTTCGCCGTAGCCGTTGTAAAAGGCGCAATCTCAGTAATTCCAGGTTCACTGGCCAGTGCGTTGAGCCAAGCCACTTCTACCTGAACACGGTAACGGATTAACGCAAATTCACTGAAATAAAATCGCAATGGTTCGACTTTTGCATGATAACGCCCATCCAATGGGGATAATGCCGTGATAGCAGAGAAATTCATTTGATTGATGAGTATGTGGGGTTGGCATTTTAACATGCCAATAAAAGATTGCACGGATCGCACTCACTACGTTCCAATGCTTTCAAACCAAAAGAAACGTAAAATTTGGCTCCTTTGGGGCAAGCGTTCCCTATTTAAGATAACGTTGGTTAATTCGCTGCACGAGCGAATCGCTTCGTTACGTGTTACTCGCTCCCGCGCCTATCGGATTGATATGTCTCGGTTACTTCGTACCGTACGTTCTGCGCTTCATCTCGTTCTCCGAATTAATCAGCATTTCCTTAGCGAGCATGCGCTCTGTGCCACTTTATCATGCCAAATTTCATACCAATGCAAACCTGCCTAGCTTTTACTAAGCTGATACATTCTGCTTAAATCCAATTAGTACCTTTTTTCTTACTTGTTAATGCGGAGTCACTCGAATTGCTGAGTGATGATCCCTTGATTCCAGGGAATATTTTTTCATGAATCTGTTGTAGTACATGAATCTCTTGTAACACTTCCAATGGAAAGCCGCTTCGGTTTCTATCCTTTTCCACTACTAACAATTTACTCAGATAAGAATAAATCTCCGGATATCCCCATTGCAGTTGGATGCTTTGTGCGATCCGTTGATACTGCGTATCAAGCACCGAGTCTTTGTTTCCTAAATAGGCATTAAATTCTTTGATTGAGTTTTTGAGAGACATATGTATGAGTCCTTTACGAATACAATTGGGCTATCAATCCATTAAGGAATTCTGGGAAAACGATGATGCCCGATCAGTTAGCACTGACATCGAATTTAAATGGCTCATTCGTCTCGCTAACAATGCTTTAGCATCAGATGATTGTCACCCTCGCCTTCTTCAAATTTCGTTAAAGCTCTGGAATACTTGGCTATTACAGACTTTAATGATTGAATTACGGTTTCAGTATTATAAAATTCAGTAATTCCAAAATAATTTTTCCGAACGATTAACTACTGTAATAAACCGTGAACAAAGCATCCGGCGTAAAATACAACGACCTGATTCTCTGCATATCACTTGATAACATGACTATGAGCAAATCCAAAAAAATTAAAGTTCTATTCGTCTGCATGGGCAATATCTGCCGCTCTCCCACCGCAGATGCCGTATTCAGGCATTTCGTCAAGGAAGCCGGTGTTGATCACATGATCGAAGTGGATTCCGCTGGAACGCATGCTTACCATATCGGCAATCCTCCCGATCATCGCACTCAGCAGACTGCATCGAAACGAGGTTACGCAATGCATGAATTACGCGCTCGCGCCGTACAGACAAGCGATTTCGAGGAATTCGATTATATTCTCGCCATGGATAAGGAAAATCTTTCGTTGTTGCATCAACGCAGTCCTCAGCAATACCTCAGCAAAATACAATTATTCATGCTATACAGCCAGACTGCCCATTCGACCAAAGAAGTGCCTGATCCTTATTTCGGTGGTGCGCAAGGGTTCGAACTGGTGCTGGATATGGTCGAAGACGCGAGCCGAGGCCTGCTCGCCCATTTATGTGCTCTTGATTCTCAACAAGGAAAACAATGAAAACCAACGCTGCGGTCGCATGGAAAGCAGGTGAACCACTCACCATTGAACAAGTTGATCTGGAAGGACCGAGATCCGGTGAAGTACTGGTCGAAATCAAAGCCACCGGTATTTGCCACACGGATTATTACACGCTGTCTGGTGCTGATCCAGAAGGCCTGTTCCCAGCCATTCTGGGACATGAAGGTGCAGGCGTGGTAGTCGATGTCGGTCCCGATGTCAAATCCTTGCGCAAAGGGGACCACGTCATTCCGCTGTATACGCCAGAGTGCCGTGAATGCAAATTCTGTCTGTCAAAGAAAACCAATTTATGCCAAGCCATCCGTTCCACGCAAGGCAAAGGACTCATGCCCGATAGCACGTCACGATTCTCGATCGCTGGCAAGCCGCTGTTTCATTACATGGGAACTTCGACCTTTTCCAATTTCACCGTCGTGCCCGAAATCGCACTTGCAAAAATCCGCGAAGATGCGCCATTCGACAAGGTATGTTACATCGGTTGTGGTGTCACCACCGGCCTCGGCGCGGTGATTTACACCGCCAAGGTCGAGGCCGGCGCGAATGTAGCAGTATTCGGCCTCGGCGGTATCGGTTTGAACGTAATACAAGGTGCCCGCATGGTGGGCGCCGATAAGATCATCGGCATCGACATCAATCCCGAACGTGAAGCAATGGCGCGCAAGTTTGGTATGACGCATTTCATCAATCCGAATGATGTTCCGAATATCGTCGATGCCGTGGTGCAACTGACTGATGGTGGAGCAGACTATAGTTTTGAATGCATTGGCAATACCACAGTCATGCGACAAGCGCTGGAATGCACGCACAAAGGCTGGGGGCGCAGCATCATCATCGGTGTGGCCAAGGCTGGCGCAGAAATCAGCACACGCCCCTTTCAGTTGGTCACTGGCCGCAAATGGGAAGGCTCGGCATTTGGCGGCGCCCGCGGCCGCACGGATGTTCCCAGAATCGTCGATTGGTACATGGAAGGAAAAATCGATATCGACTCATTGATCACGCACACACTAACGCTCGACAACATCAATGAAGGTTTTCATTTGATGAAAACCGGCGAATCGATCCGCTCCGTGGTGGTTTACTGATCACGATGACTATGGAGACGCGCAGCCAGCATCATTGTTTCGAGGGCCTTCAGGGTTATTATCAACATCAATCTCACATCATCGGACTGCCGATGCGGTTTTCCGTTTACCAACCGCCACATGCCCATCAACAGCGCGTACCTGTGCTGTTTTTTCTCCCCGGACTAACCTGTACCGAAGAAACCTTCATGATCAAGGCCGGTGCGCAACGCTACGCCGCTGAACATGGGCTGATGCTGGTATCGATGGATACCAGTCCGCGAGAAACCGGTATCGCCGGAGAGACTGATGCTTGGGATTTTGGCGTCGGTGCGGGATTTTATCTGGATGCAGCACAAGCACCGTGGTCACAGCATTACCGTATGGAAAGCTACATCACGCAGGAATTGTATCGGATCATCATCGAACAGTTTCCAGTGGACAAGAATCGCATCGGTATTTTCGGTCATTCGATGGGCGGACATGGCGCTTTGACGCTGGCGCTGCGGCATCCTGAACTATTTCGTTCAGTCTCCGCATTCTCGCCGATCTGTGCGCCCACGCAATGTCCCTGGGGAGAAAAAGCATTCCGTAATTATCTCGGTGAGAATCGGCAGGACTGGCGTTCGTACGATGCCACTGCGTTGATCGAAGATGGTCGACGTGTGCCGGATATGCTCATCGACCAAGGGTTGAGCGACCAATTCCTAGCGGAACAATTACACCCTCACCTATTAGAAAATGCCTGCGCTATCCATGACCAAACTCTGACGTTGCGTTACCATCAGCATTACGATCACAGCTATTATTTCATCAGCACATTTATCGGTGAGCATATCAAATACCACCGCGATGTGCTGATGTCAGCATGAACAATCACAGATTCATGGTTTTTCGCTATCTTTGACCTGCGCTTTATTAAATGGGTGTTGAATCCAAACAAATCGCTGAGTGAAATAAGAAAATTCCAGAAAACCATTCATCATTGCAAAACTGTGATCGTTGGATTTGATCAAAATCCATTCTCGCAATTTTGCGTCAGCAAGGTTTGAGCAGCATCTGCGCATGCAGCTTTCATCTTACAAATTTGATTATATTGACATCGAGGCACCGACACGATCAGAAACCTGCACTACTCTTGAATTGATTACCCATCGCGGCGGTAACCTTTAAGCTCGATTCATCGAAAAATACAGAAATGAATTGGACGTTACCACCAGTTGCATTCATCCAATGATAATTAACCAAACCGCCTGTTCTGACTGCGCTGCCAGGGTCAAATTTACAGCCAATGGTCTGATTTATTTGATCGATAGACATGCCTGATTGAATTGCATTGAATTTATCAATCGTAAAATTTTCCGTTCCACAGATTTCATTGACGCCACCAATGGGCACCGAACTACCCACACCTAACACCGTGAACTGATCGATACGCACTACCACATTGAAATATTTTTGATCTCCGACGATCACTGAATCCATGGTCAACGTGTTGGTGGTCGGATCAAACGTATCCGCTTGAGCAGTCACAGCAGACAATGATAGCGCCGCTAGTAAAAATAACTGTTTCATGTAGGTTCCCTCGAAAATGTCAAAAAACAATAAAAAATGTGAATTTCTCTGAAATCATTTTGAATCTCAAGGAATTCTCAGGTGAAGCAGTTATCAACAACCAATTGAGATATTGGAATAATATTTACAATACATTAAATCTCTACGGATGAGAGCTGGATTGTTCTGACTGAATACCGATTGATCGTTATGATGCGCAACCACGAAATCAGACTCTGAACTAAAGAACTTTCACGAAAATATTGGCTACTGATATCAGTGCTCAGAACTTTTCCGTTCGCAAAATTTGCACCAGTTTCAACAGCGCCTGACCACGGTGACTGATGCGGTTTTTTTGTTCTGCAGTCAATTCGGCCGACGTCTTATCAAATTCCGGTAAAAAGAAGTGAGGATCATAGCCGAAGCCGCCCTCACCTCTTGGGTGATCGATAATGCTCCCATCCCATGAACCATCAACGATGATCGGCTGCGGATCGTCGGCATGGCGCAGCAGAACGATGACGCAATAATAATAGGCGCGTCGATCGGTTTGATTGTTCAACGCGTCGATCAATTTCTGATTGTTGCGCTGGTCTGACCTGGGTTCTCCGGCATACCGCGCAGAATTGACACCTGGAGCACCATTCAAGGCATGGACGCAAATGCCGGAATCATCTGCGAGTGCTGGCAATCCCGTACAACGGCTGGCATGTCGCGCTTTCGCCAGGGCATTTTCGATAAAGGTACCATACGGCTCATCAACTTCGCTCACATTAAGAGCTCCTTGTGGCATGACCTCAATCGACAACGATGCCAACAGAGCGTTAATTTCGCGCAGCTTTCCTTCATTATTGCTCGCAATCACCAGCTTGCGTGGTTTATCCATGATGTGATCCTTGCGATAAGGCGCTTTTCTGGATCAGAATCAGTTCTCGAATGCCGTGCTGCGCCATATCCAGCATGTTTTCCAGTGACTTTCGGTCGAACGGGGTTCCTTCAGCGGTGCCCTGGACTTCGACGATACCCGAATTTCCGGTCATCACTACGTTCATGTCGGTATCGCAGGAAGAATCCTCGACGTAATCCAAATCCAATAATGGCGCCCCCTGATGCATTCCCACGGAAACAGCAGCTACATGATCGATAATTGGAGAAGTTTCGATGAGCTGCTGATAAATCAATTTATCGATGGCATCATGCAACGCGACAAATGCGCCGGTAATGCTAGCAGTTCGCGTGCCACCGTCGGCCTGGATCACATCACAGTCGATTTGTATCGTGCGTTCTCCGAGTTGTTTCAAGTTGACTACCGCACGCAATGCTCTGCCAATCAGGCGTTGAATTTCCATGGTTCGACCGGTTTGCTTTCCCTTGACGGCCTCGCGCTGCATGCGCGAATGCGTCGATCCTGGCAGCATGCCGTATTCGGCAGTCAGCCATCCTTGGCCCTGTCCTCTCAAAAACGGGGGAACTTGTTCGCTGATGCTGGCGGTGCAAATAACCTTGGTATCACCACATTCGATCAACACCGATCCATCGGCATGTTTGGTGAAATGGCGAATGATTTTTACCGGGCGAATTTGCGTGGGTGTGCGATGGTAGCTTCTTGTCATGATGGGTAACTATTGATTCCAATATAAATTTTAGGAGAGGAAACGTCGGAAATTACCGCACTCAGTCGGATTGAATTGAAAGCAAACTTAATTATTCATGGAGTTGAAGTCAATTGCATTTTTTACTGACCTGACATTGCGCCAACGCGTTTCGCTACTATGTTAACTTTCTTGATGACTTAATTTATGAACCGGTAAACGGGTTTCGCAGGAGATCCGGACGAGATTGTCATAACTTCATGGCCCGTTTCGGTAACCAGAATGGTGTGCTCCCATTGTGCTGAAAGGCTGCCATCTTTGGTGGTAATGGTCCAGCCATCAGGCAAATGACGAATCGCTGCCTTTCCGGCATTGATCATGGGTTCGATCGTAAAGATCATGCCCGGTTTGAGTTCCATCCCCGTTCCGCGCCGGCCATAATGCAATACCTGAGGACTTTCATGAAACTTGGCGCCTATACCATGACCGCAAAATTCCCGCACGACACTATACCCCACACCTTCAGCAAGCTTCTGAATCGCAAATCCAATATCACCCAGATGTTTGCCCGGTTTGACTTCATCGATGCCGCGCCACATGGCTTCATAGGTCACTTCGCATAGGCGTTTGGCTTGAATGGAAGGCTCCCCGACATAGAACATCCGACTAGTGTCGCCATGATACCCTTCATAAATTACGGTGACATCGATGTTGATAATATCGCCATTCTTTAATTTCTTATTTCCCGGTACGCCGTGACAGATTTGATTATTGATGGACGTGCATATCGATTTGGGGTACGGAGTATGGCCTGATGGCGCATAATTCAACGGCGCCGGAATGGTATGCTGCACATCAACCATATAGTTGTGGCAAAGCGTATCCAATTCTTCGGTCGTAATTCCCGCCACTACGTGAGGAGTTATGAAATCCAATACTTCTGAAGCCAAGCGCCCCGCAATACGCATCGTTTCAATTTCTTGCGGTGTTTTTATCGTTACCGTCATCATTTCCTTATTTTAATATCAGCAGGTTGAATTCAACCTTGCTTTGCACAAAGCTATATTATAAACGCTCACACTTGATTTGAACGAGGCGCGTACCTTCAAATTGCGCCATCACCTCCTGCAATTGCTGTTTGATTTCTTCAGTTGCACCATGTATGACGATCTTTTGAACCGCTACAGTACGTTCTTCAATCGTGCCGTTTGGAATACCTTTTTTCTCGATATCATTCAAATGCGTCTCGGCGTCAGCCTTGTCAGCAAACATTCCCAAGGAAACCGCATTCTTTCGGGGACTATTCTCATCTTTGATACGGAAACTGACAATGCCGAGATTGCGTAATTTATTGATCATCCGGTTCGCCATGTCCTTATTTCGAAATGCAGGTATATAAAGCCAATACTTGAGCATGTGTCCGGCTTCTTCCAAATTATAGGATTGATCAGGCACAATTTCTGAGATTGAGATTTCTGCCTCATGTAGCTGCTCTTCATCAAAATTTCCCCATGCCAAACAATTTTCTTCAGAAGGTATTAATACAATCTTTTGTGAGTTGATCTGAGACAGCGAAGAGGTAGATGGATTTTCTTTTCCGGAATAGAAACTCCAACTCATTGCATAGATAGCATTAACAATCAACAGCACGACAAAAATTATTCTCATCGAAAAATAAGATTCTAATTTTGATATTCATTTAATTTTGTTGTTAACGTTCGTATGCCTTGCTAAAATGCCTTGTTTGAATGTCAACAACTACACACTGATCAATTTGTCTTTACAAATATATGGAATACGAAATATGAAAATGATTAAGACCACGATTGTACTCATCGCATTGTCATTATCAGCTCCGATTCTAGCTGAAACAGATGACGATACCGCGTCGGATACACCTGCTTCAGCGCCAACACCCGCTCCTGCTCCCGCAACCGTCGAAGAAATCGCCTCGGGCGTGTGTGCCGGCTGCCACAATGCTGATGGTAACAGCGTCATCCCGATGAATCCAATCCTGGCGGGACAACATGCAGAGTATATCACCAAGCAGTTAATGGATTTTAAAGCAACCGATAATGAAACGCCAAAACGTAACAGCGCAGTTATGTCATCGATGGTCGCTGCACTTACACCGGATGACATGAAAAAATTAGGCGAGTATTACGCTAAACAAAAAACAACGCCGAGCCAAGTTCCCGCCGATGAAAAATTGCTGGAAATGGGCAAAATACTTTATCACGGCGGTAATATCGAGCATGGCGTTCCTGCATGCGCAAGCTGCCATGGTCCCAATGGTTCAGGCATTCCGCCTCATTATCCCGCACTTGCAGGCCAGCATACTGAATACACCATGACCCAGCTCAATTTATTCAACATGGGCGATCGCAGCAATGACAACACCGTCATGCAGAAAGTTCTGACACGCATGAGCGGACAGGAAAAAAAAGCTGTCTCAGCTTATATTGCTACCATGCGCTGATCGATCAGTTAGTTTGATTCAAAAAAGGCGGGAAACCGCCTTTTTTATTACCTCTGAGGAATGTAATTCCGGATGGCTTCGAATGGCCGAAGCATATCAGCGCCAGTTCTTGAATATTTTTTCTGCCGCTGCAAAGGTTTTATTTAATTCCTCATCACCATGACGTGAGGATACAAAACCAGCTTCAAATGCTGATGGCGCAAAATAAACACCTTCTTCTAGCATCGCATGAAAGAAACGGTTGAAAGCGTCTTTGTCACATTGCATGACTTCTGCGAAGCTGCTCGGTATATTTTTTCTGAAATATATGCCAAACATTCCACCTATCGATTGTGCAGAAAAATCAATATCATGTTTTTTTGCTGCGGCTACAAGACCATCGACTAATTGCTGTGTTCTGTTGGCTAGATGTTCATAAAAATCAGGTGCCTGCACGAGTTTCAATGTAGCAAGACCAGCAGCAACCGCGACCGGATTGCCCGATAGCGTTCCAGCCTGATATACTGGGCCCAAAGGAGCCAAACATTGCATGATGTCTCGACGTCCTCCGAATGCCGCCATAGGCATACCTCCTCCGATTACTTTACCCAATATAGTCAAATCAGGTTTAATCTGATAAAGCCCTTGTGCACAGGTTAAACCAACGCGGAATCCCGTCATCACCTCGTCAAATATCAAAACACTACCTGCCTGCGTACACAATGTGCGCAGTCGTTTCAGCAATTCGGCATGCGGTGCAACAAGATTCATGTTACCTGCAACGGGCTCGACTATTACTGCAGCAATATCTTTACTCCATTGATCAAATGCCTTTTCAATCCCAGGCACATCGTTAAAATCAAGCACAATCGTATGCCCGGCTGTCTCTGCGGGAACTCCCGCCGAACTCGGATTTCCGAACGTTAATGCACCAGATCCCGCTTTAACCAGCAACGAATCATCGTGCCCATGATAGCAACCCTCGAATTTGATGATCTTGCTTCTGCCGGTAAATCCTCTCGCCAGACGAATCGCACTCATGCCTGCTTCAGTGCCAGAACTGACCAGCCTAACCTGCTCTATTGATGGCAGTAATTGGCAAATAAGCTGCGCAATATTCAACTCGGCTTCGGTCGGTGCGCCAAACGTCAACCCATTTTGTGCCGCCAGTTGGACTGCTTTTACCACGTCGGGATGCGCATGTCCCAAAATCAGCGGCCCCCAGGAACCGACATAATCGATATACGATTTGCCATCGGCATCCCAAAAATATGCGCCTTCGCCCCGCTGAAAAAAAACAGGCTCGCCACCCACCGATCTAAAGGCGCGCACAGGCGAATTGACCCCTCCTGGAATGTATTGCTGAGATTGTTCAAATAATTGATGATTGCGTGAAGTCATGTGGTTACTCTAAAAAATTAAAAGGTATTGATACGTTTGGAAAAGCTCGTTTCAAATAATTGCGTGAATTGAGCCGCGGTTGTAACGATCTCGTCCGCAGAAAATAGCTCATTGCAAACTGCAATTGCTGCGCATCCTTTTTCAATCACCGATTTAGCATTATTCAGTCGAATACCGCCAATCGCAATCACCGGAATTGATATTGATTTGTGAGCCTGATCCATTAAACTCATCGCGACAGGTATGGCATCAGGTTTTGTTACCGAGGGAAAAAACGCGCCAAAAGCCACATAACTCGCACCTTCTTGCTCAGCCCGGATGGCTAAATCCAATCTGTTATAGCATGAAATGCCTATTATCTTGGTGTGATCAAGTCGTTCTTTGGCATCGAGGATTTTTGCATCGTGTTGGCCCAGATGAACTCCATCCGCATCAATATCCACGGCCAAGTCGATGTTGTCGTTGATAATTAAGGGGATTTCATAATCTTTACACAATTGCTGCAATAACTGGGCTTGCTCAATTAGTAATGATTGTTGCGCCCGCTTATTACGGTATTGAATGACTTTGGCGCCACCGATAATCGCCTGTTGGGTTCTATTCAGCAAATCACCCGTATCCACGAGATCCGGCGTAATGGCATACAATCCCTCAATTTTATGTGAATTCTGAAAACTCGGGGTGTTCACGCATGCGACGTTGAATTCATGCTCAGAATGCTCTTTTATTTTTTCTAAATCGCCTTTCTTAGCCAGATCTCGTGTTGTCTGATCGCTGCTCATCACTTTTTGCAAGACTTCCTCAGGAATTTTCAATGACTATTCCTTCACTCTCAGCATCCTCAGCATCGACACTTTTGACCCAGAAAAACCGATCAGGAAGGTGCTGCCCCATACCCGGCCGAAAACCAGCCCGCAATGCCTGCCATGTGAAATCTTGCGCTTCCGAGACGCTATCGCTCATCGATGATCCATGAGCCAATGAAGCAGCAACTGCAGAAGCCAAAGTACAACCCGATCCATGATAGGTATGTTCAAGTCTTTCCCATTCGTCGGCGCGCACGACACCTTGCGTTCCATATAATGTGTTAGTGACTTGCGCGGTGTTCTCGTGGGTGCCGGTTATCAGTACATATTCGCACCCCATTTTCAATAAGCGTTTTGCACAGAGATTCAAATCCAATTTGGAGTCAGCGTGATCGCTGTCCCGTTGAGCAAGATGCCGCGCTTCCAGGCTATTGGGTGTCAATAATGTAACTTGAGGTAATAACAGCTCGCGCATGGCGTCGATCATGTCTTCGTTCGCCAATTCGTCGCCACGCCCTGATATCAATACCGGATCCATCACGAGAGGAATATGAGGATAATCAGATACCACTTCCGCAATCGCGGCAATGATTTCAATACTTCCTAATAATCCAATCTTGAAGACCTGCACGGGCATATCTTCCAAAACTGTTCGTGCTTGATCAGTGATCCATTCCGGATCCAGCGGTAAAATATCGTTGACACCAACAGTATCCTGAACAGTGATTGCCGTAACAATGGATAACGGATGGCATCCCATGCTGGCGATAGTGAGCATATCAGCCTGCAGACCTGCTCCACCGCTGGGGTCATTTGCTGCGAAAGAAAGTACGATTGGGGGTGGCTGTAACATGCATTAATACCGTAAAATAGCATTTT
>WBZQ01001434.1_pt1 | contig 16549 bp, 14 predicted proteins | sample 5204251 | NCBI WGS metagenome assembly WBZQ01 (sample SAMN12412402, study PRJNA552823) | activated sludge metagenome | isolation source: activated sludge from nitrification reactor of wastewater treatment plant... | place: USA: Virginia | collected 2017-09 | reverse complement strand
GCACCGCCGCCTCCAGCGGCAGCACCAGGCTCTGCTCCTGCCCCTCGACCACCCGCCGCACCGTCAACGCCTGCCGATCCGCCTTCTCCGTCGCCCCACCCGCCATCGCCAACGCCTTCTGTAGGCTGATGTTCTCGTTGTAGGGGTACGCGCCGGGAGTCCGAACTTCCCCGCTGATATAGAACTTGCGATTCTGGGTACTGACGGACAGGATGTCATTCGGCAAGATTACGTCGTCCGCGCCGATCGCAATCGTCTGCGCGCCACTCTCCGTCACCCGCGTCACCTTGAAGGCCTGCTTCTCTGCCTTCTCCGTGAAGCCCCCGGCCAGCGAGATGGCCTTGTTGGCTGTCAATTGCTCTTCAATGGGATAGGGATACGAGCCTGGACGGCTCACCTCGCCCATCAAGTAAAATTTTTGCACCTGTCCGACCACAATCGTGTCGTCGGGGAAGAGAGGGGTATGCAATTGCGCATTGACGATTTCCTCCTGATCAGCCTTCCGGCGTGTCACCGTCAATGAATTCTTTGCCGCCCTTTCCGTAAAACCCCCGGCCATGGTGATGGCCTTCTGAGCCGTCAACCCATCTTCGTACGCAAAACCGCCTGGCGCTTTGACCTCTCCGCTGACATAGATATTTCGATGGCGGACGATGGATACCGTGACCTTGGGCGACCGCACGTACCCTGCGCTCAGGCGTTTCGTGAGGTCCGCCTGCAGATCCTCGGTAGTCTGCCCGCCGACATGGAGTACTCCCAACAGCGGATAATTGAGTTTGCCATCCCCGCCGACCCGGCTCTCAAGGGTTAAGTCGTCCTCCCCAAACACTTGAATTCGAATCACGTCGTTAGGCCCGATACGATAACCGGCCTGCGGAACGTTCGGATCCGCCACGGCTCCACTAAAAGCCATGAGCAGAATAATCGCGACGTTGACCCAACAGAAGACGGCCCGCTTACCCATAGACTGCTTCGACCTCCGATTTAAGCGATTCACAAGAAGACTGCCGCCCCATTGTTCTCATATCCCGACTATTGCGGCAAGGGCACATGGTTTCCTAGAAGAAGCGTTGAACGACAACGATAATGTCATCGGGCAAGATGGGCGCATCGAGGGCCAATTCCACCGTCCGCTCCTGGCCGTTCACCTTCCGCAGCACCTTCGGCGTCTTCGACGCCTTCTCCGAGAACCCCCCTGCCATCGTAATCGCCATGTGCAGCGTCAGCCCCCGTTCATACCAAAAGTCGCCCGGCTTTTTCACTTCCCCATTGACATAAAATCGCCGCGCCTGCGGAATCACCAGCAGATCCTCCGGCTGCAGCGGCGCATTCGGGTCCACCGGCACGGTCGTCACGCCCTGGGCCCCCCGCCGTTCTACCCGCACATCCGTCTTGTCCGCCTTCTCCGTGAACCCGCCCGCCATACTGATCGCCTTTTGCACGGAGATCCCCGCCTCATAGGTATACCGCCCCGGCGTCCGCACTTCGCCCGTCACGTACAACTTCTGCCGCTCCGCCACCACGATCGTATCCTCCGGCAAGACCGGGGACTCCAGCGTCACGACGGGATGCTCTTCCTGGTTGTTCACGATCCGCACGAGCTGCAGCCGCTCCACATCCCCCTTCTCCGTCACCCCGCCCGCCATCGCCAGCGCCTTCTGCAGACTCAGCCCCTCCTTGTACGTGTAGCCGCCCGGGTTCTTCACCTCGCCGCTCACATAAAACTTGTCGCTCTTCGGGACCACCAGGATGATGTCCTCCGGCAAGACCACCGCATCCTGGGGGACCACCGTCGTCTCCACCCCCTGCTCCGTCGTCCGGGTCAGTTTGACGACACCGGCCTCCGCCTTCTCCGTCACGCCCCCGGCCACGGTCAGCACCCGCTGGATCGTCGCGCCGGTTTCATAGGCATACCGCCCCGGCGTCTTCACCTCGCCGGTCACATACACCCGCTGTCCCTCCCGCACAATGATCAGATCTTCCGGCTGCACCGCCGCCTCCAGCGGCAGCACCAGGCTCTGCTCCTGCCCCTCGACCACCCGCCGCACCGTCAACGCCTGCCGATCCGCCTTCTCCGTCGCCCCACCCGCCATCGCCAACGCCTTCTGTAGGCTCAGGCCATCCTTGTGGGCATAGCTGCCAGGCGTTTTCACTTCGCCGCTGATGTAGAATTGGTCGCTCTTCGGCGAGACGAGAATGATGTCGTCCGGCAGGACCACGGCATCCTGGGGGACCACCGCCGTCTCCACCCCCTGCTTCGTCATCCGCGTCAGCCTGACGACGCCGGATTCCGCCTTGTCCGTCATGCCCCCAGCCAACGTCAGCACCCGCTGCACCGTCGCCCCCGCTTCGTAGGCGTACCGTCCCGGCGTCTTCACCTCCCCGGTGACGTAGACCTTCTGCCCCTCCCGCACCACAATCAGGTCCTCAGGCTGCACCGCTGCCTCCAGCGGCAGCACCAACGTCTGCTCCTGACCGCCTATGACACGCCGAACGGTCATCTCCTTCCGGTCGGCCTTCTCCGTCACGCCACCGGCCAGGGTGAGGGCCTTTTGCAGACTGATGTGTTCGCTGTATGGGTAGGCTCCAGGCGTCCGCACCTCGCCGCTGATGTACACCTTATAGTTATAGCTGCCGATCGCGAGGATATCGCTCGGCAAGATGAAGTCATCAGGCCCGATTGCGATCGTTTGGGCACCGCCCTCCGTCACTCGCGTCACCTTCAGCGTCTTTTTGTCGGCCTTGTCGGTGAAACCGCCACCGAACGAGACGGCTTTCTTGGCAGTCAGTTGCTCCTCGAAGGGATAGGGACCAGGACGCATCACCTCTCCCATCAGATAAAACTTCTGTAGCTGCGCCACGACCAGCATGTCGTCGGGCAGCAGGGGCGTCGTCAATGGCGCGCTGAAGGTTTGTTCGTGCCCCTCCGTGCGACGCGTGATGGTCAGGGCGCTGCGCACAGCCTTGTCGGTGAAGCCGCCGGCCATCGTCACGGCCTTCTGCGCAGTTAACCCGTCTTCGAAGGGAAACCCGCCCGGCGTCTTGACCTCGCCGCTCACATACACGTTGCGATGGCGGGCGATGGATACCGTGACCTTGGGCGATCGCACATACCCTGCAGCCAACCGTTTGGTCAGGAGCGCCTGCAAACCTTGAGTGGTCTTCCCGCCGACCTGCAGCACCCCGAGCAACGGATAATCCAGCTTGCCGTCCCCGCTGACCCGGGTCTCCACCGACAGATCCTCTTCGCCGAACACTTGAATCCGAACCACATCGTTGGGGCCGATGCGGTACCCGGTCGGCGGGCCCTTTGTCTCCCCTGCAACCGCATGCAACGCCGTGAGCACACACAAAAAGTCACCCAGCCAACAGGAGATGCCCCGTGTATCCATACGCTGCCTCGCCTCCACGTAGTACGTCGTGAGCCAGTGGCGTCGTATCCGGACGGATGCTGCGATACTGCGCGCGAACGAGCACTGTTGTGACTCGGGGACGTCTCCGTGGTTGGGCGCCCACAACAGGCCGGAGGAAGCCCTCGGTTCAGAAGAATCGTTGCGACACCACGATGATGTCGTCGGGCAGAACAGTTGCGTTCAAAGAGAGTTCGAGCGTGTGTTCTTTCCCGTCGACGATGCGAAGAACTTTCGGCTTCTTGGATGCTTTCTCGGTGAACCCCCCGGCCATGGTAATGGCCATATGGATCGTCAGGCCGCGTTCGTAGCCGTACCCGCCTGGCCTGTGTACTTCCCCGTTCACGTAGATGCGCTGAGCAGCCGCGACCAGGATGAGATCGTCGGGGAGAATCGTGGTTGTTGCCGCAGCATCGAGAATCTCCACGCCGCCGCTGTCTCGATGTCGCTCAAGCCTGATGTCGGTCTTGCTTGCCCGCTCGGTCAATCCTCCTGCCATGCTGATGGCCTTCTGAACCGTCAGGCCCTCTTCATAGGGATACCCGCCGGCGCCTTTGACCTCTCCGCTGACATAGAAATTGCGGTGCCGCGCAATCGAGACCGTCACGCGCGGCTGTTTCAAGTACCCGGCGCTCAGCCTTGCGGTCAGATCCGCCTGTACGGCTTCCGTGGTCTTCCCCGTGACGTGGATCAGCCCCAGCAACGGATAATCGATCTTTCCATCCCCGCCTACCTTGCGCTCGACGGTGAGATCATCCTCACCGTAGACTTGGATGCGGACGACATCATTCTGGCCGATCCGATACGGTTCCGGCCGGAGAAACGACGACCCTGCCTGTGACGTCGCGCCGAGCCCGGCGACGAGCCAGAGACCGAACAGCCCCAGTAGAAAGCGTGTGACCATCTGCCTCACCTCGTATTTCGTGGTTCGCGGATCCCTGTTCGTCCTCGGTGCCAAACCAGTCCCGTTCGACCGCGAGCACCGCATCGCGCTGCGCGGGCTGAAATGCCGGTACCAGCAGACCGATCCGGGCCAAGACCTCCGGCGCATTCTGCAGGTAGGCCATCTCCTCCAACCCGCTGATCGAAGCCTGAAGCACCTCGCGCTCCGGCACTTGATTCAACCGCACAGACAAGATTTCCTTGAGCGGCGACGCCATGACCGTTTCATCGGGTCCCACCAGTTCCTCGGCCAACTTCTCCCCCGGTCTGAGGCCGGTAAAGCAGATGGGAATCTCCTGGTCCGGCACAAATCCCGACAGCCTGATCAAATGCCGAGCCAGATCCTGCAATTTGACCTGCTCACCCATTTCCAACACATAGACGGCCCCGGGGTTCGCCAACGAGGCGGCCTGGAGGACAAGCTCGACCGCTTCCGGGATCAACATGAAGTAACGCTGCACGTCCGGATGCGTCACGGTCACCGGGCCGCCCCGCTTGATCTGCTGTAGGAAATGCGGGACCACGCTGCCGTTGCTGCCTAGCACGTTCCCGAACCGCACCGTGATGAAATTCGTCTTGCCGGTCCGGGCCATGTCCTGAATGATCAATTCCGCGACGCGTTTCGTCGCCCCCATGACGCTGGAGGGCCGCACAGCCTTGTCGGTCGAGATCATGATGAACCGTTCCACGCCAAATTCCTCCGACAGCCCAGCCACCGTGCGCGTCCCGATCACGTTGTTTTTCACCGCCTCGCAGGGGTTGTATTCCATCAAAGGCACATGTTTGTGTGCGGCGGCATGGAAGACGATCTGCGGCTGGTAGGCTTCCATGGTCGAGCGCAGCCGGTCTGAATCGGTCACGTCGCCGATCACCGGGTAGATAGCGGGCGGTGTGTTACGCGGGCCCAATTCACTGTGAATGGCGTACAACCCGTTCTCGTACCGTTCGAAAAGCACAAGGCATTCCGGCTCATAGGAAGCAATCTGCCGACAGAGCTCCGACCCAATGGACCCACCCGCCCCCGTCACCAGCACGCGCTTACCCTTGAGCAACGCCGCCGTCAAGGACCGGTCCAAATCGACCCGCGGGCGGTGCAGGAGATCTTCCACCGACAGGTTCCGAAGCTGGTTGACTTCCGACTTCCCGTCCAGCAAGACACTCAGGTCCGGCAAAATCTTGATCGAGACATTGTAGGCCAGCAGCGCCTTGGCGATTTCTCGGATAGCCGCTGCGCCGATGCTGGGCATCGCGATCAGGATGGCATCAGGCTTCACGCTCGTCATCATGCCGGGAAGCTCCGCTCGCGTGCCCAAGACTTTGATGCCGTGGATGCGCTGCCCGATCTTGCGTCGATTGTCGTCGATGAACCCTACCGGGTGATAGCCGAAGGCTCCGTTCTGCCGTAGTTCGCGCACCAGCCGTTCACCCGCATCGCCGGCTCCATAGATCAGCACCCGCTTCATGTCGGCCGTGGCCGATGAGGGATAGCCGATACGCCTGGCGACACGCATGCCGCCGGTGAGAACGATCAACAGCAATGCATCGATCAGGTAGACCGTCCGCGGGTAGGCCGTCTGAGCGAGCACATACCGCGTTGTCAGGAAGAACAGGAGCGTGCTGCTGAGCGTGGCTCCGACGATATTACGGAGGTCCCACAAGCTGGTGTATTGCCACACCGTGCCGTAGAGCCTGAAAGGAATGAACATCATGAGCCGTGCACAGACCAGGAGCGGCAAGGTGCGCATAAAGATCTCCATGGCCCATGGCGGAATCTCGCCGTCGAAGCGGAGCCAGAACGCCGCATAGTTGGCGATTCCCATCAGGGCAATGTGCACCAACAGCACGAGCAGGCACTTCGGATTGGAGAATCGTGACAGTGTCAGCATGGTAATAGACCGATCAATTGAAGGTGAATGAACCGTCGGAGCCGACCGGTCGGAGAAGGAAGCCTCCCGACCCGTCGAGTGTTGAAGAGGAATCGACTACCCGATGGAAGGCCCGGCCGGGTCTTGGCAGACCGACTGATGCCGCACCAGCCATTCGTAGAGCACGGGCACCGAGCGTGCCAGGACGGCGGCGACCAGGCTTGGGAGATATGAGAGGGCTTCTCGCCGGATCCGATCGGAGCTGAGCGGTTCGCCCGGACGTGCCACCAACTGCACCATCATCCCCGACCCCGCGAACACGATGGCAAAGACGGCCCTCGCCCTCGCGAGGTGATAGCGCGACGTGACGACGATCACCGTGGTGACCCCTTCGCGGGCAAAGATTCGGCGCAGCGCGACGGCCTCATCGATCGTGTTCCGCACGGAGGTTCTGCAGATCGCCCTGAGGCTATGGCGGCGGAGACAATAGGGGTCCACCAGGGTGGACATGGTCTCGGGCGCAACTCCTGCCTCGACGAGCACCTCGGCATAGGCGGCTCGATCAGGACTTCCGGCCAGCGTGACCACCATCTCGGCCTTGCCGAGATCAATCGGGTGCGCGCCTTGTGCTCGGGCCACCAGCCACGCCGAACCGATCCAGGCCATCAACCCGGCCGAGACCACCGCGCCGGTCAGGTACCCGAGCTGGGACCATCCGCCGACCGTCACGCCAGCAGCTGCTTGACCGACACGCACACCGATTCGATCTCCTGATCGGTCATGTGCGAGTAGAGCGGCAGCGCCAGCCCCTCGCGACTCGCCTTCGCCGTCCGGGTCAGGTTGGAACTCAGCCGCATCGGGTGTTGCTGAAAGATTGCTTGCGCATGGACCGGCGGATAAAAGTATCGCTTCGTCTGGATACCGGCTTGCTTGAGGTCGTCGTATACCTGATCCCGACTGCGTTTGGCTTCCTCGCCGATAAAGAGGACGAAGTAATTGCCGCTGGTGGTGCGATCGTAGGGATAGTCCTGGACTCGACAGCCGGGCAGCGAGCTCAAGCGATCACGGTAGAGTGCGATCCGTTCGGTCCTCGCCTTCACCAGGTCCTGCACCCGTTGGAGCCCCAATAGGCCGATGGCCGCATGGAGTTCGCTCATTCTGGCCGACAGCCCTAAATGGACCATCTCTTCTCCCTTCACCAGGTCCTTGCCGTAATCGCGCATGGAGCGGACCCGCTCGGCGATCGCCGAGTCATTGGTCGTCAACAACCCGGCCTCAATCGCGGTCACCACCTTGGTGGGGCTGAGTGAAAACACTTCGCACACGCCGAACTGCCCGAGTGGCTGGCCCTTGTAGGTGGCCCCCAGGCCCTGGGCACTGTCGAAGTACACGGGGATTCCCTTGCGTCGCCCGATCTCCAACAACGCATCGACATCCGGCGGCAGCCCATAGACCGAGACGCCACAAATTGCGCCCGTCTGCGGCGTGATATTCCGTTCCACATCCTCCGGATCGATCGTGCAGGTGCCAGGCAAGCAGTCGCAGAACACCGGCACCAGCCGATTCCACAGCAGCGCCTGAGCGGTGGCCGCAAAGGTGAAAGATGGAACAATGACCTCGGTACCGGGTTTGAGTCCGAGCGCCTGCGGTACCAGCATCAGGCCCGCGGTGCAGGACGACAGGGCGATCGCATAACGCGCACCGGTCACGCGGCAGGCCTGCTCCTCCAAACTACGCACAACCGGACCGACGGTCACGATTCCCGTTTCCCACCCGTTGTGCATCAGGGCGAGAATGTCTTCCAAGGAAGGGAGCGTGGGTCTAATGATCGGCATGGTGGTCACGATGTCCTCCGTAATGTAGGTGAAGCAGAGATCCGTGGTGACAGGTTGCAAAGCGGGTCTAGCCGCCGTATTCCCAGGGAGTGTCGGCCATGGTGAGGGGTCGCACGCGTTCACGGCAGACCGCGTCGAGCACCTCTAGGATGACCACCGCATGGTCGCTTCCCTGATCGACGATCTGGCGAACGGCGCATTCCAGGTAGGCGGGCACATTGCTGAGGATCGGAGCCCGCGTGGTCCCGTGGCAAAAGGGTTCCCCGTTAATCGTGCCGTCATGGACGGCCGTCGGGGTGAAAAACTTCTTGGCCACGTCCGTCTGGTCATGTCCCAAAACATGGAGCGCCGCGACGGCGCTCTTGGCCAAACACCGAAAGACGCTGTTCGTCGGACGGACGGCGACCGTGAGCAACGGCGGAGTAAAGGAGGCTTGAGAGACCCACGTGACGGTTGCCGCCCCAATCTCATCCTCACTCCGCGCGGTCAGGATGTAGACGCCGTTCGTGAACATGCGGAGCGCGTGTTTCTTAGCGGTGACATTCATGCGCCATTCCCATCGTTTAGTGACCTCTCGTACGACTCATTGCCCCACTTCCGACAAAATCCCCTTCAACCGTGCGGCGACGTGCTCCAGGGACGCCCTCAGTCGGATCGTCCGTCCCAGCAACACCGCCGCCCTTGCGGACGCCGGCTCCCATCCATCCGGCCCATCGATGCAGAGCACACGGCGGTGAGGATCGAGCTGCGCCAGCGCGGCCATAGCCGCCTCGTCGTCCAGAAGCGTCGCGGGACTTCGAAAATAGTCTGGTCCTAAACGCCCGATCGTGTAGGCGGTGCGCGGCGTTGAGAGCGTGAACTGGGAAAATCCATACCGGGCATAGGCCTCGTCCGCCTCGCCGAGATAGGTCGACGTCCACGCAGACCGTTCGTCCGTCCCCTCTGTCAGTGGCACGGCCATCAGCAGACGTGTTGCGACCGGCTCTAAGGCGAGCGAGCGATACCAGGCCGCGGCGCGGACATTGTCCTCATACACATCCACAGAGAGCCGGTGGATTCCAGCGCGTGCCATGACGGCCATCCCTCGCGCCCATAACAGCGTTCCCACTCGGCGTCCCTGCGCCGACGGGTGCACGAACAGGTGGTTGAGAAACAAGTCCTCCCCCTCGTGCCGCCAGGCCGACATCCCGACCACGTGCCCCTCGACCTCGGCCACCAGAAACCGGTTTGCCGACTTGGCTGTCATCTGATCGCGGAGAAAGCGATCGAGGCCGAGGCCTCCAAGAATCGTCGTCTCCCGCATGAGCGGGCTCGAAGCCGCGCGGACGATCGCGGCGATGGTCGTACTGTCGTCCGGCAGCGCCGGCCTGATGTGAGGAAGTGCGGCCATGACCATCGAAACACCACGCTCTTGCTGGTGATGGAGCACAGAATTCAGAGGCTTATGACCGGAGGTCAGAAACGCGGGCAGCCGAAGTCAGGCTTCCGCCCCGGGCTCATGCGCGACGCTTGTGCCGGCCGGGATCGGCGGCAAATGCGGGGCATGGGGAACGGCTCGCCGATAGGCGGGGAAAAAATTTGTCGGGATCGAGTGGTCTCCGCCGGCTTGTGTCGCCGCCACGCGGGACAGACTTTCATATTTTGATTGATCCACGATCAGGCGATAAGAGTAGAAATCCGCCCGAGCCTCGGAAAATCCCGCCTTGAAGTGGAATAGGGAATCGTATGCGCCTCCGACGCCACCGCCCAGGTGCAACACCCGGTTCATACGCCCCTGCGACCAGGCGCGCATGAAGGGAATGATGAGCTTGTTCGGCCCGAGGCGCAGATAGTCCGTGGCCGTCGCCGAGAGGTGATAATGCACCAAGCCTCCCATCTCGACGAACACACCGCCCGCCACCACCGACCCGGTCCTGGAGCGCACGCAACAGAGATGCATAGAAGGGCCGAGAATGGTCTTCAGATCGATGAAGTATTGCTCCGAATAGAGACAGGTGATCGCCCCCACCCGCTGCATCGTGTCACGGTAGAGCGACGCGAACTCTCCCAAGAGCGCCCAGTCGTCGACCGACACTTCAAAGCCATCCTGAACCAACCGCTGATAGTTTTGTTTGTGATTCCGTCGCACCTGCTTCCAGAACTCATCCTGCGTGACCGCCAAGTCGAGATAGATGGTCTGACCATGGTGCACCAGCTGCCCGAATCGACAGAGGTCGCCTTTGTTGAGCTCCGAGAACGGGTGGAGACGGAAGAAAGCCGCCACCACGTTCCGTTCCTTGGCCAGCCCGATAAACGCCTCGATAAAAGCCGGCAAATGCTCCTGCGTCGGAGCCACCAGGGGTGTGGAATACCCGTAGGGCGAGACGCAATCGCACCAATCCGGAGAGGCATTCAGCGACTCCGGCAAGGGGCGAATAATCAGCGGGGCTAAGAACGATGCGCCTCGGTAGTGGGCCAAGAAGGCCATGGGGATGCCGCCCTCATGGTAGGCGCACAACCTCACATACTCAGGGAGATGATAGAAGTCGTGCCAATTGGCATCGAGATGCCGCTGCCACTGAGGATCATCAGGCGAGATAAACTGCGCACGCATCACAATACCCCCGTCCGGCAGAACCGACGTGAACGAACCACTGCAGATTCTACGGCACTCCCGGCGCCGCAGTCGTCTTGCTCTCGGCAGCCACGCCGGCCCCTTCACCCTTCTTCCTCATGACCGGAAGAGCCCTGGCCGGGTTGCCAAGCACCGTGACGCCGCTCTCCACGGCGGCATACACAGCGGCCCCCATGCCGACCGTCGCCCAGTCACCGACCACCGTATTCAGCAGGATGGAGGCCCCGGCCCCCACGAGCGTGCCCTCCCCCACTTTTGCCCCCCCGGAAAGCATCGCGCCTCCGCCGATCACGGCATAGGGTCCGATCACGACATCATGCCCAATCAGAACCCCCGGATTGATCACGGCATGCGCGCCGATCACGCTCTGTGAGCTCAGGAACGCTCGAGCTCCGATAATGACACCGGGGCCCAACTCGACAGAGGGCCGTATCAAGGCTGATGCGTCCACAATGGCCGGGAACGAGAGCCCCCAGCTTTCGATCTCCCCGATAAGATCGCGACGGACGGAGGGACTCCCAATGGCGACACAGACCGCCGACCGGTCAGGGTCGGCAGCTTTCAGGCATGCCCGAGCGCCAACGACCTCAATCCCATGGACCATCGTCCCCGGGGCGATGGTGTCATCGATAAACGCCAGCGAATACTCCGCGCCATGGGAGGAGGATTGGACAATGTCCACAACCTCCTTTCCCAATCCGCCTGCGCCGACGATGAAGAGCGTTTTCATAGTCATGCATCCTATCTCTGAAGCTACGCGCCCTGATTGCGGACTTTCACACGCAACATGTGGATGGTGTAGGGAATCCCTTCGGGGGTCTGAAGGGACGCAATCGCTTCCTTGACGGCACGGTCACAGTCCGCGCGTTTCTCGGCCGGGATATCCACCAATTGGCCCTCGATGCGCACCCACCAAGTCCAATGGCCTTCCAGAGTATCAAAGTAGGTGTCGTGGGATTCTTCCACGGTCACCACTCGCCCGGTAAAAGCCTTGTTGAAAAGTTGCTGCGCCTCGTCCCTGGTCAACTGCTGGCGCATCCCCGCCGACCGCAGCAACGCCACCGGCCCCATATACTTCAGGAAAACCGGCGTCGTCTTGCGAATGAATTCATGGCCGTTGTTGCGGCCGATGAAAAACAGGTCCATGTCGCCGTCGTCTTTGAGCACACGAGCCAACTCCTCCGCCGAGCGGGTGAGGTTCGTCGTCCAATGAAACGCCAAGATGCTGTAGAGATAGTCGATGCTCTTGGATTCCAGCGGGATCTGCTCGAACGATCCGTTGAGCAGCCGAATGTGTTCCTGTCCGCGCGCCAATTCCGCAGCCAGCGCTCGCATGTTGTCAGCCGGTTCCACGCCGATAAACCGGCGGTCGTCTCCTCCGCGGGACGCCAGGTCGCAGAGGGCTCGACCGGTCCCGCAGCCGATATCGGCGACCGTGCGGTAGCGCTCCTTGAGTTCGATCGCAGCCAAGGCTTTTTCCGCAGCCAGATACCAACAGGATTGCGACTCCTCGTCCCGACGGTATTCATCTGCCAGGCGCGAGTAGGTTTCGACGATTTTATTCATGATGCCGTTCCTTTCAGCAGGGTGAACCTTGAGACATGGCACAGCGGCAAAGGCCCTTGATGGTCGTGAATTCACCTGGGTCAACGTCGTTGAGATCAATACGATTCCCCGTCTGCTGCTCGACCTCGAGCATCATTTCTATAAATCCCCGCGAATCCAGAATGCCGGTCGCGATCAGATCGGTGTCCTCGGACACGTCCGACGACTCCGCTCCGACCGCTCCGCGCCCCTGCTTGACCCATTCGATGAGATGTTTTGCCAACGCTTCTTCCTGCGCAGTCCTCATTGCTGTTCCTCCTTCAATAATTCCCGCAACTTCATTCGATCCGTCTTCCCATGCACGTTCAACGGCAAGTGGTCGAGAAACCTGACTCGACTCGGTACCATGTAATCAGGCAGGACCTGCCGACAATGCCGCAGAATAGTTCCGGCATCCTGCCCCTCCGCTCCAGCCACAAAGGCGACGATACCCTCCGCCAGCCCCTCCTTCACCGGCCAGGCCAGGGCGGCCACCTGTTGTGATCCTGAGGCTTCGCGAAGAGTGAATTCGACTTCGGGCAATTCCACCCGGTGCCCACGAATTTTCACCTGATGATCGATACGGCCGAGGTATTGGAGACAGCCATCCTGATCTTCCATAACCAGGTCGCCCGTCCGATACCAGACTTGATCGCCCGTGTCGGGCAGAGTCACGAACTGCTTCGTGGTCTGCTCGGGATTGTTCCAATATCCTTGTGTGACCTGAGATCCGGAGAGACAGAGCTCGCCGTTCTCCCCTGGCGCCACCGACCGGAACTCGGGATTCACTACGCAGGTTGCCTGGCCGAGAAAGGCTTGTCCGATGGGCGTAATCCCCGCTTTGCTCAAGGCCGGCGAGGTGGCGGGATTCCAGCGATAGTGCGTGATGGCGATGGTCGCCTCCGTTGGCCCGTACAGATTCTCAACGAAGGAGTTCGGCGCCGCCTCCTGCCAGGCCTGGGCATGCCGGCTCAACAACGGCTCTCCGCAAAACAGGCTTCCGCGGAGCGTCGGGAACGATCCCGGCTTCAGCATGCCGAGCTTCTCCATCACCCCGATGACCGAGGGAACGGAAAACCACATCGTGATCCCATGGTCTCGAATGAACTTCGATGGCGCCATGACGGTATGGTCCGGCATGGCGTAGAGGCAGGCTCCTCGTTCCCAGGAGATAAACATGTCGTGCACGCTCAAGTCGAAGCTCATTTCGAACATTTGCGAGAAGCGGTCTTCTTCGGTGACCTTATAGCGCTCGGCAATGTACCCGACATAGGCCGCCAGATTGCTCTGCCGAACCGGGACGCCTTTCGGATCCCCGGTGCTCCCCGAGGTAAACAGCAGGTACGCGATCGGGTCGCTTCCCCCCGGTGACGCTCCGTCGCTGAGCCCGCCCTCCGACATGGCGCTTCCCGGTACGAACTGGTGTAGAGGATACGCCAGGCTCAGGCTCTCAAGATCCTCCAAGTCCGGACAGATAATGACGGTCCGTTGGGGAATCTTCGGCAGCAGCAGTTCCAAATGCTTTTTCGCTTCCCTGCCTACCACGAGGGTATCGGGGCCCGCCAACGTCAGGATCCGTAAGAGCCGTTCGACCGGCAGCTTGGGATTGAGCGGCACGTAGCCCTTGCCCGCGCCCAGAATCCCCAACACCCCCGCGTAGGCGGTGAGACTACGATGAGCCAGCAACGCCACGAGCGGCATGGACGGGGGCGAGGTCTTTCGAATCGTCGTGGCAATCCTGCCGGCCAATCGGCCCAGGTCTTCGTAGGAATGCCCCTTGCCGTCGACAAAGAGGGCCGGCCTCGATCCCACTCTCCGCATGGATTCCAGAAACCCCCTCAGGGGGCCGCTCATCGCTCGCTGTATCCCCATATGATTACCTCTTTTCAGCGAGAGCCCAGGCTTGCTGAAACGCAATGCCCGTGTGCCGCAATTCGTCCTTGTCGGGCGGAATATCCAGAATGAAACTCCGATACCCCGCGCCGATATACCGGGCGATCTCCCGCGCCACGGTTTCGTACCCACCGACGAGATAGGGGCAGAAGGTCTTGTAGTTCTGGAACGGCACCAGCCAGTAGGGATTGCGATCGACCGTCTTGCTCTCCGCCAACTCCGACAGCTGCTTGTGCCAGGTAGAATCTGATACTTTCATCGTCAGTTGGTGGGCCAACTGCCCCTTCCGGTCTTCCGGAAACCGTTTGTAGGCCACGTTCCACGCCACCTCTTCTTCGGGCCGCGCAATCACGCCGATTCTAATGCCGGCCTTCTCAAGCCCGTCGAGCGCATTCATTTCTTCGTTCGGCGCTTTCGGATATTTGATGGCGGTGGCACCCAAGGCGCGGCAACACTCGAGCCCCGCTTCGGATGAACCAGACAGGAAAATTCCGGGAAATAGCTCCGGCGGCAAGGCAGGGGTCAGGCGAAGATTGTCCACCCCGTAATACTCGCCCTGAAACGTCACCGCGCCTCCGGAGAGCAGCGCTTTGATGATGTGCGTGTACTCGCGCAAGCGATCGTACCGCTTATCATGGGGCGTCGCGTCCTTGAGCGTCTTGAGATCATACGCGAACCCGCCGGCCACCATGTTCAGATACACCCGTCGCCCGTGCAGGAAGGCCAGCGTGCTGACCATTTTGGCTACGGCATAGGGATGCATGTAGAGCGGCTGTACCGCCACCAGCGGGCACAACGTCTTCGTGTTCTGAAGAATAATCTGTGCGACCAGCCAGGGGTCGGCCAGCCGGTTATCCGTATAGACGAGCGTACCGGTACAACCCTCCTGCTCGCTCCATTGCGCAATCTCGATGACCTCCTTCACATACGCATCCGTCGTGCTTTCTGCCGATTGGGGACTGGTGGCGAACACTTCGACCGCATCACCGAACGTGTGAGCTTTCATAGCGACCTTCCTTTGACATAATGGATCTGTTGGCACACTGCAGAGTCACGGTGGACAGAACTGCGATGGATCAGGCAGTCGGCGACGCAAGCCGTAGAGCAGATCCCCTGTCAGGGCGACGTCCTTCATAATGGTACGAGGCGGCGAAGGGCGTCAGGTGAGAAGCCGGTGCGGTCCGGTGTGGCGCAGACTCAGTTCCGGTAGCCTTTGAACTCTTCCATGATCACTTGGCCAGGATGTTGAATCCCCTCGCGCCGGATCACCTTCCAGGCGGTCATGGCAAGGATCTTGAGATCGACCCAGAGAGAATGGTGAGCCACGTACCAGAGGTCGAGGTCGAACTTTTGCTCCCAGGTGAGCGCGTTGCGACCGTTGATCTGCGCCCATCCGGTGATCCCCGGCAACACATCATGCCGATGTTGTTGCTCAGGGGTATAGCGGTCAAGGTATTGCATGAGCAGGGGCCGCGGACCCACGAGGCTCATGTCGCCCTTGAGAACATTGATCAATTCAGGCAATTCATCGAGACTCGTGCTCCGGAGCAGCTTTCCGAACCTGGTCAGCCGCTTGCCGTCCGATTTCGCATCAGCCGCGACCCCGGGAGGCAGTTGGCGCATGGTGCGGAACTTATAGATGGTGAACGGCTTTCCGTAGAGGCCCGGCCTCTGCTGGCGGAACAACACGGGCGAGCCCTGAACGGCCCACGTCGCGACGGCGAGTATTGCCAGGAGCGGCAAGGCAACCGGCGCGGCCACAAGGATGAGGGTCAGGTCCAGCATCCGTTTGTTCCATCGCGTCCAGACGCACCCTTCGGAACACGACCGATCAACCGTCACGAGGTCCGGCCCCCTTTTTCTTTTTTTCGATCGAGGCGGTAATGAGCGGCGCAATGCGATGCGCGATGTATCGTGCCACCGTCTCGTTCGCCGGCGGCGTCAAATGACAATCGTCCGTGAACGCATCGTCCTTGATCTCGCCGAGGATGTCCGTCATGTCGATGAACGGCGCGCCCTGTGCCGCGGTGACCTGCTGCAACTTGGTGGTCACGAAGGGGCGCGCCCGATTCTTGAACTGCCGGAAGTTGATCGGCTGGGCCTGATCGACTTCCGCCGACAATCGCTGTTCGAAATCCGTCAACACCTTTCGCTGTTCGAACAGGAGATCCGGCTGCAGCGTGAAGACCGGTACGATCCCCTCGTGGTTGAGAATCAGCGCGTCTCGCTCCACCATGCGCAGAAAGTTACCTTCCGCATTGAGTTCGAGATTTCGCAGCGCCTCCTCCACATTGAGTTCAGGCCGCGGCTGCGGACGCAGGTTCTGTAGGGCCCACCAGAGCGGACGCAGTTTTTTCCCGGCCAGGTAGACGAAGTGGCTCTTCCGATAGAGCCAAAAGCCCGTGT
>WBZQ01001100.1_pt1 | contig 16549 bp, 11 predicted proteins | sample 5204251 | NCBI WGS metagenome assembly WBZQ01 (sample SAMN12412402, study PRJNA552823) | activated sludge metagenome | isolation source: activated sludge from nitrification reactor of wastewater treatment plant... | place: USA: Virginia | collected 2017-09 | reverse complement strand
CGCAGCCGGCCTCCTCAATAATTCCCTGATCACGACAGACACGCAACGATGGGCCATTAAAGGCAGCACGACCAAAACCAAAGCCAAACTTCCTTCCATTGAAGAAGAGTATGAAACAGACAAGGGACTAGAAACCCGAGAAGTTGAAAGGACCATCGAACGATTCAAGCCAGTCGTGGAAGCCTGGGACCTTACGGCCGGATCCACTTTCGGTGACCACATCGTGATCGATTGCTAACTTTATGACAGCCACATCCATCAGACCGCCAAGACCCATCGCATCCGAACAGGCCGATCGGGCGGCCAAGAAATACGTCTGGACGGATGCGCTCGACCGCACCCTACGCCAGCAGTACAACGGCACCATCAAGGGACGAGCGAGAGAACTCGCGACACACATCGGGTTCCCTGTCTGGGCAATCAAGCGACGAGCCGCCCACCTTGGGCTGACCTACAGTCAAGATCGGCGACCCTGGACGAAAGAAGAGGAACAGTTTCTCGAAGAACACGCCGGATCCTGGATGAGAGAGCGGATGGCCAAGAAACTGAAGCGCCCCCTCACTTCCGTCATCATGAAATGTAAACACATGAAGCTACGCACCCGCTTCCGAGATGGCTACACACTTCGGGAACTGGAAGAAGCGTTCGGTCAGGACCATCATACGATTGCACGATGGGTCAATGATGGCAAGCTGAAGGTCCGCTATCGTGGAACCAATCGTGACCGGGACGCCTGGAATGTCAGCGAACGAGCTATTCTCGATTTCATCACCAACTACCCCATGACCTTCCGTATTCAATGCGTTGACCAGCTGTGGCTTCTCGATCTGCTGCTTGGTGGGGCCATTATCAAGAGAGCTTTAGCTAGCGCCCCAAGAGCTACCAACACCGACGTCGCCGCATAACCCGTACAACTAGGACAGCAATCCTCTACGCATCAAAGGAGTGATGATGAAGCTCACCTGCGACCTCTCTCACATTGTCAGCCTGTTCCGGAATTCAGCGGCTCTGTTGGAAGCAAAGACCACGCTTCCCATCAGCGGCCATATTCTGCTGACAGCCCAAAACAACCTCTTAACTATCCAGGCCACAGATCTGGAAACGGGATTTCAGGGAAGCTGTGAAGCCAAGATCAAGACACCAGGATCCGTGACTCTCCCTGGAAAGAAAACTTTGGAGATCCTTCGAGAACTCTCCGGGGAGACCGTCGAGATCACCCAGGCCGACAATCAGAACGTCAAAATTCAATCGGGAGGGAGTAAATTCACCATTCAGGGACTCCCGCCCAATGAATTCCCCAGCATTCTCGGGCTTGACACACCTCCGGAACTCGATCTTCCGCGAGAGGACTTCGAAACCCTCTTGCGCGAAGTGATGCCATCGATCGGAGACGATCAGAGCCGGTTTATCCTCAATACCGTGCGAGCCGAAATCTCAGGAACGAAAACCCCCAAACTTCGGCTGGTGAGCACCAACGGACATCGACTCTCGATGGCAGAGAAGTCGATGGGCACCTGGCGCTCTAAACCCGAAAACGATCACAAGATCATGATCGCCAAGAAAGCGGCGACCCTCATCGTTAAGCTCCTTGGAGAAACGGATCAAGTCATGGTGGGAGTCGGCATCTCCAAGAACTTACTGGTCCTACAAATTGGCTCAATTCGACTGGCCAGCCGTTTGGTCGATGGCAACTACCCAAATTACAACCAGGTGATTCCCAAGAAACTGGCTGCCCAGATGGAGATTGACGGGCCGCAGTTTGCAGAAGCCCTTCGACGCGTGGCCGTGATGGCAGAATCCACATCACCGGCCGTCGACCTGACACTCAGTGCGGACGGGTTGAAGATCGAGACCCAGAATCCCAATCTGGGAACTGCAAACGAAACCCTGGCGGCAACCATTGGGGTGGAACGCCTGGAGGCTCGGCTCAACGCGAGATACTTAATTGAATCAATTCAAACCGCACCTTCCAAAAACATCCGTTTCCACATGGAAGACGGTCTGAAGCCTTGCGTACTCACGAATGGCGACGTATCGAGATGGCTGACCGTGATCATGCCTATCAACAAGCCTAACAAGGCTGCAGCATAACCCCATATGAAGTCTCAGGCACACAAAAAGATCAGACGCACTCACCACCGTTGTGACACTCGCAGCTACATTTCCTCATGCCACTGCGTCTAGGAAGGTGGCCCGATGGCCCCCGATTGCGCTTCCACCTACGGCGACACGAGATCACCTTCCGCCGCTGGAGCAAACCGTAGCCAGCATGACTTGCAGCACGGGTCTCGAGAAAGGGAACGAGATGGGTAAACGCACTCAAGGAGCCGTCTCTGGGTCGCGATGAGTCCATTGGAAAACCAGCAGGTCCTTCCTTGAGCGTCTGATATGCTAAGACTCGGTTGACCATGGTCAACAGACGCCCAACCGGCCCGCTGATTAAGAGTGGCAGAAGGCCAATGATTCGAACAGCTCGATGTTGCGAAGATTTCCCCGTTTATCGTTGATAATCATGAGCATGCTGGCTTTCTACTGATTCCATTGCTTTTACCGAATTCGGTCGTTTGTGAGGACTTTTACTTCGTGTCCTGTCGGTCTCCCAGACCAGGACACATCTGAGCACTGGTGCTGCAGGGTTCGGATAGCATGCGAGAGGAGAGGGAGACTAGCTGAATTGGATTAAGGATCGACTTGCCGACGGCCTGCGGGATCTACCGGCTGATCCGATTTGTCCCCGTAGTTCTGATTACCACAGTCGCCTGGAGCGCCTTGTTAGTATTTCAACGTCTACCTTAGAGAACACCGAATCCCCATCGTTTCCAAGAAGATATATGTTTATCGTAATGTGAAGCTGGGAGACCAATCAGTAGAGTATGGCGCGCCCTCGTCATAGCGACATATGCTAACCGGCGCTCTTCGGTCTTCTCATTCGATTCAATTGCGTCAACGACTGCATTTAAGAACTTGGCTGATCCCAAGACTAGAACGCCGTCGATGCTCTCACCCTTCACCTGGTGGATGGTTTCCTGTCGGATCGGAGGAAACAAAGTTTGGGGCTCGAAGAGAGGAAATGCCAGCTGACCTTCATTGAGTCCGGTCCGCTTGATCTTCTGCCCAATCTTTGGAAGGTTTGTGATTCCTAAAACGGTGAGTAGCCCTGTAAGATTCGCCTTAAGATTCTCGATCCACTCAGTGCCATTCTCACTTACTGATGGAAGACCTTGGGGGGATTTGACGAACCTCCACAGCGCCAATCGTACTCGATGCGACGCCTCCGACTCAGGATCCTCGTCCAAGTTTTCCCAAAATCCAGGCTCGTCGACCATTTCACGAACCGCATTCTCTACGATCTGATGTGCTTTCTTATAATCTTTACGAGCGTCACGATAAAATGCGGATTGAGCCATCTCTTTAGTAAGCCCCTTAAGGGCGGTATAGTTCACTTCGCCTCGTATGGACTCAAGTTGCTCGTGTCCTCGACAGAGGATGGCGCTGTTTGACTGTGAGATTTCTGCACGCTCCAGAAGCCGTTCAAACTCCGCGATACACTGCCTAAAGCCTGTGGTGCTAGGCTCCCTCACCACGTAGGGTCGATGGTATTCATTTCTGTTGGTTCCACACCCAACAAATGAAGTGTTACCGCTGATGTTCCGCACAGATTCCGCAATTAGGTTGTTGCAGCGAAACGATTGGCTTAGAGCTCTCTCGGGAATTTGCCATTTCTCCTTGAGCGCTGGGAGCGAGGTAGCATCAGCCATGCTGAACTCGTAGATGCACTGATCTGGATCGCCAATGACCGCAATCTTGGTTCCTTTCTCGCGGAGCAAGTTAAGGAGGATCAGTAACCAAACATTCGTATCCTGCGCTTCATCAACGACGATTTCAGGGAAGCGCCTGGCGATCAATCCCGCGATGTGGGGACGGTCAAACAGGAGGCGGCACGCCCAGAAGACGCGCTGTACGTGCGTATAAAAACCCAAACGCAGAAGCTCGTTCGCCGGGTTGAGGACTCCGAACTGGAGAATGCTTCCTCCGTACGTTCTCGATGCCTTGAACGCGACTTTGCCATTCTCCGGGTATGGAATGATCTCCCATGCCGGAACCTGACGTTTCCCTCCTCTCTTCAACTCCGTCCACGCCATAAGCTTCTTGTTATTCCAGTCTCCGGGGCGGGGAGCAATGAAGAGCTTTGGCCGTTTTGATGAGCCAATGATTAGATGCCCAAATGGTGTGAGAATAAATCGCTCAACGAAAGCATCGAACGTTCCGACGTAATTTGGATCGGATAGAAGATCACGTCTTCCAACCTTTATCGTTGCTTCGTGGAACTCCCGAATCGCTGCATTAGTGAAAGAGAGGAGTGCGAGACCACCTGCAGTATGTGGCCAGTTCGCACCACGCCAGATGAAACGCCTGCAAGATGTCCATGTCTTTCCGCTTCCCGGCGATGCCCGGAGGAGAAACTCCAACTCCTCAGCAAATATCGCGTCCTTCTGTTGGTCGGTCGGACTCTGAGAAAGGATTTGATCCCGTAGCGTTTCCAGCCTGTTCATGTTTTCATTCAGATTTGATTACGCCCAAGAATGTGAGAGCCGCCAGAAGGTACTTTGGAACCACTTCTGCCTGTAGGCTGGAAGATTCCAGCAATGCAGCCAGTTCCTGAGCGAAGCGCCCTTTTGATGTCTCGGTCTTAATAAACGCGGCGAAAAAAGCGTCGGCTTTCTTGTCGTCGGAATCTAGTTTATCGACCGCTACCTTAAGGCTCTTACCAATGACTGGATACATAATCTCAAAGGCTTCGAGCATCAGCGGGAGAATGCCAGCAGAACGGGCGAGTTCGTGCTCAAAGGTAATCTCTGAATACTCGACCCGCAGGTTGGGAATATCCGCCTCCTTCGCTTTCAGTCCGGTGGCGGTAGCTGAAGGTGGATCACCAATCTTGGCGGCATCACCGTCAGTCAAAATCGCGACAGGGAATCCTAGCCGTTTCTCTCCGAACAGGGGCAAGAAGGCGTTGAAGTTAATACCATCGGCGTTGAGAACGGTAACCGCTGATTCTTTGAGGGACCCGCCCGCGAGCTTTGCAAAAACCGGCAGAAGAAGGGTTTCGGCGATGCCTTCGACCATAAGTATTCTACGGGCAAAGAAAAGCTCTCCACGGGTAGCGTCGAGAAACCGCTGGAGCTTCTTCTTCAGTTTTCCCTCCATGTCGATCGAGCAAACTGATACAGCGCTCACCTTGCCATCGGGCTCGTGGATCGAAACAATCGAGTCGATTGGTGCTTGGCTCGCTAAGATCGGGGAGTGACTGCTCGCGATCACCTGAACTTCATTGCCCCCTTCTTCTGCAGCGACTTTCGCCAAATGGCGCAGGAGAAGCACTTGAAGCTGGGGATGAAGGTGGGCTTCAGGTTCCTCGATGAGAATCGAACGAAATGAAAACTGAGCGCTTCGCCGCAAGGTTCCAAGAGTGGCTGCGGTGAACACTAGATTGTTGTAACCGAGGCCGTTGAGCGAGAACGGGAGCCCTTCGATTTCAGGCTGAAGTCCTGCAATGATCCGGTGGAAGGTGGGTTCGCTGAAGATCAGTTCCGTTTCCTGGGCAAGCTCTTCGCCCGCGATTGAGGCCATTTGAGTGTTGATGTCCGTCCTCGCATCAATGACGGGTTTTAGTTCTCGAATCTTGTCGTTGGCATTCTTCGCTATGGCTTCGAATTGCCCTTGTTCGGCCTCTTCCGTGAGGCAGTCAACCAGACGTGATACTTGGGAATGCCTACCGGGGCGAAGGCCGGTTTCTGGATCTCTGAGAGGTTGGAGATAGATTGCCGCAAAGCGATCATAGAGCTTTGAAGGTATAGTGCCGCCCTCCGTCTCGCCTCCCCACATTTTGACGTTCGGTCTACGTGTGACCTTGTTGAATTCGACGCGAGCATTCAGCCTCATCTCGAACTTCCCGTCTCCAATATCGACGAGACACTCTTGAAAATGGACTTCGTCTTCGTCGTTGAGGTCGCAAAAAGTGCATGAGATTTCGATTGGCGCGTAACCCGTACCGTTCCTGAAATCATCTTCGTTGAGACGAAGAGCGTCGAAGTCCCGGCTCGAGAAGAGCATGAGACGCAACGCGTCGATGACCGCTGTTTTTCCAGAGTTGTTCTCTCCAACCATTACACAGAGTCCACGCGGGAAACTGACAGTAAGGTTTTCGATCTTCCGAAAGTTTCTAATGTGTAATTTATAGAGTCTCATAGGAAAGAGGGCCGTCCTTGATTATAGATAAATATACCTTAGTAATAGCTAGTTAGTCTGTTGCAGGCTATCATTTTAGTAGCGCGGGGACCCCGCATTCCTATTGAGGCAATAAAGACGTGTAAAACCATGGGGTACGGCGACCGGCATAATACGCCAAGACAGACTGTACATTGGAATGTAAGGATTCTTCGCGCCCCGAGTGTAGGCTCTTGCCCCAATCGGGTCAATTCACGCGTGGGCTCAGTAGCCGTCTTTGCCGACGGAAATGGTTGTATTTCCATGCCCCACCAACAAAGCCCTACATCCGACTGACCTCTCTAGTTGTACCAGCCGCACTGTGAGTCAGTTCAGCGAATTGGTCAGCGTCCTTCAATTCGAAGGCCGCGGACGTAGGGATTTTTGGGGCTGCTGGGGCTGTAGGGATTTCCGGCGCCGTAGGGATTGTTGATCGAGTCTGGCGAGAACGGAGAGCCGTATCGACCGTAGGGGTTACTGGTCGAATCGGGGTCATACGGGTTGGCGCTCAACTTGCCACGATAGTTCTCCTGCTGGTCATAGAGCCGAGGTGCGTCGGTAGCGAACGGATTCGTCGCCGATTGATTGCTGAAGGGACTGCCGTAGGGGCTGAAGGGATTGTTGATACCGTCCGACTTGAACGGGCTTCCGGCTCCGTAGGGATTGGATGTGGAAGCAGGATTGAACGGATTCGCGCTCAGCTCGCCGAGATCTTCCGCATGGACGGAGAGAGGTAGTGGCAGAAGCAGGAGCAACAGGAGGAAGACAACCCACATGGCGATCCTCCGACGATGGGAACAACCGGTGAACTTAGCCTACTCGCCGCCTGGAGATCAGCGCAAGCGGTCAGGGTCGGCACAGTGGTGGAGCAGGGACGTCACTCGGATAGGCAGCGGTGGACACTGCGGCGAGAAAAGACTCTCGACTTATTTTATTTGTTTATAAGAGTCTTGCTAGACGAGGGACGGCGTCTCCAAGCGATGGATCGCCAAGACACTCTTAGCATTAGCCTGTTCAGCCAAGGGTAATAGGTGTTCATGATGTGTGAGGACAAGGACTTGTGTATGCGCTGCCAGCATCCCCAGGGCCTCAAGGGCAGCTTTCGCTCGTTTGTTATCGAACTGCACCAGAATATCGTCAATAACCACAGGTACTGGAGGGCCCGTTTCAAGGTGTCTCTCGATAGCCGCAAGACGTAGTGCAAGATAGAGCTGATCCCTCGTCCCTTCGCTCATACCACTCACGGGTACGTGTTTCCGGTTGGCACGGATACCCACCAAGACTTCCCGGTCGCCCTCGCCAGGATCTGCTTCAAGGCCTCTAAAGCTTCCTAGTGTAAGGGTTTTGAAATATTCCGCCGCCCGCTTCAAGAGCGGCGCCTGGTTCTTTTCTCGATAGGCTTCAATTGCCCTGGCGATCACAAAAGATGATGCCTTGAGCCGTACGTAGTCTTCCGTCGCGTTAGCGAGTCTTGCAAGCAACTCTTGAGCAACCTGGGCGGCCTCTGCCGCTCGTGCGCTTCCGTCCACTTGCTTGAGTGCAACCTCGGCATCGCGCGCGGACTGTGCAAGGGTAATCTGTAGCGCTTCGCCGTCCTTTATCTCTTCCTCCAGCGCAGGCAACTGAGCGTTCAAACTATCCCGGTTGGCTAACGCTGCCTCTTCAAGGACGCGGTCGAGAGGAGTGCTGTTAAGCTCGATCAACTGCTTTTCGATCTGGGCTACCTGTAAAGCAAGCTCACGCTTTCGCTTGGCACGAGCCTCCACTGACGAAAGGCTAGTGATTTCAGTCACTCCCGCCGCATGACATAGTTCAGTAAGCTCATCATTCCTCACGGAGAGTTCCTGATCAGCTTTTTCAAAGGTTCTACGCTCAGCCTCGAGCTGGTCAGAGATTTGCTCGCGACGTTGAGCCGCCTTGTGAACCTCCTGATACTGGGCAAACAGTTCAGGTACAATGTGGCCAGGTGAACGTTCACCTGAATCAATCCCAAGAGCGCCAATCAAGTCGTGAACTTCCTCAGCGTATCGTTTAATGGTGGCTTCACGTTCCGAAAGATCCCGACCGATTCGATTCACCTCATCGATTACGAGAAAGAGTTCCCCCAGCAGACTCAGCTGACCCTCAGCCTCCGCAGGCTCTGCTGTCTCGTTTAATCCGATCGCGCCTACGGCAAGCTGCCAGCGAGATCTCCAGGTCTGAAAATCTCTTTGCACTTCCTTCAGTCGTTCTCGATCACCTGCGAGGCCTAATTCTAGTTCTTCCTTCGCTTTTTGGGCTTTCTCATACTCGGCCTCTTCTCGCCGGGCCGCCTCCAGCAACTGACGAGATTGAGAAAGTACTCCTCTCAAACTCTCTCCCTCCGATGCCACCACTCCATAGACATCGAGTTGCGCGAGCAGGCGCGCCCGGGCACTCTCGATTCCGCCGCGTAATCCTTCCGCTTCTCGTTGGCGCTTCTCCAGCTCTGCTACTGATGCCACAACGGTCGACTGGTCAGTCAACCATGTTTGCAGTTCTCGCACTGTCGCGCATTCCACTCCGAGCGACAACTTGATGCCGGTCCATTCTCCTTCCCATTTTTCCTGCCGCGTTGCCAGGTGGTTGACCCGCGCTTGGCCCTCAACGATTGCGGCTGCAAGCTGGGCAATTCGCTCGCGTACCAGAGAGTGTTCAGTCATTCGCTTGGTATCGTATCTCAGCCCATCTGCGACAGCATCCGCTCCTCCGACAGCTGCCTCATAGGCTTCAATCAACTTCACCCCGGGCGAAAAACTTGCGCCAAGCTCGTCAGGGTCGCGCGTCTTTTCTATGTACCCTTGGCGAATCAGGTTCCACCCGTGGTCCCGACGCTCCCGCGCTTTCGCAAGCTCAACTTCTGACGGTACAAGTCCACCCTCTTCTAACCGGCTTTTCTCTGCTTCTAGTTTGGCCAGATCCACACGTCGATCCGAAAGCTGAGAATTTGCAAGATTATGGTCGCTGGAAATCGCCTCGACTTCCAGCTGCAAACGCTCAAGCGTCGTTCGCGACGGTAATCGCAACTTACGTAGCTCCGTTGGGGTCCGATCACCAAGGTTCCGAGCCTCGCGTTCGATCTCCTCCGTGCGTGTCCGGATTTCGCTTTCCAGCTCACTGAGGCGCCGCTCGGATTCGGCATGCTCAGATGCCGTTTGGACGGCCTGTTCTAGAGCTGTCTTATCCCTTGGCTTGGTTAGCCCCAAGAGCAGACTTGTTGCCTTCTCAAACGCAAGTTTGGCTTCCCTCTCCTGTCTCCGAAGCTCATTGAGACGCCCCAAGTAGTCGGTGCTTTCCTTGATCAAGCTCCGCAGCTTTGCCTCTTCCCCCTTCTTGGGTCGAAGTTTTCCCACAGAAGGTAATTCTTCAGAAATCCCGGCTTCAGTTAGCTTCGCTTTTGCGCCGTCCAAAAGGCTTTGATACTTCACTTGAAGCCCCGGGATTTCGAGTTCGGCCTGCTGGAAAGCACCGAGGCGGCTGTAGACGCCCTGGATAAGGACTCCACGCTCGATGAACCCTGTAGGAATCTCAATAGATTCTAGTTGTGATGACAGCTCTGACAGTTTGACCTTGGAATCATCTCGTCTGCGCTGCGCGCTGGCCTTAGCAGTGAATATCGCCACCCGCTGTTCGGCGAAGTCCAAAGGAAGATCCGGAACGCGCACAAGATCAGCAAGCTCCTTCAGGCATTCCTCACGGTGGACAATCATCGGCAGGTTCCGAAGAATTCGGCTCACCCTCTCGCGCTCCACCCGCCGCTCCGCCAGAGCTTGCTTATTATCATTGAGTTGCGTGAATGCTACGGTAAAGACTTCTTCCCGTCGCACCCATTCTTCAGTCTTTATCCCCAGATCCTTGGCGTCACGCCTTGCGACCTCATACTCGCTAATGGTGGTGTTGATTAGCGGTTTACTGGCACGAGGTGCGAAGAGCGCGTCTGCCTCCGTTTCCAAACTCTCACGCAGTCGACGTAACCCTACGAGGCCTGCACCTGCTTCAAATAGACTTTCCCCAACCTCCCCTTGCCCCTCCAAAATGGCCTGTCCACCTGCAATGAGTTCGTCCCGGTCTATCCCGAATACCTTTGAAAACTGTGCCTCACCGATACTGCCCATCATGGTAGACATCACGTCGTCAGACAGGGGTTCACCCTCGCAGACAATATCGGTGCCGACATTGCCATTCCACTCGCGAAGAGGCTGCTTTCTCGCCTTCCTGCGCATTACAGCAAGTTGATAGCCTTTGTCATTGCTGACGATGCCAGCGATCCGAAGCACGGCATTCTCGTGCAGAAAATTGTCTTGTGTACGCTCTGAAATTCCAAAGAAGAGCGCACGGATCGCGCGTAGAAGGGAGGATTTTCCTGCCTCGTTCGGCCCGTATAGGATATGAAGCGACGCATCCGTGCCACCGAAGTCGATGATCTGCTCCGTGTACGGACCGAATGCCTTGAGATAAAGCTTTGAAAGCCTCACGACAGGGGTCCCTGATTAAATGCTCTCGAAAGAAGGTCGGAGCCAAGGCTGGCGCAGAGTCGCTGGAGGGTCTGCGCATCCTCCAGCAGCAAGCCCTCTGCAGTCTGCATGACTTCTGCCGGCAGCTTCTGCCGTAGCGAATGCAGCTCGGCCGCCAGAGCCTCCAGCGCTTGCCGGTCGCCAGTTGCGAGAATCTCCAGCTGGTGCACGAGTTCGCCGAGGGGGTCGTTACGTTCTTTGAGTGCCGCAACGTCAACTAACATCGCGGTCGTCACCTTCACTTTCTCAACCCATACAGAACCATGTCCAACTTCAATGGCAAGGGCACGAACCTGCTCTCGAAAGGTGTCAAGTTGGGTTGCGATCATCGCATGCACGTCCGTCCGGCCCACGACGGAAACTCGGACCGCGGTCAGCCTGTCCTCAACGGTCGCGGCAGTGGCTTCCAGAGCTTTTTTTGTTCGCTCCAATACTTCGTCCAGATCATTTGCGCCATTGGCATCGACTTCGATAGAGTGCCAGCGCAACACATCAAGCGATCGATGTTCGGTCCTAAGAATCCCGCCTTCACAAGTCACTACCTCACAGCCCTTAGAGCCCATCTCCTTGATGTGACGGCCCTGCGTGTTTCCTGGGAACACAACCAAAGGCCCTGAGTTCACAACCTCACGCTTATGCACATGCCCAAGCGCCCAGTAGTCGTAGCCCCTCGATTTGAGAACATTAAGCGACGTTGGTGCATAAGTCGCGTGCCCTTCCCTTCCATCAAGGCTGGTGTGGAGAACCCCAATGTTGATCTTCCCGGGAACTGCCGCCGGGTAGCCTAATGCAAGATCGTCTATAACCTTTGGGGTAGCGAAGCTTTGTCCGTGGATGACGACATCAATATCGTCTAGCGTGATCGACTCGGGCTTGCGAGAGGAAAAGAAATGAACATTTTTTGGCCACGGAAGTTTCCGTGTGATCTTGCTCTCGGCATCATGATTTCCACGGACAGCATAGACAGGAATATTCTGCAGGCCGAGCCGGGCCATTTGCTGCACAAAGAAGAGGCCCGTGTTGAAGTCCGGCCAGTCTCCGTCGAACAGATCCCCAGCGAGAATGACAAAGTCGATGTCTTCGTCGATTGCAAACGAGACCAGATTCCCCAGCGCCTTGCGTGTCGCACCTCGAATCTCATCAGCCGGCGCCCCTTCGTAGCGATCCAATCCACGCAAGGGGCTATCGAGGTGGATGTCTGCAGCGTGGAGAAATTTCAAGATGCACCTCGCGATCCCTAGTCTGTCCTGAGCGAACAGCCACCTGCGTTTCCAGGCTCTAAGTTATACTCTCGACAAAGTGAGAAAATCTCGCAACATCTCCGTCAACTCGAACCGCTCGCTCTCCTGATCGTCAACGTAGCTCTCCACCTGACGAATTTGCGCTGCGGTCATCTTCGGCCAAAACACTTCGAGAACATCCTCTGGCCTCTTTACGACCGCAGCCCCAATTATCTTCTTGGCATCGTCGCGGTCGGAATAGATGAGCGGTGCACCACTTTTCACAAATGGTGCAATAATCTCAGGAAGAATATAGTTCTCTGGTTCTCGCCTTCGAGTAACATAAGCCTTCTTGCCCATGCGCCTAAGATCCTCTACAGCATCCCTATTCTTTTGTTCTTGAGGTGTTCCGAGATCAGAATCAAGAAGCAGGCCCCATGGAATACCGAACTGATCAGCCAGTTTCTTTGTTCTCCAGTGTTTAAGATTTCCACAACCTCCAATGGAGACGGGTAGAATCCCGTTCTCCTCAAGCGTCGCAGAGATGTGGCCTGCTTCTTTCAGCTTGCTTGCCGTGTGGCGGAGGAAAACAACATCACCAGCACCTTCTACCAAGACTAGCGCCCTTGCACCTGTTACCCCGGGGTCGGGAAGGACTCCAAGTGATTCGCAGATGTGCTGTAGAGCATTATCGTCGTCATAGCGAACTTCCTGGCCATCATCGGTCTTCTCAACTAGTCTTAGCCCCTCTGTGGGCAACAGACCTGCCAAAGCAGGCACGTGAGTCGTGATCAACACCTGGTAGTTGATCCCAGACGCCACTTGAATTAATGCCTTTACCAACATCTCCTGGTTAGAAGGATGTTGCGACGTTTCAGGCTCTTCGAAGGCGTAAATCACGGACGGAGCATCCCTTTGCAGGACTTGTCGTTCAGCCTCTGCCCGGAAGAAGTTCAGCAGAATTAGCCGTCGAACCCCGCTACCTCGCTTATTGATAGGAATATTGTCCTCACCATCGAGACTGAAGTCGAAGGTCCATTTAGGAGGTGCTTTGAACCTTGGGGTCAATTGAGCGGCCAACGATGGGTCCATCTCTCTGAGCTTTTCTAGTGTTTGCTGTGCCCTCTCAAGAACTTTCTTTTGAATCTCAGCCTGTATGCGATCAATTTCATCTCTTAATTCAGCCTGGGCCTGCTTTACTGCCTCCTGAAGCGGGTTCTTTGCTTGCGGATCACTGTCCTTACTTTCTCGGTCTGATTTGAACAACGCGAATAGAGGAAGCTGACTGAAGAGTTTCTCTTGAATCGCTCTTGAGTCCTCAGCGAACTTGCCAATCTCAAGATCTCGTGGTTGCTTTTGCAAATCAGTGGCTTTGGCCCATATTGCACTTCGCCACGATGCACTAGCACGCGCATCAGTGACTGAGCCACTATCGACCTCCTTCTCCCGTGCCCTTTTTTTTAGGTCATTCAGTTTCAATGCATGTAGATCATCAAAACCCGAGGCGGTCGGATGATAAGTGGCCAAGAACACAGATGGTTTGTTTGGGGCACTTCTTTTGTAACGCTTTACAATCTCAAGTTCACCGCTCTCATTCAAAAGATGCTCCCCACTTAGAGAAGTCCGGTTTGTTTCGTCAATAATGATGTCGCTCGGCAGGTCGATAAAGACACACCGGATTTCTACAGGGTCATCAGGAGTCAACACATTGAAATCATCTTTGTCGAGAGTGATAGTTCCTCCTTCAAAGAAAATGTCGAGAGCTTCAAGAATGCTCGACTTACCCACATCGTTTCGGCCAGTTATTCCTGTAATGTTTCGATCAATTGGAACTCGCGTTTCGCTCCGATAGCCCCTGAAATTCTTTATTACGACTTCCTGAAGACGCATAGTGTTTCATGACCCCCTTCACTTCTAACTGCCATGACTCATATCAGCCCACCCGGACTCCCGCTGAATTCGCACTCGTAAGGGCGTCTTGATTTGGGTTGGTGCTTTCTCGATGTACTCTTTGGCAGCAGCAGCCTTCCCACCCTCCACCAGACTTCGAAGATATTCCATCAACTCGTCCTCTGTTGCGAGTCCGTTCTCCCCATTGGGCTTCTTTGGAACAAGTGCAGTCCAGATTACAGCCTCAAGCTTCCGCTCTCAAGCCCATAGACCTGTGATTGTGAATATATTGCTTTCAGAAGCGACGTACCTGTCGGTCCAGGACCAGCGGCCGATATCGGAATCCGCAGTGCCCTCCATCTTTGCCAAGTTTCTGACGGCCTCCTCCACTATCCCTTTACGACTAAGCGTCCATAGCGTTGGCTGTAGTGGGACACCATTCACGATTACAAGTGTCAACCTATCGCGACTAGAGACGCGGGCGAACTCGACGGGCAACATCGGTCCATCGATGTGCCATTTGTCCTCAATTTCGAGGTCCCGCGGATCCCAGATGAGAGAGCCCCATCCAACGACTCCGATTCTCATTCAATACCCGGCGTTTCAGCTCGGTACAACCGGAGCCAGAATGCTTTCCAGCATCGTCTGGATGTAGGTGTCTTGATCTTCCTCCTGAAACAAGATGTGTCGCTCGTTCATCGCGTTTTTATCGATCCCCCAGAGCATCTTCATCATAGGTGAAGGAGTGGAGGAGATGATGAATGAGTTCAGAAGCACCTTCGGATCGCCGAGCCGTAGCTCAATTTCCTTAATGGTCTCGTAGAACTGGATTTTCGGATCGCTCGGACCGATGTTTCGGATGCCCTTGGGGTCGACGAAGATGACATGCTGCTTATCGCCCATCAGCAACCAAAGGATGAAATCAGGATGGAAATTTCCAGCTTCGAAGAAGCCAACCCCGCGTCCTTTGCTCAGGTTGCGGAGGAGATACAATTCCTTGCCGGACAAGAATCTTCCTGCGCCATCATGGCAGGCTTTCAAATCTTCGACAAACTGCTTCTCTCCTTTGTTAAGCGGAACCGGGCTGATTTCGACAATGTTCTGATCGAGGTACAGCAGCGGTTGGTACAGGTGCTGTCCAAACCAAATTGCCTTGAGGCCGTGGAACTCCCAAGGCTTGAGCGTGCCCTTCTCGATAAGAGCTTTCAGCTCCTCTAGCTTGACAACGATCTCCTCCTGCGATTGCTCGATAAGAATGCGATAGTAGGGATCGTCTGCTGTTTCGCCAGCGCCGAGCAGATTGGGATCATTGGGGGTCATGTCTTGGTATTCGAGATGCGGCAACTCCCATTCGCGTTTCCGGAAGGTGTAGTAGCGCTCAGTGTATTTCTTGAGCAGTGACAGGGCAATTTCTTCCCACAAGCGAACCTTGTCGAAAGAGTTGAAAGCCATCTCCTCAGTAGGAATGAGCAGCTGATACCAGCTTTGATCCTCAAGCAGCGGCTCGATACCATCCCGCGTGAGATTCAAGTTGTACCAGCCTCGTTCCGCCTTGAACCGTTCCAAGTCAAAGTACAACCGGTCAAGATTAAGGAAAGCAAGGTGCTTTCTTGTAAGGTGCGTCTGATTTGGCGCCGCGTCGCCATCCCCTCCCACAACACCAATGGATTTTATCGCCTGAATCTTGGGATACCAGTTAAGGATTACCTGGTTCTTTTGGAGATACGGTTCTGGCAAACCAATTGTTGGAACGGGTCCAAGCTTGCGGAAGGCATCGCCAAACTCGGTGCTCACACCATTGATCGTCTTCTTGAGCCGGATGGTCTTGAGCTTCTTCGTGCCGAGGTTTTTGATCACGGGGAGCAAGAACTCCATCCTCTCGTCGTTTGGAGGCAGCCCTTCATCCTCAAGTTCTTTGCGGAACTGAGCCATGTAGTCTGCGCGGATTCCGAAAATGCTCAGCGTTTCAAGCACCGCAATATGCTTGGGTCTTAAAACCTCATCCGGGAGCTGTGCTTTTATGCTCCGTTTGAGGCTCATGCCATATCCCTTGAGTCTGACGCCACGGCCAAAGAGTTGAATGATCTGCGCTCCCTCCGTCTGACCCACGTTCATCAATCCCATGGTGCTGACACGCCAGCTACTCCAGCCCTCGGTGAACTTCTTGGACCCGATGAGCAGGTTTATTTTTGAAAGGGGTGTGTTAATTTCGTGGAACAGCGAACTAGAGAATTCACGGTCGCCAGTCGCAAGACCGTTCTCCTCGCACAACTTCACCAGCTTTGCATCGTCCCCGACGTTGATTACACCAAAGGGTTCATTCTCAGCGCCAAGCCGTAACGCTACCTCTCCTGTGACACCCTTGAGATTCTCGACGTAGAGATGACCGCCGGCCGGTGCGTTGAAGAGGGTCGAGAGCGTGTCATCGAACACCTGGGTTGCGCTCAGGCCACAGGTGTTCAGATATGTAAAACGTCCGTCGAATAGATTCTTCCCTGATGCCGTAACCAACCCCTGTTTGAGCACACGTTCTATCCACTGAATGCTATCCGTTCGGTTTGCGATGAAGCGTGATAGAAACCGCAGGATCTCGACGATGTCCGAGGCATCCTTCCTGGCGAGGGTGGCCGTTATGGTTCG
>WBZQ01001432.1_pt1 | contig 16557 bp, 15 predicted proteins | sample 5204251 | NCBI WGS metagenome assembly WBZQ01 (sample SAMN12412402, study PRJNA552823) | activated sludge metagenome | isolation source: activated sludge from nitrification reactor of wastewater treatment plant... | place: USA: Virginia | collected 2017-09 | reverse complement strand
GCCTTGGTGGCTTCTTGTGAAATTTTCATCGTTTTCGGTGAACGAAGTTCATAATGTTTAGGTGGACGAAAGGATAAGCATGTCGGTTTTATTGTTGGGTGCGCATATGTCCATTGCTGGTGGTGTCAGCCAGGCGCTGGATCGAGCGGCCTCGATTGGCAGCAACGCCGTGCAGGTTTTTACCAAAAATAACCGACAATGGGCCGGCCCGCCAGTAGATCTTGAGGACGTAGCGCGTTGGCAAGAGCAAATGCCCGCCAAAGGCATTCTGTACGCGGTCAGCCACGCCAGCTATCTGATCAACCTGGCCAGCCCTAAAGATGAAATTTGGGCCAAGAGCCTTAATGCCCAGGCTGACGAACTCCGCCGCGCCCACGCCTATGGCATCCCGCATGTAGTGCTTCATCCTGGTTCGCATACCGGCAGTGGCGAAGCAGTTGGCATTGCGCGCATTGCCCAGGGGCTAAACCATATCCACGCGCTTACGCCTGAATGCCAAGAAACCCTGACCCTGCTAGAGCTAATGGCAGGTCAGGGCGATTGTATTGGCGCCAGCTTTGGTCATCTACGGCAGATTATTGAGCAGGTGGCCGAGCCAGGGCGCGTGGCGGTTTGTCTGGACACCTGTCATGCCTATGCTGCCGGCTATGATCTGCGCACGGTGGAAGGATATACCGCCATGATGGACGAGTTGCGTCGCGAGATCGGGTTGGACAAAGTAAAATGTTGGCATTTCAACGACAGCAAAGGCAAACTAGGGAGCAGACTTGATCGGCATACCCACATTGGCGAAGGCGAAGTGACCAACGAAGGTTTTCGCTTGATCCTGAACGATCCATGCTGGGACGGTATTGCCATGTTGTTGGAAACCCCCAAAGAAGAGGATCTGCAAGATGATAAGTTGAACCTGGAGCGTCTCTGTGCGTTGGTCACTGACAAGACGCGTGTGCCGCCCGGCTTACAGGACAAACCACTTTAATTGGTGTTACTACTTTCTTCGTCTATAATGAATCACTCTATGCTAAGCGCTGAATGAGAATCGGTTTTTTAGTCTTTTTTCGAGGAGGCAAAACCCGGTTCTCGTTGCAACCGCGGTATAATCGGCAATTTTGGTCTAAAGGAACGCATTCTATGTCTATTACCCCGGCAACTAACGAGAAATTTACGCAAAGTGCTGCTGCCCTGGCTGGGTGGCGAGCAATCACGCCACCTCCCTGGCTGGAGGCAGCCATCAAGCCTGAACAAGTTTGTGCCGCATTGATGCAGCATGTACCTGAATTTTCCAGTGGACGTTTGACCGTTAATCATTGCGAAGTCAAACGGCTTCGCCTGCGTGATGGCAAAGGCAACTGGAGTGGTATTTATTTGTTTACTGTCACCGGGCTGCAACCTGGCCAGACCCAAGTGGTGCCGACTGCCGGGGTTTTGTCACCCCCTGGATTGGCCAAGACCGAAGCAACCAATGGGAATGCGCCTTTTGGCAGTACCCAATGGCGTTGCTATTTGCCAGAGTTATACCTGGAACTGCGCGCCCAACCGCCGGATACCGACTTGGCCATCTTGCCCCAACTCACCGACCCGGAGCAGGCGCGCACGTTGCTGGGGGAGAGCATCCGCCGTGGCTCACCCAACTACCAAGACCTGCGGATTGCTGCTTGTACGCCGCGGGTTATGCGTTATAAGCCAGGAAGTCGTTGCACGATCCTCTATCGCCTGACCTATTCGCCAGACACCCCAGGGCACACTGCCTGGCCGAACGTGGTTATTGCCAAAACCCACCGCGGCGACGAAGGTAAGATTGCGTACGAGGGGATGAAAGCGCTCTGGGAATCTCCGCTGCAGAAGAGCCACACGGTGGCCATTGCTGAGCCGCTAGCCTATATTCCAGAGTTAAGCCTGCTGATCCAAGGCCCAATCCGAGAAGAACAGACGCTCAAAGTCGCCCTGCGCACGGCGTTGCAGGTCAACAGCCCCGCCGGTTGGGCTACCTTTAACAACTATCTGCGCAAAACAGCCATTGGTTTGGCTGAACTTCACCAGTGTGGGGTAACCACGGGTGAGACGGTTACCTGGCAAGATGAATTTGACGATGTCTTGAAGCAGCAAGCCAGACTGGCGACTCCGATTCCGCAATTGGCCGAATTGGCCAGGCCGCTCCTCGATTATCTACAACATTTGGATAGCCTCTACCCGGCTGAATCGCCGAAACCAGCCCATCGCAGTTTTCGTCCGGCCCAAGTGTTGCTCTATCAAGGGGAAATTGGCTTCATTGACTTTGATGGCTTTTGCCAATGCGAACCGGCCATGGATATTGCGCTCTTTCTCACCACCGTCAAGAAGATCGTCATCAATCAGGTTCCGGCAGAAGAAGATGAGGACGATGAGGAAAACGAAATTCTTGATGATGCCACGCGCAATGCCCGCATCGCCCAGGCTGAGGAAATTTGTGAGACCTTTCTGCGTGCCTATGAGGAACACGCCGCAGTCTCTCGCCAGCGAATTGCCCTGTGGGAAGCGCTGGATCTGCTCTCTTTGCTGATTGGGTCGTGGACTAAGATCAAGTTGGCCCGGATTGAGAATTGTATTTTTAGCCTAGAGCACCATTTTGCCATGAATCGGGACCTATTTGCTGAATAGAACTAATCTGAAAATAGCATTGTGCCGAGTAGAGACGTGCCGCGGCACGTCTCTACGGGATCTTATTTTCATCCTTGGTTGTGCGCATCACGCATGATTGACTAATGTGAAAATAGGACACGCGCCCGATGGGCCACCCGACGCAGGCTTGTCCTGGAAGGATTGACACAGATAAAAGCGAAAAAAATCTGTGTTTATCTGCGCAATCTGTGTCCAAATTTTCATTGTTTGTGGCGCCGCCAAGGCATGTGGCCTGTTCTGTAAATAGGACACGGATAACACAGATTGACACAGATAAAAGCGAAAAAAATCTGTGTTTATCTGCGCAATCTGTGTCCAAATTTTTATCGTTCGTGGTGCCGCCAAGGCATGATACCTGATATGAAAATGGTACACGGATTCACGCCGATTCACATGGATCAAAACTGAAAATCTGTGTAATCTGTGGATCAATTTTCATCATTATTGGTGAACGCAGTTCATGGCACCTGTTCTGTTTTTAGGATTCACCTGGAGATCTGTCCAACCTGGCAAGGATCGAATCAAACTGAGGATGGAGTGCGTATTTTACTTACCGGCATTGCCGGTTTTGCTGGCAGCCACCTGGCGGAATATCTGTTGACGCTCGGCAATGTGGAACTTCACGGCGTTGTCCATCGCCATGATCGCCGCATCCAACATCTGCTGAATCGTATCCAGCTACACCGGGGCGATCTGCGCAATGCCCTCTGGGTTAGTGAGTTGGTGCAAAGTGTCCAGCCGGATTATACCATGCACCTGGCCGCCTGGAGCGATGTGGGCGGCAGTTGGCAACAGCCCTGGACAACCTATGAACTGAATATTCAATGCCAGCTTCATTTGCTAGAAGCATTGCGCCGCTGGCAACCAACCTGCCCCACCTTGGTGGTCACCTCCAACGAGGTCTACGGACTGGTCCAAGCCGAGGATCTGCCCATTGACGAAGAGACGCCGTTTCGCCCCAACAATCCCTATGGTGTCAGTAAAGTAACCCAAGACATGATGGCTTTGCAATACTGGTATAGCTATAGTTTGCCCACAATGCGGGCGCGTAGCTTTAATCATATTGGTCCGGGGCAGGCCGCGGATTTTGTGGCGAGTGCCTTTGCCCGACAAATTGCCGAGATCGAGGCCGGCCTACGGGCGCCAGTGGTCACGGTTGGCAACCTGGAAACGCAACGCGATTTTACCGATGTGCGCGATGTGGTGCGCGCCTACTGGCTGGCGTTGACCCAAGGCGAGCCGGGGGCGGTCTACAACGTGGGGTATGGTCAAAGCCGACCGGTGCGCTGGTTGTTGGAAACCCTGCTCTCTTTGACTAAGGTCCGCGTCGAACTCGTGGTGGATCCGGCGCGTTTACGCCCTAGCGATGTACCCATTAGTGTATGCAACAACCAGCGATTGGTCAGCGCAACCGGCTGGCAGCCGCAAATTGATTTGCGCACTTCGTTACAAGATCTCTTACAAAGCTGGCGCCTTCAGTTGCGAGCGTAAATGAGAAACTTGGTTTTTATTTATCAAGTTGCGTAGCTTGCCCAGTGAAAAACCAAGTTTCTCGCTGTACAATTACGATTAGAAAACTGAATTTACAGCGGATTGAATAAATTACAACAGGACTTACGCAGCGCCTGATGATTGACTCGTGCTGGGTTCTAGATCCATCCAAACGATTTTAGTCAAGGCTTGCGTAAGTTATATACAATAAAGTCTAGTAGATAAAGGGAGAAAATGCCTACCGCACTTATTACTGGTGTTACAGGTCAGGATGGTAGTTATCTGGCAGATTTTTTGCTTGAGCGTGGCTATCGGGTGATTGGTATGGTGCGTCGCACCAGCACCATCAATTTTGACCGCATCAAACACATTCAACACAAAATTGAAATTGTACAGGGTGATTTGTTGGATCAGATGAGCCTGATCGGCATCCTGCAAGAATATCACCCCGATGAAGTCTATAATCTGGCTGCCCAAAGCTTTGTGCCTACCAGCTTCACCCAGCCAGTGCTGACCGGCGAGTTTACTGCACTGGGTGTTACACGAGTTTTAGAGGCCATTCGCATTGCCGATCCGAAGATCCGTTTTTATCAAGCTTCCAGTTCGGAAATGTTTGGCAAGGTGGTAGAGGTTCCGCAACGCGAGACCACCCCATTCTATCCCCGTAGCCCCTATGGCGTTGCCAAGGTCTATGGCCATTGGATTACCATCAACTATCGGGAGAGCTACAATATCTTTGGCTGCTCCGGGATTCTATTCAACCATGAATCGCCACGCCGCGGCTTGGAGTTTGTCACTCACAAAATCACCGATGGCGCTGTGCGTATTAAATTGGGTTTAGCCAATGAATTACGCCTGGGCAACCTGGAAGCACGGCGCGACTGGGGCTACGCCGGCGATTATGTGCGCGCCATGTGGTTGATGCTTCAGCAGGATCACCCAGATGATTATGTCGTGGCCACCGGTGAAACGCACAGTGTGCAAGAGTTTGTCGAAGAAGCCTTTGCCTACCTGGATCTGGATTGGAAGCAATATGTAACTCAAGATCCGCGCTATTACCGGCCAGCCGAAGTTGATCTCTTGGTTGGCGATGCCGGCAAGGCGGGTCGCGTGTTGGCCTGGGAACCCTCAGTCGATTTCCGTCAATTGGTCCGTCTGATGGTAGATGCTGATCTGCAAATGCTCCAAAGCAACGGGTAGCGCATACTTCCAATCACTCACCGCTACCCAAGCCTTTATAGAGAGTCGGCAAATAAAGCTCCTGGAGCTCGATGGGCGTGAAGTTGCCACACAGGGGTGACTTCACAAACCCGGTTGCCAATCGCGTCCCCGAGCCGTCAACATGATGGATCTCCCAAGTGACAGTGCCCGTTGCCGATAAGTCAGCCATCGGCACAGTAACAGAAAATCTCTGGCGACTGCTTAGCTTTTGCGGCCACACTGTTCCTGCACAACCATTGTGGACAGTAAATTGCGTGGGAAAATCATCACTCCACCGTGCGGCGATTTTCGGTGTTGCCCGCACAGTAAATGTAAAGGTGGCCGTGGAGGAGATGACCTCTGTTGTAACCTTGCCCACTGATACGGCTGTGGTAATGTTCTCGCGGGGTAATACCAATGTTACACCGGTATTGCTTGGATTCACCACCCAAATGCCTTCTACACCTTCCCAAGAGATGGGATTGGTAACAGCCAGATTGGTGACTTCCCTGGCATTTGGGAAAAATTCTGGACCTAGATTGAAGGTGCGCTCGGACACCTGCAGCCATTTATCCGGGCCGATCTGGCTGATTGTGCCATCCTGAGCTCGAGCTTGGATGATAAGTCCGTTTTCCTCAGGAGTGATGCCTTTGGATTTATAGGTGAGCGAAATGCCATGGGCAATAGCCAATTCGTCGTGCAAGGAGATCGAATTATCCAGGGCGTGCAATTCCGGTGTCTTGCTGACTGCCGTGCTGCTGCTCACATTGCTAAATTCGGCGGTGCCAACTTCATCAGCCATTGTTGAGGGCTGCGCTGTCTCGATCGATTGAGCCTTGACTGGCAGCGCAAGTTTGCTGATACTGGTCAACAAAGCCAACAGCAAAAAGCCACTGATGCATAAGCTACTCCAGATTTGGTTCATTTTGTTCTCCCTTCATAGGGCCAGGTCGCATAACTTGTAGACAAACCGGCTACGCTTTTACCCACAAGCTAATGCTCTCAATGTGATAGGTCTGGGGAAAGAGATCAAACGGCGTAATGTGTTGGGGTTGATACCCGCCAGCTACCAATTGCTGCGCATCACGCGCCAGAGTCGCCGGATCACACGAAATGTAGGCCAGGGTGGTTGGCGCAAGACGCAGAATTTGTTCAACAACCGCCTTGCCTAACCCCGCTCGCGGCGGATCGACCACGACTACATCTACCGGGGATTTGACTTGCGCCAGGGCTTGTTCCGCCGGAAGCCGATACAAGGTCACATTGTTCACACCCGCCAGGTTAAGGGCAAAATCTGCACAGGCAGATGCAGAAGATTCAATCCCAATCAAACGTTCAATACTTGGCGCAAGAAACGCACTGAATAAGCCCACCCCACAGTACACATCCAGGGCAACAGTTTGGCGAGTGAGCGGCAAATGGCTTAACAAATGCTGTACTATCTTCTCCGCCATGGGTGTATTTACTTGAAAAAATGACTCTGCCGAAACACAAAATCTTCGATCCAAAACCTGAATGTTCAACCCAGGGCCTTGGGCAGTTTGCACCTCTCCCTGCTGGCCTGCCCGTAGGCTGATTCGTTCTGCGCCAACTTTTTGTCCGCCAACGTCGCGCTTCTTTGTTTTTTTGTTTGCCGCTCTCTCAATCTGATACCCACGCCATGCTGCATCTAACGTAGGCTCCGGCAAATGACACTCCTGAATCGCGATGCTTTGTTGGGAATGGGCCGCCTGCAAAGCCAACCGCCCATTGGCAAGTTGATGAAATTGCATGTGATTGCGGTAATACCAGGGTTGTGGCGAAGGCACTGCTGGCGTTACAGGCGGATCGACCAATCCACCAATCCGTACCAACTGGTCACGCAAGATCTGGGTTTTGGCTACCAATTGGGCTGGATAATCCAGGTGTTGGTAATGGCAACCGCCACAGTGCATATAATGGCGGCAACGGGGGGTAATGCGTTCGGGCGCAGGCGTCAGCACTTCGAGCAATGCGGCTTCGGCATAACCCGCTTTTTCTTTCATAAGCTGAATACGCACGCGCTCGCCAGGCAGGGCAAAAGGGACAAATACCGCGCGGCCATCGGCCAGGCGAGCCAATGTTTGGCCGCCATAGACAAATGTGCTGCACGTGACAATTGCTTCTTGCATGATTGATCCCAACAGACACCACAACGGTTCACACTTTGGGTACATTGTAACAGAAGGTCTCTGAATTCTCAATCACTTTGACAAAATATTAATGATCAAATATAGTTTGGTTATCAAACTATTTGAAAGGCGAAGGGTATGCGAACGACCGCGGATCAATGTGCCGAAGCATTGCTGGATAGTATTCCTGAAGTGATGCAGGTGATCCGCTCACAGATTCGGCGACAGCGCAATGTTGAACTCTCTGTACCCCAGTTGCGTGTGCTTGCCTTTCTCAACCGCCATCCAGGGGCTACGCTTTCCAGTGTGGCCGAGCATATCGGGTTGACGCTTTCCTCAATGTCATTACAGGTTACCGCGCTGGTGGCGCGCCATCTCATAGATCGCACCGAATCACCGATCGACCGGCGTTGTGTGACTCTCACTCTGACGCCGTCAGGCAAGGCTGTGCTCGAAGCCGCCGTGCAAGGGGCGCGGGTCAATTTGGCTGCCACGCTCGACACGCTCGCCCTGGAACAGCGCGCCACCGTCGTCCAGGCCATGCATATTTTACGTTCTGTCTTTTCCACCAACTTCAATGATGAACTGGAGTAATTCACCATGTCCACAATCGATCCGCCACGTACCCCCAACATTCCGCCCGAAGTGTTGCCGCTGCGTGCCCGCCAGTTTCGCATTCCCAAGACTTTTTCGGCGTTACAACATCGCAATTTTCGGCTTTATGTCTTTGGCCAGTTGATTTCGTTGATGGGCACCTGGATGCAAATCATTGGCCAGGGTTGGTTGGTCTATCAGTTGAGTCACTCCGAAGAAGCGTTGGGCATTGTCGGCTTTGCTTCGGCGATCCCTGCCCTGATCATTACGCCCTGGGCCGGGGTCATCTTAGACCGGGTCTCTAAACAGAAGGTGATGGTGCTCACGCAGGCTGCCTCGATGGTATTGGCCTTTGTGTTGGCGGCACTGACCTACTGGAATATTGTGCAGGTCTGGCATGTGGTGGTGCTGGCAGCCTTTCTCGGCGCCGTCAATGCCTTTGATGGCCCGGCCCGCCAGGCCTTTGCCGTCGAAATGGTCGGGCGCGAAGATCTTTCCAACGCCATTGCCATCAACTCCATGACCTTTAATGGGGCGCGGATTGTCGGTCCAGCCATTGGCGGCATCTTACTGGCGTTCTTTGGCGCAGCCTGGTGCTTTTTCCTCAACGGCGTCTCCTTTTTGGCCGTAATTATCGGCTTGCTGATGATGGAATTACCACCCTATCAACCCAAGTCCACTCAACAATCCCCCTGGCAGCAGTTGACCAGTGGGGTGAACTACCTGGTCAACTCACCGGATCTGCGAGCCTTAATTTTGCTGGCCCTGATCTTCAGTGTCTTTGGCGTCTCCTACACTACCGTCTTGCCGGCCTTTGTGGATAAAAACCTCGGCCATGATGCGGCTGGTTTTGGTACGTTGAACGCTTTTCTGGGCATCGGCGCAGTAGCTGGCGCGCTTCTGGTGGCGCGCTTTGGTGATCGGGGGGAACGTGGGCGCTGGTTGAGTTGGGCAATTTTGAGCTTCCCCCTGATTCTGGCAATTTTTGCGTTAAACCACTCCTACCCTGTCGCGCTCGGCATGGGCATCTTTTTGGGCGTTGGCTTTATGAGCACCTTTACCTTGCTGAATACCTTGTTACAATCTAATTTGGTGGATGAAATGCGTGGCCGTGTGCTCAGCCTCTATACCCTTACCTTCTTTGGCTTTATGCCTTTTGGCAACCTGGCTGTCGGTGCTTTGGCCGAGAAGTGGGGCATCAGCCAAGCCATTATCTTGAGCGCGGTTTGCTCCTTTGTCTTCGCCCTGCTCGTCCTGTGGAAGACCCCCTCCGTACGGCGGCTCGCCTAAACTAGACAAGGAGACAAGGAGAAGGGGAGACACGGAGAAAGCCGGTCACCTTGTCACCTTGTCACCTTGTCTCCCTGTCTCCTTGTCTCCTATGAATTCTCTCACCTTCCTCGTCTTCACCACCGGTGCCGTTACATTAGGGGTTGAATTGAGCGCGGCGCGGCTGCTGGAGCCAGCCTTTGGCAACAGCCAGATCGTCTGGGCGGCGCTGATCGGGCTGATCTTGCTCTATTTGGCCGTGGGGGCCTGGTTGGGTGGCAAGCTGGCCGACCGTTTTCCCCGTCAACGCGAACTCCACCTCATGATCACCTTGGCTGCGATCAGTGTGGCTCTGGTGCCGACCTTCAGCACACCTGTCCTGCGTCTGGCTGCCAGCGGGTTGGATACTTTTGCCACCGGCACTTTGCTAGGCGCATTGCTGGCTGTGTTGTTGCTTTTTAGCCTGCCAGGCATTTTGCTGGGGGCGGTCAGCCCGTGGGTCGTGCGCTTGCGGCTGAACGATCTCAAACAAAGCGGGCAACTGGCTGGGCAAATTTATGCCATTGCCACGGCCGGCAGCCTGGTGGGCACCTTTTTGCCCGTGCTCTGGCTGATTCCAGCCTATGGGACGCGTTGGACCTTCTATTTGCTGGCGCTCTGGCTGCTCTTGGCGGTGCTACTTGGCGCGCTACGCCAGCCGCACCGCTGGATTCCGCTGGTTGGCTTGCTGATCGTGCTTAGCATGCTTGGCTTGTTGCGCCCTACCAGTACTGTCCGCGCCGCCTGGGATGACGGTCACCGCGGGCAGATTATCTATGAAGACGAAAGCCTCTACAATTATATCGCTGTGCGTCAATGGGGCAGCGAGCGCCACCTCAAACTAAACGACGGGGTTGGCATCCACAGTGTCTACCATCCCGACACGCTGCTCAGCCAGGGCATTTGGGATTATTTTCTGTTGGCGCCGCTGTTGCGAAATTGCCAATTGCCAATTACGAATTGTGCGAATTCCGCATCTCCCGCCCCGCATTCCGTACTGCTTATCGGGCTAGCTGCCGGTACGGTCAGTGACCTCTATACCAAGGTTTATGGACCGCTGCCCATTACTGGCATCGAATTGGACCCCCAGATTATTGATGTGGGACGGCATTATTTTGGCATGAACCAGCCCAATCTCACGGCGATTGCAGCGGATGGTCGGCGTTGGTTGCAGCAACAACCGATCAGCACCACCTGGGATCTGGTGGCGATTGACGCCTATCGCCCACCCTATATCCCGTTTCATCTGACCACGGTGGAATTTTTTACCCTGGTTCATAGCCATCTCAGTGAGCAGGGCGCGGTGGCGATCAATGTGGGGCGCACCGCGCATAATTTTGCCCTGGTGGATGCCTTGGCTGCAACGCTGTATCAGGTTTTTCCTACCGTGTATGCCATTGATGAGCCTGGCCCGGCCAATGACCTGGGCAATTCTCTATTGGTGGCGACCATGCAGCCAACAAAGCTTGAGAATTTAGCAATGCATGTGGCACAATTACCCACAACGCTGCCGGCTGAATTTCGCCAATTTGCCCAGCAAGCGCAAACCCAGGCCCGCCTTGTTCTTCCACCACCAGCGGCGGCAATCTTTACTGACGATCATGCACCAGTGGAGCAGGTGGTGCATCGGATCATTTGGGACTTTATGACCGGAGCGAACTAAACGATGCCCACGACTAATCAGACCAAACCGCCTTCCTGGGCACAAATGCGCAGTAAATTGTTGCCATTGGATCCGCCGGAATTGATCGACATCATTCAGCAGCTTTATCAACTCAATGCAGATAATAAGGTCTTTCTCACTTCGCGTTTGTTTGAAGTAGATCTCGACGCGCTGGCTGCCCCCTACCGCAAAGCGATTCAGGCCGAATTCAATCCACCGCGGGGCTTTCCTCGTCTCAATCTACGGGCGGCGCGAAAGGCATTGACCGATTTCAAAAAAGCCTGTGATAATGCCCGGGCCGTGGCCGATTTGATGATCTTTTATGTAGAACAAGGGGTCATTTGCACCAACAACTATGGCGATATTGATGAACGCTTCTACAATAGCCTTGAATCGGTCTATGCCGAAGCGATTAAATTCATTACCAACACGGGCGATGTCGAACTGATTGAGGATTTGCGCCCACGGATGCAGCGCGTTGTGCGCAACACCAGCGGCATTGGTTGGGGCTTTCATGATGCTTTGAGCGAAATGTATTACAGTGATTATCCACCTGAAGCGACAGGTGATTCGTAAAGGGAAAGTATGAATACCAACCAACGAACCCGGATCGCACAAATTGGCTATGGCTATTGGGGGCCAAACCTGGCGCGGAACTTTTATGCCTTGCCGGATGCCGAATTGGCCTATGTCGTTGATGCCAATACCGAGGCGTTGAGCAAAGCCCAGCGTCTCTTTGGTTGCCAAACGGCAACGACATTGGAGACAGTGTTGCACGATCCAACGGTGGATGCAGTTGCCATTGCCACCCCTGTACGTAGTCATTATGATCTGGCCAAGGCAGCGCTGCTGGCGGGTAAGCATGTCTTTGTAGAAAAACCGTTGGCTATGCAGGTGGAGGAATGCCGCCAATTGATTAGGCTGGCCGCTCAGCACCACCTGACGCTCATGGTGGGCCATGTTTTTGAATACAATGAAGCGGTACGCTATATCAAACAGGCGTTGCAAACAGGCGACCTCGGCGAGGTCGATTATCTCTACAGTCGGCGCGTCAACCTGGGGCGTGTACAAAGTGATGTCAACGCGCTCTGGAGTATTGCCCCCCATGATATTTCCATTGCCCTCTATCTCCTGGAGCAATTGCCCGAAGCGGTGAGTTGCCAGGGCGCCAGTTGCCTCAACGGCCAGGTGGAGGATGTAATCTTTCTCACCTTGCATTTCCCCGGCAATATCTTGTGTCATGTGCATGTCAGTTGGCTGGATCCCAGCAAGGTACGCGAGATGACCGTGGTGGGCAGCCGCAAGATGATCGTCTATGATGATGTCAACGCCGAAGGCAAAATCCGCGTCTATGACAAAGGAGTCTTTCGCAAAGGCGACCCAATCTACGGCGAGTATCAATATAAATTGCACACCGGCGATATTTTAATCCCCCGCATTGATATGCGTGAGCCGTTACAGGAAGAGTGCGCTCATTTTGTGGCCGCCATTCGCAGTGGCCAACCTCCACAGACCGACGGCGAAAATGGTTTACGCGTCGTTGCGGTGCTCACCGCTGGCCAACGTAGCTTGGAAGCTGGCGGGGAAAAAGTGTGGCTGCGGGACATTCTGTCGGCAAGCAAAAACCCTCCAAATGGCCAGGTGCTCTCCTATCCTTGAGCGGGTTGTTTGTAGTGCCAGCTTATGATTAAATAAAAAGAGGGTTCAACTGGATCTCAGGTTGACAGCACCGGATGAATCCGGCGCCTGCTCTGTCAAACCCGCTTAAGCGGGTTTCTCGTGTCAGACACCGATTTTAGTGGGTCGGATGTCAACCCCTTGAATTCCCGAAGAGCCAAAAAGAGTAGATAAAACCGGGTGCATGGTGTTCTTGCACCGTCTCCATACTCTGAAAGCAGGCTATTATGTTCCTCCGACATATGACCACCTGCTGGCGCTGGCTGTTCGTACTTCTGTTGCTCAGCCAGTTGCTCAACAGTCAACCCGCTGTAGCTGCATCACAAAAACTAACCCCTTCTGAACTCAGTGGCTTTATTGATGGCGTGCTCGCCACCCAAATGCGGTCGTATCACCTTGCGGGCGCCGCAGTTGCTATTGTGGCCGAAGGGCATGTAGTTGTGCTCAAAGGCTATGGACTGGCTGACCTCGCCACCGGAAAACCCATTGATCCTATCCACACCGTCTTCCCATTAGCCTCATTGGCCAAGCTCTTTACCGCCACTGCGGTAATGCAACTGGTAGAGCAGGGCAAGCTGGATCTCAATGCCGACATTAATACCTACCTTGGCGAATCACCGATTGTGAATCGTTATCCCCAACCCATTACTTTGGCTCATCTGCTGGCCCATACAGCCGGTTTTGAGACGCGCACCATCGGCGATTTCACCTGTGCCGGTCAGGCCCCTCCCTCGCTTGAGGAATTTCTCGCAGCCCACCCTGTCCAGCAAGTGCGACCACCGGGTGAAGCCCCCGCTTATTCTAACGAAGGGATTGATCTGGCGGGCTATATTGTGCAAAAGGTCTCTGGTCTGCCCTATGCCACCTATATGCAAGAGCAGATCTTGGCGCCGTTGGGTATGCAACAGAGTTCATTGGCGCTGCCCGTGCCGGCCACTTTGGCCCCTGCCTTGACAAATTCCTACACCTATCAGGACAATGCCTGGCAACTGGAGATTGATGGTTGTTTTAACCACGGTCCATCCGGTGGTCTCTACTCTTCGGCCCGGGATATAGCGCGCTTTATGCTGGCTCAACTTGGGAATGGTCAGTTGAATGGTCATCGCATTTTACAGGCCGCCACCGCTCAACAGATGCATAGCCGACTTTACACCTTTGATCCTCGAGTCAGTGGCAATGCCTACGGCTTTTGGGAGAGTACGCACAATCAACAGCGGATGCTCTATCACTTCAGCGGCCTGCCCGAAGTGTACAGCGTGCTGGCCTTGCTGCCACAACAACAGATTGGTTTCTTTGCCGTCTATAACAGTGCCGAGGGCGCCCGGGCCGGGCCGGAACTTTTACAGATGTTTTTGGATCACTATTTCCCAGCTACGCCTTCGCCCTTGCCAGCACAGCTAGCCGATTTTCACCCCGAACAATACACCGGTGAATTTGCCTCCTTACGCCGGCCATTGACCACATTGGATGAATTGGCAATGCTCTTCCTTGAGACGGTGCAGGTGCGGGCAACCGCTACTGGAGATCTGATTACCAATGGCTATGGGGTCGGTCAGGCGCAATGGCAGCCGATTGGGCCAAACCTCTTGCATAACCGCAATAGCCAGGAGTTGTTGGTCTTCCGCACCGATGCCAAGGGGCAGGCCACCTACTTGCTCTTTGACAGTGACCCATCCGTCGCCTATGTGAAGTTGAGTTGGTATGAATATCCAGTTTTCATCCTTGGGTTGCTGATTGTGTTGCTGGCATTCCAACTCGGCACCTTTGGTCTCTGGTCATTTTATGCCTTCCGGCATGTGCAGCAGCGCAGCCGACAAAATACACCGAAACTGCTGGCGCGCCTGGCTGCTGCGGGCGCTCATCTCTGCTTGTTGGTCTACAGTGGCATTTTGTTCTGGATGTGTATGAGCAATGCCTTCTGCTATGGTATAGGTGCTACTTCTTACCTGCTGGCAAGCGTTGCCTATCTCGGCGCACTGCTTCTGATCGGTACCTGGATCTTCGCTATCTTTGCCTGGAGCGATCATTACTGGCCACTGGGTGATCGAGTTCACTACCTGTTGGTCGCTGGGGCGGGAGTGGCCTTACTCTGGCTGCTCCATCACTGGCATATGCTGCCAATCGGCGGTTGATTTTGCGGTAGGCTGAGCCGGTTTTGTTCATTACGCTGCGCTCACGTATAATCGGCTGACATGGAGGCAAAATTTTTTGGGATTTCCTATATCTGGTGGGGCGTGCTCTGCCTGGGCATTGCGGCTAGCTTTGTCCAACTTTGGCCTAGCGCCAAGATCACCGGGACGACGCCGCTCATGCGCTATATGATCCTACGTTGGGGCCATGCTGCTGTGTGGGGCTTGCTGGCCCTGGCCTGTTTTTTGCGTACCTGGGTCAACAGCAGCGGGCCGGGACAAGTTGTTGCACTGCTGGCGCTAGCTACCTATCTGACTTTTATGGTTGCCTTACTGCGCAGTTGATGGAAACCCACGCCCTGATTTATACATTAGCCTATGGCTGAGCCGTTCGGCTCGGCCATCTTTTTGCATAGAGATAAAATTGCATGAATGCACCGATCCCATTGGTTGACCTCAAAGCCCAATACGAAACCATCCGTTGTGACATCGACCGCGCCATTCAACAGGTAATCGACACCAGCAGCTTTATTATGGGGCCAGCTGTGCGACACTTTGAAGGGGCCTTTGCGGCCTATTGTGGCGCTGAGCACTGCATCGGCGCCAGCAATGGCACCACGGCGTTGGAATTGGCACTGCGGGCGTTGGGCGTTGGCCTTGGCCACGAGGTGATCACAGTGGCGCACACCTTTATCGCCACTGCTGAAGCCATCAGCGCGGTTGGGGCCAAACCCGTCTTTGTGGATATTGATCCGCACACCTATACAATGGATCCTGCCCAATTGGCGGCTGCACTGACGCCAGCCACGCGTGCCGTTGTGCCGGTGCATCTCTACGGTCACCCGGCGGCTATGCCGGCCATCATGCAGATTGCACACGCCCAGGGGGTGCCAGTGCTGGAAGACGCCGCCCAGGCCCATGGCGCCACCTGGCAAGGTCAGCGGGCCGGTGCGTTGGGTGACATGGCCGCCTTTAGCTTTTATCCCGGCAAAAATTTGGGCGCCTACGGTGACGCTGGGGCGGTCACTACCCAAAATACCCAGTGGGCCGACCAGGTGCGTCTGCTGCTCAACCACGGACGCCGCTCTAAATATGTGCATGATCAAAAAGGCTTTAACGCCCGCATCGACACCCTACAGGCGGCTATTTTGGCTGCCAAATTGCCCTACCTGAACGATTGGACGGCAGCCCGCCGGCGGTTGGCAGCCCGCTATACAACCCTGCTGGCCGATTGCGAAGTTGGCTTGCCCAGCGTTGCAGCAGAAGCCGAGCCAGCCTGGCACTTGTATGTGCTCCGCACCCCGCAACGCGATCGGCTGCTGGAGTATCTGAAACGCAACGGGGTGGAAGCCGGCATTCACTATCCCGTGCCACTCCATTTACAGCCAGCCTATGCCGAATTGGGCTATCGCCCTGGCGATCTGCCGGTGACCGAAGCGGTGGCCAATAGCTGCCTGAGCCTCCCCCTCTACCCCGAAATGAGCGAAGCCCAGCAGGATCGCGTGGTAGATTTGGTGCGCACCTTTTTCGGGACTTAAAAGTAGAATCCTTGTACATTGTGCAAGAATTCTTAGACAGAATTAACAGAATTTACAGAATGAACTGTTTGGCTAATTCTGTAAATTTTGTGGCTCAACCGGAATTGAGGGGGTTGACACCCCCGGGCATCGGTTAAAACCGACGCCGG
>WBZQ01001431.1_pt1 | contig 16565 bp, 7 predicted proteins | sample 5204251 | NCBI WGS metagenome assembly WBZQ01 (sample SAMN12412402, study PRJNA552823) | activated sludge metagenome | isolation source: activated sludge from nitrification reactor of wastewater treatment plant... | place: USA: Virginia | collected 2017-09 | reverse complement strand
GGCACCGACGGTGGCACCCACGCCCGACAGCACCAGCACCCGCCGCAGGAAGGCGCGGTTCACCGCACCCGGGGCCAGATCGGCGACGTCGTCCCAGAACGGCACGTAGGCGGCAAAGTGGGAATCGAGGTAGTTCAGCGCCACCCAGTCGGCCGGGGACAGCGCCCACACCGCGGCGACGGCCACCGCCTCATCGCCCGGCACCGCGGCGATCACCCGGGTGGCCAGTTCGGTGGTGTCGGCGTCACCGGCGCCGGCGGCCAGCGCGCGGGCGGCCGCCCGGTCCGGGAACGGTCCGGTCGCGCCGCCGGCGGCCAGCAGCTCGGCGACGGTCCAGCCCTCGGTCCCGGCGATCGGGGTGAGCCGGTCCGCTCCGGTGCCCAGGCGGCGCAGCCACCAGTAGGCGAGCTTGCGGTCGCCGGGATCGGCGGAGCCGCTCTGCACCGCGCGCACGGCGTGCAGCACGGTCGCGGTCCAGGCCGCGGCGCCCGGTTCGGCGGCCGCGGCGGCGGTCACCGTCGGGCGCGGCTGCCCCTCGACCAGCCAGGTCACCAGCCGGGGATGCAGACTGCGCAGCGCGTTGTTGGCGGCCTCCGGGTTGCCGACCAACCGGGCCGCCAGGGCGGCCCGCAGCTGCGGTGACACCGGGCCGGGCAGCCGGGCGATCAGGTCCGGGCCGACGTTCGGATTCGCCAGCGCCGGTGCGATATCGGAGCTCAGCAGCGGCTCCGCCAGCGCACCCAGGCCGGCCGCGGTCAACAGGTCGGCCGCGCGCAGCAGCCGGATCGGCCCGGCGCCGCGCAGCGCGGTCAGCCGCGCCACCAGGTCGGTGCAGACGGGTTCGCCCAGGGCGTCCACGCTCAGGCCGGTCTGCGGCAGCGGCAGCGCGCCGGGCCGGTCCAGCCAGGCCGGGTCGGAGCACGCGCGGGTCAGGTACACACCGGTCAGCGCGGTGGCCAGCACCCCGGTCGCCGCCGCGGCGGCGCGCCCGGCCTGCTCGGTGGTGGTCCCGGCACGCCGGACGACCTCCCCCTCGACCAGGGCGACAACCTCCGGTTGCACGGCCAGTCCCGGCGGCGCCCACTCGGCGACCACCGACCGGGCCTCGGGCACGGCGTCGGCGAATTCTTCGCGAGCCAGCACCGTCAATGCCATCGGCAGTGCCGGGTGCAGTCCGGTGTCGTCCAATCGCGATGCGGCGTCGTCGATCTGGTCGAACATCACCGTCGCGTCGGTCGGGTCGATCAGGGCGACCTGCGCCATCGCCGACCATTCGGTCACCGGCACCTGCTGTCCGCGGGCGGTGCGGTGCGGCTGACCGCCCAGTGCCCCGAGGGACACCGGCTCGGATTCGCCGAGCACGAAGAATCCGCGTTCGGCGCAGGCGTCGAGGTCGGATTCGGGTACCGCGATCAGGAATTCGGCGTTGCCGGCGGTCAGCTCGTCGGGCCGATCGAACGTCGAAAAGCTCAGTGCGGCAGCCGTTCCCGTGGACATGAACCGGCTCACCAAGCCGATCCACAGCGCGGCGTGCTCAAGCGAGGAAACGCCCAGCACCACCGAGGAGTTCGAGCGCATGGCGGCCAGCACGGCGTCGAGCAGCACGCACGCGGTGCCGAGCCGCCACACCGTGGCGTCGCAGGCGAAGTCGACGACGGCCTGGGTGCTGACCAGTGCCGTCGTCTCCGGAATCCGGTCGCCGAGTTCGGCTTCCCGGACGGCAGTCGGGCCGTAGGGGGTCAACCAGCCCGGCGATCCCCAGCGTTCGATCGGGCGCACCGCCGAAGGCACCGGCATCCGGTCCAGCAGAACGTGGGCGAAGACGTTCCCGGGACGTCCGGTGCTATCCGGACCGGCGGGCACGGTGTGCCAGTACGCGGCACCGGCGTCGATCGGCCGGTAGCCCAGTCGCCGCGGCAGCGCCGCGATCTGCTCGGGTGTCGGATACTGAGGAAGCGGCTCAACGGGATTGAGCGTGGTGTGCACCCCGGTCACCAGCACGTGCTGTTCGGCGGGGGTGATCGACCCGGTGGTCTGCTTCACCTGCCAGCCGCCGGCCGAGCCGGGGGTGTCGAACGAGGTGTAGGTCAGTTGGGCGAAGCGGTCGGTCATGACTGGGCCTGCCCGCCGCGCAGGCGCAATGCGTCGACGTGGGGGTCCAGCAGCGCGAACCGGCGCAATCGTTGCGGATCCAAGTCGGCGAAAAGCCGAATCCACCCCGTCAGCCCGCGCACATCGCCCCCCCATGTCTCATTGCTGCCGGCCTTTGCCAGCGTGCTCCACTGGAACGTCTTGACCGGACCGGATGCCGGGCGTCCGTCGTCGTCGAGGCGCACCATGTCGACCGGCGTTCCGTCGGTGGAACTCAACGGAATTCGATCGGGGTTGTGCACCATGACGAACGGGGGCGATCCGAACATGTCGTTCTCGGATCGGATGCGGACCGCGGCCAGCGCCGGCACGCCGGTGCCGGTGTCGGGAATGGTGCGCAGTTCGTACCACAACCGGGCCAGCCCGCCGTATTCGATGGAGGCCGGAGCGCCCTGCACCGGGCGCCCGGCACTGTAGGCCACCGGGAGCAGGTGCAGCGAGCAGCCGGCCGGCGGCAGGTCGTTGATGAACTGCATTCCGCCACTGCGCTCGTAGTCGGCCAGCGAGATCTCGAAGCTGCGACCGGTCAGCCCGCGCGCCGGGTCGTGTCCCTTGGGAGCGATGAAGATCCGGACCGCGGCCGCGCCCTGCGGCCAGTCGAAGGTGAGCACCTGCTTGTTGCAGTACTCCACCAGCGACACGTCGGTGATCAGCCCGGTGCGCACCGACGACTCGGAGCGGCCCAGCCGCGCCCGCCCGTCGAGCACGGTCACCGGGGTGAAGTAGGCGCGATGCCACTCGTGCGGCCAGGGCACCCCGGCCATGGTGGAGCGCAGCGAGCCGTCCGGTTCGCGGCGCTCGGCCACCGGGTGGGTCAGCATTGCCGAGCGCGGCAGGCCGACGTGTTCGAGCGCGCTCTCCTCCAGCTCGGAGTCACGCGCTCCGGCGGCCGGCGGTTCGGCGGTTCGGTACAACAACACGCGCCCGAATTCCGGTGCGGTCCACTCCAGGTCGAAGACCACGTCCTTGCGCTCGGCGTGCATGGTGACGCTCAGGTCGTCGACCGGGACCACCACCGCCGACACTCGGATGTCGGCGTCGACGTAGTCCGACAGCCGCACCTGGCCGTCGACCTCGACCTCGCAGCGCAGCTGGTAGATGTAGCGCCGGCCGCGTTCGATCTCCTGGTCGATGAAGCCGGTCAGATTCGGTGTGCCGGCCTGGATGCGGAACGCGGCACCGGCCCGCGACGCCAGTTCGGCCGGCATCCGGTAAATGTGCACGGCGACTACGCCCGGGGGCGCCTGCCACTGGCCGATCACCCGGCCGGAGTCCTCGCGGACCTCGACCTGGCTCAGGCCCCCGACGACGACACCCGCGGCGTGCAACACCGGCTGGGCGGCCATCGCCGCGGCCGCGTCCTCGCCGACATAGGCCCACACCTGCAGGTGCCGGATGGCCGAGGTCAGCGCGCGGGCGTCGCGGGTGGCGGCCTCGCGAGTGGCCGCGATCTGGAATCCGTGATCCGGTGAGTAGCCGCGGGATTCCTCGCTGGACACCACCCGGTAGATGACGTGGGATTCGCCGGACGGGTGCTCCGCCCAGCTCAGGTCCAAGCCGCCGCCGGGGGCACGGCGCAGCCGGATGTCGGGGACCCGATCGGGCAGCGGTGCGAACTGGAAGGGCGCAAACCCGGACTGCGGCACCGGTTCCGGCCGGGGCGCCGCGGTGGGCGCAGGCTCGGCGGGCCGCGGGGCCTCGGTGGGCGCCGGGGCCTCGGACATGGCGCTGGTTTCCGGCTCGTCGACACCGGACTGCACCGGCGGCAGGGTCACCGGCGGCGCGATGCGCGGCGTGGATCCGGTGCCCGGCGCCGGGAGACGGATCATCGCGGTGGCCTCGGAGGGGTCCGGGGCCGGCGGGGCGACGGGCGCCTCCGGTGCCCGGTGGGCGCCGGGCTTGCGCTCCGCCGCGGCGGTGGGGCCTGCCGGCTCGGCGCCGGACAGCACCCGGGCCATCTCCTCGGCGTGCTCGGCGACCGCGCCGGGCAGCATTTCCCGGAGCTGGTCGACGTCGGTGCGCCCGGAGCGCAGCACCAGCCGGATGTGAGCCTCCTTGAACGCGGCCGGCGAGACGGTGCCCGCCGCGATCAGTTCCTCGCGCCAGCGCAGCAGCGCCGCCAACCGCGGATCGTCGGTCTCGTTGTTCGGCTGTGAATCGTCCATTGCTAGAACACCATCGATTCGGACGGCGGGGTGTCCTCGCCGTCGGTTCCCAGGGCCCGGATCGCCGTCGTCGGCTCGAACTCGTGCGATTCGACGGCCTGGGCGAACATCGCGAACTCGTAGCTGGGTAGGCCCTCACCCACCTGGACGACGACCGCGCGGTACTCCAGCCCGCTGCGCGCCACATCCCCCTCGTCGACGGCGACGGCGCCGCGGCCGGCGGTGGCCGCGGCCGGGGTGAACAGCACCGCGTCGAACGGAACCGGCACGCTCGCGCGGCGTTTGTCCAGCAGTCCCGCGCTGAACTCCGCCGGGGAGACCTGGCGACCGGTGGTGGGCACGAACACCCCCGCGGTCAGCGCCTCGGCGATGCCGCTGGCCGGGTCGTCGAACATCGCCTGGACCTGACCCCACAGCGCGGTCGCGCCCTCGGACTGCACCTGGTGGGTGGCCACCGCGTGCGACCAGCCGTCGAGGCCGGAACCGCTGCCGACCCCGCCCATCCGGAACAGGGCGGCCGGGTCCTCGCGGACCTGGCGGGCCGCGGTGGCCAGCATCTGCTCCCACGGGCCGGTCAGCCAGCCGACGCCGTAGAGCCGACGCTGCAGGTTGTGCGCGGTCGCCTCGGCCTCGGTCTCCACCGGCGCGGCCACCCCGACCTGGGTGGAGCGGGGCAGCCCGTCGAGGATGTGCGGGCGCCGCGGACGCGGCGGGTCGACCGGCCCGAACGGCATCCGCAGCACCTCGCCGAGCACCCGGTTCCAGGCCAGCAGCTGACCGTAGGCCGACGACAGCCGGCTCAGGTCCTGCACGGCGCTGCGCAGGTTGAACTGCATGGCCTCCAGTTCGCCGAGCCGGGATTTTCGCAGGCTCAGTTCGGCGAACAGGTGTCGCTGCCCGACGATGAACAGGATCAGCGCGGCGATGAAGTAGATGACGACGATCGAGCCGCCGACCCAGCCGAAGAACTCCCACGACCACCAGCGGGCCCAGTCGAACATCGCACCGCAGAACAGCACGATCAGCGCCACCAGCACGGTCCAGCCGGCGGTGCTGATGATCAGCGAGATGATTCGCTGCCGTTCCCGCAGCTGCGCGTCGACGTCCGGGCGGGCCGCGGCGACGCGGATCTGCTCGACCAGGGTGGACACCTCGGCGCGGGCGCGGCCCATGAAGTCGGCCATGATCGAGCCGACCTGGGCGGCGTAGCTGCGCCCGACGGTGCCGTCCCACTGGTGCAGGGCCTCGAAGGTGTGCCGTGCCTCCACCCCGGCGGCGGGGTCGGAGAAGTTCGACTCCAGCCGGCCGCGCAGTTCGGCCGCGCCCAGCACGTCGCCGCCGGCGAGGGCAGGGATGCCGACGACGGCGGCCAGCGAGGCCGGGATGTCGGTGAAGGCGTCAGCGGCCGAGGGCACAACGTCGGTGGCCCGGGGCAGCACGCCGATTCCGGCGCCGACGGCGATCGGTTCCATCGCCGCGCTGCGCCGGCCGCCGTCGGCCAGCGTCAGCGCGCCGTTGACGTAGTCGTTCCACAGCCCGGACAGATCGGTCTGCACGAGCTGCCCGGCGCCCGGCTGGGCGCCGAGTTCGGAGCTCATCGCGTCGGCACCACGGCCCAGTTCCTGCCAGCTGGCGACCTGGGCGTTGGCGACCACCGAGTAGGCCGAGTCGGTGCCGCCGAAGACCGCGTGCTGGACGGTGCTGGCCAGCACCGACTGCACCGAACCGAGCATGCCGGACAGCCAGGCGGCCGGGGCGTTGCGCAGCGCGGCACCCAAAAACGACATGAACGCCTTGAGCGCCTCGGCCGAGGAGATGGCCTGCACGTCGGTGGCGCCGACCTGCATCCGGCTGCCGCGCAACACCTCCCGGTGCTTGGTCATCAGCGCCCGGGCGGCGGTCTGCGCGGCCAGGCCGGTGTCCTGCACGTAGACGACGTTGCCCGCCGAGCTGCGCGGCAACGGCAGCCGACCGGTCGGGTCGAACAGCTGCATGCGCAGCCGGTCCTCCACGCCGAGGGCGTCGAGCTGGCGGTAGTAGGCCCGCACCGCGCGCACGGTGTGTCCGGGCAGGATCGGCAGTTCGTCGAACACCGATCGGCCGATGCCGCTGTACAGACCGGCGGCGGCGGCCACCACCGGGGATACCAGGGTGGCCACGTCCAGCGGGTCGGCCAGCCGTTCGACCACCACCGAGCCCAGCGTCGGGCCCGCCGAATCCTCCGGCGCGATCAGCAGGTTGTGCCAGCCCTCCAGCACCATGGCCGGGTCGTAGCCGCGCGGCTCGGGGATGCCGCGGGTGTAGAGGATGCGCAGCAGGGTGATCGGGGTGCCGACGACAGCGGCGCGCACCGCCTGCTCCAGCGCCTGTTCGGCGGCCCGCGGCGCCCGCCAGTCGACCGGTGCGTCGGCGGGCACCAGCACCGCCACCCGCACCCGCTGATAACGCTGCTCGGTCAGGATGCGTTGCAGCACATCGGCATGCGACCGGCCGCCGTGGACGAAGGTGGCCGGGATCGAGGTCCGGCCGATGTCGGCGGGATCGACCCAGACGAACGGGTCGACCAATTCGACCGCCGAGTAGTCGGTGAGAACCGAGATGATTTCCGAGGATTCACCGCGCGGCACCAACAGCACGGTCATCGAATTCGGGTTGCTCATCCTCAGAACGTCCCCCCCTCAGGGATATGCAGGTCCTCGCCACCGCCGTCGGCGCCGCCGAACCCACCGGCACCGGCAACCGGAGTGGCCACCAACGATTCGGCCTCGCGGATCTTGGCGCACAGGGTGTCGGTGGCCCAGTACACGTCCGGTGCCAAGTCCCGGAAGATCGGGGTCTTGCTGGCCTTGGCGCGAGTGGTGACGGTGGTGAAGACGCCGCCCTCGGCCGCCCCCGGGCTGCCGGCGGGCAGGTACTCGGCGGCCAAGTCGCGGACCGTCTCCAGCCACTTGACGGCCGCATCGGCCCGCTCGGACACCGTTGTGGCGGAGGCGATTTCCGGGATGCGCGAGGCCAGCTTCCCGGTGCTGCCGTTGCGCAGGAAGTCCGCCAGCCGAGACACCGCGGCCAGCTCCACGATGCCGCTGGCCGGGTCCTGGGAGTTGGAGTCATACAGCTCGCGCAGCACCCGGTACGGGCGCAGCGACCGCATTGCCGGCGGCTCCAGCGACTGGGCGATAGCCAACAGGATGCCCTCCAGCACCGCGGGCAGCCAGTCGTACTGGGCGGTGAACTCCGATGGCGGGGTCAGCAGCGGGTTGGGGAACGGCACCCACTGCTGGTGCTCGTCGTCGTAGACCCGGACCGGCTCGGTGTAGGGCGACGGCGGGATTTGGATCCGGCCGGTGACCTGCCCGAGGAACCAGCCGGCCGTCATGGTGCGTCGCTCGTCGTCGCCCATCGGCAGCGAGGCCTGCAGCGGCCGGGACCGGCGCAACCGCCAGAACGGCACCCGGGCCGGACCCGCGGTCGACGACCATTGCTGGGCAACGGGTTTGAGCACCGAGTCAAACGCCAGCGGCGAGTAGTTCGGGTACGAGCCGAAGATGTCGATGTGGGTGACGCTGTCCTCATCCGACATGGCGCGCCCGTAGTTGTCCCGGGTGGCCTGGTCGATGCGGGGGTTGGACTTCAGCGCATCGGCGAGCTCATTGGCCACCGCCTGCCCCAGGAACGGGATCTCGGAGAACTTGTATCGGTACTCCAACTGCTGACCGGGGTGCACCGCCTGCAGGCTCTGGTCGTTGACACTGGCCAGCGGCCGCGCCAGCGACAGCGCCTCGTTGAACTTCACCACCACGTCGTGACGACGGGAGCCGAGCTCGGATTCCGAGGCCCCCACGCCCTGGATGAAGTCGCGCAGCGACACCTTGCAGAACTCGTCGAACGCCTCACCCGGGCGGGCGATGTAGGTGCGCGCCCGGGCCAGCAGTTCGGCCGGCCGGGTGTGCACGTCGTACTGCGCCATCGCCGGAACCAGTGCGGCACCGGTCTCCGGGTCGGAGCCGAAGGCCCGGCTCACCCAGGTCGACGTCAGATCGACCAACCCGCCGGGCGCCGGCACACCACCGGTCGTCGGCCACAGCCCGGAGATCACCCGCGCGGTGCTCTCGGCGACCGCGGCGTAGAACGGCGGCGAGCCCGGTCCGCTGACCAGCGCCTTGGGCAGGTCGAGTTCGTAACGCGCCTTGAACGCCGTCGAATTGATCAGCAGCACTTCGTTGTTGGCCTCGGCGAACCGGCCGGGCACCAGCTCGTCGGCGTCCGACGGCCAGGCCACGTACTGGTCGGTGGCCAGCCGGGCCAGACCGACGTCCGAGGGCTGCTCGGCGCGGGCGTTCTCCAGCAGCACCTGGGCCTCAGACAGCGCGGTGCTCAGCGGTGCCAGCACCTCGCCGCCGAACACCTTGAACACCTCGGCGATCTTCTGCGACGCGCTGGCGTACAGGGCGCGGCGGATGTTGCCCTGGAACCCGTCCAGCGCGGTGAACAACACCTGGTCGGCGTTGGCCATCACGCCGTGCAGCGACATCAGGGTGCCCTCGACGTTGGGCGCCAGCGCCACAATGTCTTTCGGCCCCATCGAGCCGAGATCACCCATGGCCGTTGCCAGTTGGTCGTCAATGAAGCGGCGCAGCAGGTCCACCATGCCGCGCGCATACGGCAGCGAGAAGTCCGCGACGGCCCGGGTGACTGCGGTGTTGACCCGCTCGGCGAATTCCCGGTGCCAGGCGAACGCCAGCGCGTAACCGGCTTCGTTGACCGCCTGGGCCAGCGGGCCGCGACGGTTGGCGACGGCCTGGCGGAAGATCGGCACCCACTGCTCACCGGCCATCCCCGCCGGGTTCGGCAGATACGGCCGCAGCTGGCGCTCGATGATGGTGTTGCAGACCCCGGCGACCTGGCGCGGCGGCAGCGCGAGGTTGGTCATCCAGCCGCCGAGCACCCGGATCCGGCTGTTCTCGTCGCCGGTGGTGGGCGGCAGGCCGATGCCGTTGCAGATCGCGCCCCACTGGCTGTCCAGCAGCGAGTCGAGCTGCTCGGTGCCCGAGGCCGGGTTGCCCGGCTGCAGGTGACCGAACAGCAGCTTGTCGGCGGCGCTGCGGGCCAGCCGCTGCGCGGCGTATTCGGCGTAGCGATCCCGGCCCATGCTGAGGCTGGCGAAGCCGTAGGTGCCCCAGGGCAGCGGGTCCCACACCTTGTTGCCCCAGCCGAGCAGGTCGCGGTCACCGGCGGGCGAGGCGGTGTTGCCGAGGTCGTAGGAGACGAATTGGTCGCTGGCGGTGCCGGACATCATCAGCCCGGCCAGGCCGCGGCCCAGCCCGCGGTACACCGCGTTCTGCGAGCCGTCGCCGAACAGCGTACGGTCGGCGCCGACGTAGCGCCCGACCGGGAACACGCGGGCGAACGGGATCGGCTCGCCGTCGCCGTGCTGCTGGCCGAGGGCCCGCAGGATGCGGACGTCGTGGTCGCGGGCGGCACCGGACTGGCTGGCGACGATCTCGCCGAGCATGGCCAGTGCGTTCGCGCGCACACCGATGCGGGCGCTTTCCGGCAGCGAGTCGAAGATGTCGGGCGTCACCATGAAGACACCCATCAGCTTGGGGTCCAGGCCCTGCACCAGGGTCAGCAGCCGGCAGATATCCAGCGCCATGGATGCACCGGCGCCGCCGGCCATCGACGAGACGACGAGCACCAGCGGCGGCTCGTTCGGGTCGAAGCGGCCCATGCCGGGGACCTTCAGCCGGGCCATCTCCGACATCGCCTCGACGCGGAACAGCTGGTCCCAGGCGGTCTGCAGGCGCTGGCGGACCTCGCCCGCCTTGCTGAGGGTGATCATCCGGCCGATGGCCCGGTACTGCCCGGCGCCCGCCGAAATGGGGTTGGTGACGCCCTCGGGTGAGCGCGGCGCCCAGGTCCCGATGGCGTCCAGGGCGCCCTCGGCGGCCAGCCGCTGCGACAGCGCGCTGTCCAGCGTGGCGTAGCTGGAGCCCTGCGGCCCGGTGCCGACGTAGGTACCGCCCTGCGCCGGGACGTTGGCCAACCCGTCGGGACCGGATTCAGCGCCGCTGGGGACGTCGATGTGGACGAACTGCCAGCCCGTCGGCAGCGAGTGCACGCCGGCGGCCAGCAGTTCCGAACGCAACTGGTCCATCATGTAGCTGAGAGTGGCGCCACCGGAACCACCGCATCCCACGACCAGAAAACGTCGCATCAAGCTCCTCCTCGGTACGGGTCAAACGGGTTGATCGGACGCTGTCGGGTCGTTTCAGAGCCGTCAGCGGGTGCGGGTTGGTTCCCGAACCGGGGGTGCGGGGCCTCCATCGTGTCGCCCTCATGGTCGACGGCCGACGGCGGCACCGGCTGGTCGTAAGTGCCGGGACCGGGCCGCGGGGCTTGCTGCATCGGGGGTTGCTGCATCGGGGGTTGCTGCATCGGGGGCGGCTGCGGCGGCTGGTGCTGCATCGGCGGCTGGTGCTGCGGCGGCTGGTGCTGCGGCGCCTGCGGTGGCGGCCCCTGGGGCGGGAGCGGGGCCGCGAACGGGTCGGTGAAACCGCCCCCCGGACCGTCGAAACCGCCGCTGGGCGGGGCACCGAAGCCACCACCGGCGGGGGCACCGAATCCACCGCTGGGCGGGGCACCGAAGCCACCACCGGCGGGAGCACCGAAGGACGGTGAGGCGCCGAACGGCTCGGCACCGAAGGCGTCACCGGTGAACGGATCACCGCCGAAGGGGTCGCCGCCGGGGCCGGGCATCGGGTCGCCGCCGAACGGTGACGGGTCGGACGCACCGGCGCCGACCGGCACCAGGTTCGCCGCGCCGGCCCGGGCCCGCAGGCCCGACAGCATGTCGGGCAGCTTGCGCTCGATCTCCTCGAACAGTTTTTCCCGGGCCGGGATGTCGGTCTGCCCGCCGACCATGATCAGCACCTCGGCCCGGTCCTGGGGGCCGCGCGGATCGTGCAGCAGCACCCACTTGCCGTGCACGGCCAGCGGTAGCACCGCCTGCACGCCCGACTCGTCGGTGGACGGCAGCTCCGAGCCAGCCGACAGCAAGCCCGGTGCGTCGACGCGCACGTGCGCGGTGCCGAACGGGCTACGGCCCAGCACCACCTTGAGGGTGACGCCCTCCACGGTCAGCGTGCGCACACCGCTGGCCAACCCGGGCACCGGGGTGACCAGGTCGGTTTCGGCCAGTTCGAAGGGCTCGCCATCGCGCAGCAGCACCCCGTGGTCGATCTCCACCGGGATGCGCTGGGCCAGCATGGGAGCGCCCGGGATCTTGCCGACGTACCACTTGGACAGGTACAGCAGGGCCAGCGGGATGCCCGGGCCCAGCAGCAGCGCGGCGATCAGCGCCAGCACGAAGTTCAGCGGGCTGATCGGCTTGATCATGTTGGCGTTGAACGCCACCACCATGGTCTCGGACTCGTTCGGCTTGTCCTTCGGGGCGATGTTCAGCGTCACCTTGCCGTTGAGGCTGGCGTTGTCGGCGTGGTCGGTCGACAGGTCGACCTGCAACTCCGCCTTCTGTCCCTCATCGATCTTCAGGCAGTTGGTCCCACCGTTGCTGGGTGAGCTCACCGAAACGGTGCCCAGCGCCTCCGGCGCCGCCGGCACATCGGGCTTGCTGCCGTCGGCGATCCACACGCAGCCCGGACCGGTGACCTCGAGTTTCGCGGTTGCCTTGGTGCCCTCGACATCGCCGAACTTGATGGTGTCACCCGGCACCGGCAGACCCAGCTTGGGCGCCAGGGTGATCGGGATGTCCTTGTTCTGCGGGCTCAGCACCGTGCCCTCGATCGGCTTGCCCGCGGCGTCGAGCACCGGTTTGCCCTCGGGGTCCAGCGGTGCCGCGGTCTTGATCGTCAGCGACATCTTCACCGTCGCCGCACCCGGTTTGAGCGAGGTCAGGTCCACGTCGACCGGGGTGGCGATGGCCGTCTTGGGCACGTCCTTGAGCACCTGCACCGGGGCCGAACCGTCGACGGCGACCGAGGCCGACAGGGTGGCGTCACCGGCGATGGAGCTCGGATCGATCGGCTTGTTCTTGCCGTCGACCAGGCCGAACACGACGCCCTTGGTGACCTGCCCGGCGCGCCACGGCTTCGCGTCGTCGATGGTCACCGCCGGGAAGATGTCGGTGGTGATGTGGATATTGGTCTTGGAGATGGCGTCGGCGTGCTGGCCGGTGGTGTCGACGTAGACCAGCGCCCACTGCCCGACCCAGGCGGGGTTGTCGGGTCCGGCGATGGTGATCTCCTGCGCCGATTCCGACTTCCACTCATAGCTCACCGGGATGCCGTCGAGGGTGGTCTCGGACTTGCCGTCCTTCTTGGGCAGTTCCACCTTGGCGCCGGTCGGCGAATACAGCCACGGCTCGATACCGGCGACACCGCCGGAGCCGAGGATGGTGACCGTCTTGACCGAGCGGTCCAGCACGAAGTTGTGCCGTCCTTCCTGGCAAGGCTGGCCGGGCTGGCAGACCGGCTTGGTGTCCTCGATCTTCGGGTCCGGGTTGAGCGCATCGAACGCGAACAGCATGTCGTCGATGTTGGAAACGCGATAGAACCCGCCGGGGACCGGATCGGTGATGCTGCCGCAGGATTTGCCGGCCACCCCCTTGCCGGTCGCGATCGCCGACAGCACGTCGAAGTCCTGGTCCGACTGCTGATCCCCCAGACCGACCGCCAGCATGACAATCTTCGAGGTGCGCAGCTGATCGGCCAGGCCGCCCTTCTTGCAGATCGCCTCGGTCGCGGCGGTGATCGCCTGGTTGACGCCGTCGTCGGTGTTCAGGTCCACGCCGGGGGCGTAACTGCGGGTACCCGGCCGCTTGGTGAAGTCGATCTTGCCGTCGGTGAACCAGGCGATGGCCTGGCACCGGTTGGCGTCCCCCTTGGCCCGGGTGGCCAGCTGGCTCCGGGCGCCGTCGAGCGCCTGGAAGTAGTCGGTGTCGGCGCCGGAGTTGTTGTTGGCCAGCTGGGCCAGCTGGATCTTGACGTTGTCGACGGATCCGCCGTTCAGGCCGGTCCAGTCCTGGCGCATCTGGAAGTCCTCGGAGAACCCGGCGATCGCGACGTCGAGTTTAGCCGAGGTCCGGTCGGCGTAGCGGGCGAGCGTGTCCAGCAGGTACTGGCCGGCCTTGACCCGCGCCGCGGCGGGGTCAGTGTCCTTGAGGCTGCCGGACTCGTCGATCAGCAGCAGCAGGTCGCCGGCCTTCTGGCCGGCCAGGCAGGCGCCGTAGCGGTCGACGGCGCGGTTGTCGGCTTCGGCGCGGGCGATGCCGGCGAACAGGCCGGAGGAGGCCAGTCCGAACAGCAGCGTCAGGACCGCCGACAGCAGCAGGAATCGAGACAGAGCGGATCGCATCGGGGCTATAACCTTCCCGCCCACCGGGCGATCTGCCAGGCACCCAACGCGATGCCCACCGCGCTCACCGCGAGCACCGCCCAGTACCCGTTGGACAGCCAGGCCGGCGCGGAGTAGACCGAGTTCATCCGGCGCTTGGTGTCGGCCGCGCTGAACCAGGCCAGCATGCCGATCGCCCCGGGACCGGCCAGCAGCCAGCCCAGCAGCGCCAGCACCACCGAGTTGTCCAGCGGGATGGCGACCAGGCCCAGGATCACTCCGAGGATCGCCACCCCGAGTGCGCCGAACATCAGCTTGGTCGGCGGTCCGGCCACCGTGAGGTCGCCGATCATCGGCGTGCCCTCGGATCCCCCGAATGGCGAACCGCCGGGTGCGATGACATCGCCACCCGCGCCGAACGGGTCGAATCCGCCGCCTCCGGGGCGGGTCGCCGTCGGCGGCGGGTTGAAACCACTGGACTGCGGGTTGAAGCCGCTGGATTGCGGCCCGACCGGCGGAGCCATCGGCGCGCCGAAGCCACCCGAGGGCGGCGCGGCCGAGGACTGACCGAAATCGCTGAAATCGAATGGATTTGACGGCGGCATAGTTTTTCCGGATACCTCGTCAGTACTTATTCAGGCAGACCGCGAACGAGCGGTCTGGGGGCTCGGCGGCATAGGTGGTGTTGCAGGCGGAACCCGACGATGCGATGGAAACGACGGTGTACACCCCGCTCATGCTCTCGCAGTCCACCTCGAACAGGTCGAGCGCATAGGCGCCGGTATCGCGGGACTGGATCTCCACGCACATCCCGACGGTCGCCTGGCTCAGCTCGATCTTGTCCCGACGGCGCGCCGGCGCCTTCGTGGTGGCGGTGACGGTCTTGGTCGACGGCGCCACTGTGACCCCGGCCTTGCTGGTGGTCGCGGTGGTGGCGAGCGGCTGCGTCGGGCCGTCGTCGCTGGCGAAGAACAGCCAGCCGAAGATCGACGACAGGATCAGCAGGATGATCAGCGCGACGGTCAGCACGTAGCCGATCACCAGTCCGGCGATCGCCGACGGCCGGCCGCGCTCTCCGGTGCGCTTGATCTGCGGCAACGCCAGATGACCCAGCACGATCCCGGCCGGCGGCAGCAGCACCCCGAAGATCGGCGACAGGACCGCGTAGGTGTTCAGCTTGGGCTGCGCGGGAGGTACTCCCGGCGGAAATCCCGGCATACCGGGCATCCCGGTCCCGAAACCGGGCGTGCCGGTGCTCACCGGCACCCCGTAGCCCATCGACGGACCGGCATCCATACCCCCGAAGGGGTCCCCCATCTGCGGCCCGAACGGGTCGCCACCGTAAGTCACTGATGCAGTCTAACGAACCGCCGGTAACGGTCGCGGCGCCAAAAGGTCAACCCGCATATTTGACGTAGCAGGCGAAGACGGTCTTCTCGTTGTTGTAGAGCATGCTGGTACGGCACTGCGACTCCGCCGACACGACGTTCGTCACCACGAACACACCGTCGCGGACCTCGCAGGCGGCTCGGTACGCGTTGATGAACTGGGCGGAATTGCCGTCCTCCGGGTTGGGTCGCAGCCGCTGGATCTCCACGCAATCACCGACCCTCAATTCCTCGACGTCTACCGTCGGCCGGGTGGTGGGCGCGACGGTGACCACGCTCGTCGAGGTGCGCGGCGGGGCCGTCGTCGTGGTCCGGGTGGTGGTGGTCGTCGACTGGTGCGGCACCGTGGGTTCCGATTCGCCATGACCGCGCAGCAACAACAGCCAGACCACCAGCGCGATGATCAGCAGCACGATGATCACGTAGGACAGCGTCAGGCCCAGCACCGCGCGGTTGCGGCCACGCTGGTTGCGCTGCTTGATCTGGTTCAGGGCGAGGTGCCCGAGCAGCGCACCGGCCGGTGCGAACACGAAGGCGAACACCACCGACAGCGTGGCCAGGGTGTTGACCTCGCCCTGCGGCTCGGTCGGCGCGGGGAATCCCCCGGGACCCGGATAGCCGGCGGACATCGGGGCGTCGCCGAAGGGCGCACCGTAGCCGCCCGAGGCGGACTGGTAGCCGCCCGGCTGGGACGATCCGCCGCCGAACGGATCACCACCGAACGGATCACCACCGAAAGGATCGCCGCCGTAGGGGCCCCCACCGTAAGTCACGCGGGCCAGTTTACGGGCGTGGCGGAAATTAGCGTCGGAAGGGACGCCACAGCGGACTTAGGGTCGATCCATGACCCGCGATGAGCTCGCCGCCGATTGGACCGGCGGGATCCCGTTCGCCCTGGAGACCCTGCCCGATGACAAGGACCCGGATCCGATCACGTTCGACTTCAGCGCCGAGTCGTTGACCCGTCTGCTGGCCGAGGTGCGGCTGGTCAACCACGATGCCGCCGATGTGCTCGGCACCGATGATCCCGCACATCGACGCGGGGTGCTGGCCTATCTCGGCGAGACCTTCACGCTGATCTGCGGCGGCAGTTGGGATTGGGACGACGAACCCGGATTCGCCGAACGCGGGCTGCCCGCGGTCACCGACCCGGTGACCCTGGCCTCTATTGCGTCCACCTATTTCGGTTTCGACGACAACCCGGCGGGCGCCCCCGCCGGCATTCCGGTGGTGCTGCCCGACGCCGCGCTCGGGCTGGCGCCCGTCTCCCCGGTGCACCTGTTGCTGGCCGGCGTCACCGACCGCGGCACCGACCTGTGGCGGGATACCTATCAGGAGCTGGCCGGTTTCGTCGCCGGGTACGTCGCGGCGCATCCGGAGTGGGCGCCCAAGCAGACCGATACGCCCAATATGGGTGAGGGCCCGTCGATCCCCGGACCTTCGCCGGTGCTCAATGCCTGGTTGACCAAGTGGCAGAACGAATTTCCATCCTGGTCTCAGCGACATCCGG
>WBZQ01001429.1_pt1 | contig 16579 bp, 9 predicted proteins | sample 5204251 | NCBI WGS metagenome assembly WBZQ01 (sample SAMN12412402, study PRJNA552823) | activated sludge metagenome | isolation source: activated sludge from nitrification reactor of wastewater treatment plant... | place: USA: Virginia | collected 2017-09 | reverse complement strand
CATTCATATTCATATAAATAAATATTAATTAACAACTTCTTAAACCAAACTCCAATTTTATATTCAAGATTTCACATATCAATAAGAATGGTACAATAACAACTCTTGGATCTTCATTTTTCTCTTTATTTTTTCTGAGATTTTCGAAAATGGATACGATTTATCTCGAAGATAAAGACATTTGGAAAACATGTAATAATAGCAAAGACGTGATAATGTTAATACAAGTTGGAATGTGTAGAGGGCATGCTATTCAGATTCTTCCTTAAGCATATATTTTTTTAAGAAAAAATATTATTTAAAAGATACTTAAATAAAACTTTAACCCTATCGTTTAAAGCTAAGACGACTTAAAACTCATTGAAATGAAGTTAAAATAATTTTCTTTAAATTTTCTTTTGATTGTGTTGACGTCTTCTTTCGATATTTTACAATAATGGATACATTTTTTCGTTATCATAAAGAGAACTAATATCATTCAAACGATGCTTAACATTATTGAGTTCTTGTTTAATTTCGAAGTGTGTAGTTACATCTCCAGTAGGCCCTCTGCATAAACATCTTTCTTAAAAAAATAAAATCTTTTTTTTTAGGAATTTCTGAAGGGGTCTAATCTTCATTTGTTCTTTTCTAATTTGTTTGATTTGGTTTGGATGATATTGAGCTCATTATATACAATTATTTTTTATCTTTTCTTATATATAATATTAATGGGAGAAGATTTGAAGATAAGAAAGAAGAAGATAAAAAAGTATCAGCATAAAAGTTTTGTAGAGCCAAACAAGAGGAAAGCTATAATAACTGAAAATTCAGGAATACTTGATAAAATAAAGAATGTGATCTCACACTTCAATAATGATGCAGACAAAATATGGGCAATATAGAAATTGAAATCACTTGGCGTTTTTAAGTTTGCTAACAACTTGTTAGATTTATAAACATCAGATTATACACCAGCTCAAAAATAAATCATCAATCTTATTAAGACCGGGCTAAGTTTTACCAAATATGGATGGTTACAATAACCTTTGAAATATGCACTAAAATTTTTAACTAATACTTTCTTCGACTATAAAAAGTCTCCTTCTTAAACTAGTTAAGTGACTGAGAGCGATATTATGCAGTATTAAAATGAATAAGTTCCTTAACATGATTTGATTGTGAGTGCAAATAATATATTCATGGAGAACTATTTAAAGAAAATTTTTTTAATCCTTAGGTCTAAGAGGCCAAAATTGTATAAGTAGTATATCGTTTCAAAGTATCTGAAGAAGCTATAAAAGAAAAATGTTCCGTCATTTATCATAGATAAAATAAAGTCATAAATGATCATTTTTTTCTGATGATATATTTCAAATAGGCTATAACTATTCTTCTTGTTTATGGGCGAAGAGTGCTGAATAATTATTTGAAGTGAGTAATATGTATTTTTCTTTTCATTTATATTATATAATAATGAACCATAGGAGAAGGATATAATACGCAACTGGAAAACACCCAACAATGCTTCACGAATTTAAAAAGTGTCAAAATTGGGGGGATTTGAAATAATGGTATTCAAGGTATAATCCAGATATGATCCCATCATTTGATCTTTTGAAAATAAAATATGTGCAATAGGCGAAAAAAAAGTAATAGGAAGGGACACTTGCGCCTTATCAAAAATGGATGATTTAATGATGATGAAGTGATCATGTTTTTATAATATTTAATTAATGTTTGAGTACAAACTCCCAACTTAAATAAATTACGAAGAGATTCTCCCAAAGGGATTCCCAACTATCTTTAAATAATGGGAACTTGATCCAATGACGAACAACACAACGATATCAAATAATGACATTGTGCGATTTTTATTCATGAACACGAGCAAAGGAGTATTGGACCCCTATAAGTCATACATATAGATAACAGTGAATTGCAGTTCTTCAGCTAACCCAGTTGGTCTCTTACAAGTTGATAACTCGGCTCAGTCATTTATTCAGCAAATAGTTCTTTACTCAAATAATAAATAGATAGAAAGGCTCAATAATTATAGTGTATTAGCTGCTTATTTAAATGACATTGGACTGAACTAAATGATATCATAAGGAAGATAGACATAAGGATTAGGGTATGGTTCATTTGATACGATGCCTTTTGTGAGGTCAACTGGGGCTGGATGTTATTCTTCAAGACCGATTTATAATATGCAAAGTTAAGCATTGACTAATGGATGTAGTGTAATTTCACCATCAACCTGCTTTCCTACAATTGGGAATTACTGGGGTGACACTGGTATCAATTCTCAAAATTCATCTATGGTAGCAGCTTCCCGTACAGCAAAAGGACATTCACAGTGCACAAATCTTGCTTGGTTTACAAACGACACGAATGGTGGAAGTGGATATGAATGGTTGAGTTCTGGATCAGCAGCAGCTCTAATGATGCTAGGATATGCTCAGAATTTGAGAAGTTAATATCAATCTAAATATGTTGAGAATAATTACCCAGATACTCCTTCTTCGATCCCTAACTATTAGATAGCTTTAAACCCAGCTCTTGAACAATCTGGAAATCCAATGAAATTCAATCCAAATAATCCTATTCCATATTCAGTTCAACCAAGATCAACGCTATTAGGAACAGTCATGTCAGATGCAAATACGAATCCTGTTAATAATACTTATTCAATAAACTCAGCTAACTTCGGTTTTAATTCATTGTTCACCCCTTTTTTTACAAGAGGAACATTTTAACCAATTATTTCACCGACTGTTCCTCAATGCCAAATTAATAATGGATATATTCTCGCAACTAAAGTTCCAATTGTCCAAAGAAAATTTAAAATTCCATTGATATCATCAGTGATGGGTGTACTAATTGATCCTTCTCAATTCAAATTAATTCCACTGCAATCAATAAATTCAGTTTTACTTGAAATAACGTTAGATCCATATGCAATGTTCACAAGTGGATATTGTGATATATCCTAATTTGATAACATAGGAATGAATTTGCAACAAAGTAGAAACTATCAAATAACTAAGATAAAATATAAATTGCAAACATATAATTTTGTTGACTAAGACATCAACAAGTATATTTAAGCTGCTTTGGTAAAGGAGATATCTATAATAACGAACTTTTGGACTATGAGCAATCAATATCAGATTCCAGGAGGATCAGGTCCGAACAATTCATATATAGTTGGCTGCAACTCAACTCATCTTAATGAGCTAGTTTGCTTATTTGTGTTGAATGACTATCAAAATTACAGTTTTGCACGTAAACATTACAGAATTTCGAATAATATAACACAATTTTGGTCTAAGCTAGCCGTTGACTATTGGCCGCCTCAACCATGGAAAGGAAACGGAGGAAATATTGTTTCAAACAATATTGACGATGACAATTCTTCATTTATTGAAAATATATATTGGTCAGGAAACTACATGTTTTCAAAAGCACCATTACCAAGAATAAATCCTTACAACTTTTCGCTTAATGATAGACCTTATAATGTCCAGAATGTCAATACATTTTATCAGTCTGAAATGTCTGAAAATATCAATTATATATGGGGGTCCAGTTCAGTTAATGCTGATACAGCTCTTGGAATGGCGTGGATACATTAAAACCGATGTATAGGTAAAGCAGCATATGTTCTAACATATACTCCTTTCCGGTAGTCTGAGCACATTTTGCAAGGAATAAATGTTCAAGGGTTGAGCAATTTCGAAGTTATCTTTCAGACAAGTGGTGTGAATACTCAACCGAGAGACCAAACTTTATATATATTTGCCAGAAGTTCTGGAATAGTTAAATATGGGTTGAAATAAATAAAAACATATGGGAGAGGTTGATTTAATCAAATTGACATATGTATTATTTTAAATACTACGCCTAGTGGATTTTGCAAAGGTAATGCCAATGGTGCATTGTTGTCATCTAACGTTATCCTAAATGTTAATTATCTCCTTAATCCAAGACTCCAATTTGCCTTTGTTTCATTTTTATAAATGAGGTCCCTTGTTATCATTCCAGAGTTGTTCACAGTATTGATATCGACTAATCGTAGAACTATAATTCTTTGCGTTGCAGTTCCATCCATTCCAATGTAACCAGCGAAATTATCCAGTGTTATATATATTGTTTGAGGAAAATCTGATCCGACAAAGTCCTGAAGAATTGTTGTAAATCCTTAAGTGACTAGAAACAACTATTTCTAGTTCGGAGACAAAATTGGAATCGTATATGTCCAAGCTACTGTATTGTCTGAACCAATAACATCTTGAAGATTGAAGGAAAAACATTCAATCTTTTGATTCGAAGCTCCTCCAGTGACGATCAGATCTTCAGCCATATTTTAAAACGCTTTCTTTTTTGTAAGAGAACTTGATGAGGAAGTCCCTCTCAGAACTGGAATCATCTTAATTAATCAAGTTTTACAGTCTGTGTTGTTATTTGGGATTTTGGTTTATACATTATAATTATAATGTTACGAGATCATCGAGTGCGCTAAAATGGAAGTCAATAATTCCCGCTACCAGAAAAAGGAACATTTGCATATCAATTAGTTTAAATGGCTGATTACTATACTGACAGTAGAGATAAGATTCCTCTTGCAACGCTATATTTTATTTACTTTCTGAATAGCAACAATTAAACCTTTGAAAGGGAAGACATGCTCCAAAATAATTGGATTTACCCGATTTCTAAGGTCTTCAAACAAATTTATGCTGATAGAAAGACACAAAATAAACAGGAAAATAAAAAAATAGCGGAATAATTGTTTAATAAAATAGCTAAACAAACCCAAAATCTATAAAAAAATATATGTGATGATGAAATAATTTTTAATACAGTAAAGAACAACAATCCAACCCCAATTAACAAATTGGTGACAAGAGAACCAACAGCATAATGGTAAGATATAGGCCACATCATCAATACCAAGATTATTTTTGATTTGGATTAAAAATATTGGATCAATGGTCTGAAACTTTTTTGCACAATAATGTCCATTAATAGTTAGGTCAGTAGTAAATATTCAGACAAATCCTTCATAAAGGTCTCCAACATTGGAGCTACAGAAGGGTTGAAATATAAAGCAGATACACGGCTTTAGTTCATGAAAAATGTAACATAAATGATGAAAAAAAAGGAAAAAATGAAGTAATAAGAAGATAATAAAGTTGTGTAAGAACTCAAATCAATAGAAGAAAAGAAAACAGTCGAATTCGGTGACTTCAGTAAATTTGCATATTATAAATAAATAAAATAAAGCTTCAAAAAGAATGAAGTCTAAATGATCGTCAAGTAAGCAATTCAATCTCACCGTCAAGCTGTATAATAAATAACAAAACTAGATTCATAAACATAAGAGATGCTTAGAACATCTTGGACAGAATTTATTTTTGAAATAGGGATTATCAAAACTCATAAGCAATTTGCTTAATTCAGTTCGAATCCAACCAATTACTTCATAAAAAACTGTTTGAATAAAAGGAAATTGAAGGTTTCTTAAGTATCTCAATAATTTGCTAAGATAATGATTAGGTACTTCAATTTTGTCAATATTTAAGGGAGAGTTCTTCATAAGAAAAATCTATATCTTGAGCGGTCATTAAAGAATTTAGAAGAAAGTTATATCCCAATGAATGACAAAGGAAACATCCTTCTCAAAACATCTGATAAATCAATTAATTATCTTATTAATGAGAAGATTATTAAGAAAAATACTGGGTATTATTTGTCATAGGCATAAATTTCATACATGGAAAACTCAATTATTGAATTCTTAAAAATAAAGAATTTAGATAAAAGCCGGTAATAAATTAAATCAATGCTGGTATAGGAACTCAATAAAATGCTGAAAACTAGTTGATTCATATTTTACTTTTTAAAAATTATTTCCTGGACAGCTACTTTATTGTGTTTTTCGATTTTTAATGAGCAAAAGGCAATTTTTAGTTGGATGGCTACTTTATGTTGTTTTTCGATTTTTAATTAGCAACAAAAGGCAATATTTAGATTGCATCAGGCAATATTTCATTTAAAAACACATGGAATAGCTTTGTTTTCTTCCTCATAAATTTTCTTCCTTTCTTCCTTTTATGTATCCTTAAATTTATTTCTGGGCCTACTTGATTTCGATTTTGAGGTGCTGCTTCACAATCATTCTAGAATAACTATTAGTGAGGTGAGAATGTCAAAAGAGAATTCGCTGGGATTTGTGATATGCTTAAATTTGTTGGGAGTGAAAGCTAACCTTCCTATGGCAACTAAATCTATTTTTAATTTGATAGAAAATAGTCTGCACCTGATTGAACTAATGAAAAGAGGAGTTCACCTGCCATTTGTTGAAGTTGCATTATTATTCAAAAATATTTATAAATACGATCACTGATAAGCACTTGATGATCAATCTTTGGAACAATTCTTAGAAATACATTTGGCTTTTTTAACTTCAGTATTTTTATACTCTCGTACGGCATCCAATCATTCTCTCCATATAAGAATAAGATGGGCAGAGAAACATCTTTGAGAAATTTGCTAATATTATATTTTTAATTTTTAATCTTTGAGAAAAGTGTGAAAAAGTTCTATTAAGAGCTACTTTCACGATTTGCCTTTCCAACAATAGTTAAATACTCCGTCCAAGTATTCAAATTGTGCAATATATGAGTTGTCTTCAAAAAGTGGGTTTGAACATAACCTATTTAGTAAGTCTTCTGAGGGTAAATATTGAATGCGTACATTATTAATTGAATTGCATTGACAAACATGTTGCTGTAATTAATGAAATTCTAATTGCCTGGAAACGGAGAGAGTAAGATGACCCTATTAAAATATGACTCATTTTTTGAGACTATATAGCTTCCGATGAATCCTCCAAAACTATGACAACATAAAACTATATCTTTTAATTTCTTTTTTTTTATGAAATTCATAATTCTTGAGTTATAGTATTACAGAATTGTTTTTTAGGTTGGTTATTTGATGGACCACTAGAATTTCTTCGACGAAAGCCCAGTTCCTGGAACATCAATGGAAATGCAGTTGTATTTGTTTTTAACCTTTTAAATTAATCTTACCCAATTCAGAGAAGTTGCTCCGTAACCATGTATCAGCAACAATGTTTATTTTTGGGGCTGGTATGGGCTTTGTATATAGAAAAGGGCTTATCCAAACGTAGAGACGCTGAGATAAGGTTATGATGACTAACTAATTGTTTTAACGATTTTATATGCTTCTTCATTGAGTCTCAAATAATTATCAAATATGTAAGGCTTCTCTCTGTTTGAATATATAATATCCATAATATTTATAATGTTTTACAGTGAACCAAGTTCTGCTCAAATAGTCATTGGGGTTCTTACCTGTCTCATAGAACTCGCCACTTTCGTCATAGTATATAAAAATTATCTATAAGCAACAAAAAGATAGGAGACACAATAGAAAAAATATTGATCATTCATCTTGTTTACTTATAAAATTCATTTAGAGTTTTCTCAATTATTTTTAGATTGAATTACATGCTCTTAGGTTAATAATCTTTGATCGACTTCATTTCATGAATATTTATAACAGGATCAAGGATTTTTTATATGGCTTAGATGTTTTTAATGACAGAGCTCACATTGCTAACAACATCACTTTTTTTACTTGCATTTTGCAAGCTTTTCTTAGTTTTATGTATAAAATCAGTGATAATTGTAATAACTTTTTTTATATGCTCTTAATACGCTTCAACTTTAACTTGATATTACTTCAGTAATGTATCTGAATGATTTGACTTCTTTATGGACGCATTCAAATCCGTAAAACACTACCTCAACATAGCAAATGTATTTGTTATATTTTTTCTTTTCATTTAATTTAAAACCTTGATCTCTTATATCACTTTGTCATGTTTTTATGTTGTTTACTTCAAAGCAATAGTCAATTACTCAGTTATCTTATGAGAAAAAACTGCATAACATTAATTCACTATTTTCAATCGATAATTCTATTTTTTTGCATGTGCGAGTTTTTCCTAATAATTCTTTATAGCCGTGATTTTAGAGTTTGTCTCATCAACAGCCTGTGATATTAGAGTATAAGCAGCTGGCCAATCTATACCCGATCTCATATAAGCAGCATCTAAAACAACTTTGACTTTTTGGATTAAATTGTATTATTACGGTTTATTATTGAAGAGATCGTTCAACTCAGAGTAGGAAATAAATTATTTTTAATATCTAACTAGAGATGACCTTATGTATTCTAATGTCTTAAGTCGATTATCAAGCCTTACAGCATTAGTCTATTTATGAGGAAATTACGGGTACTATAGATATGGCTAGTTTCTTCTTTCATTGTGCTCCTGTATTTTAACTTTAATCCTTATTATTCGATTTTCTAATTTTTTTTGTTATCCTTCTCGATGCAGGATGATCTAATCAAGATATTAGTTCAGATTACGTCTCATTTCTTCAACATTCATATCTTTTAGTTATTAGAGCTATTGCTTTTATGCTTGCTTAAGTTTTCTCCTTGACAAAGCATTTTCAATGTCTTGAATATCACCCTATAATTACACTATTCTACTTGAAATTAGCTATATCTCTTTCTTTTATTTGCCAGATTAAATAAACTTTTCTTGATCCTGAGAACCTTTTTAGGCGTGAATATTTTTAAACTTACTTACATTTTATTTATTTAATTTTTCTTTTAAATTCTCAAACCTTTAGAAACTCTTTGAGTCTCTCTACTTTTTGATGTCAAAAACAGTTTTTTAGACTATAATATTTCCTTTATTCAATCCAATCTTCTTTAAATTGAACAAATTTTTAAATTAAACAAGTGGATTCTATTATTTTCGAATGTTCGCTAAGTTGAAAAGAGTCGAAAATTAATGTTAACTCTTTTTCTAAAATTATTATCCTTAAGACTATCTTTAAGACTACTGAATTCTAGAATATTAGAATCCTACAGGAATATTTTGCCTTTTGTCTTAGATCTACAATGCAACAATTGGACTTCTTTACTATTTGAGAGTTTTTCTAGATATTACCGGCTGCCTAGATATTCCCGACTACCTACTTTACATAAAATTTCTGTCAAACTAAACATTGATTTATGTGAAAATTGGCTGATCAGAAAGATTGAAAGGGTTTTTTGAGGTTGGAATTTATATTTCCTTAATCTCTATGTTTGGTTGAGAATTATATAAAGACAATCTTGTTTATTTTACTGTATTTCTGTCTTCATCTTCTTTCCATGAATTTGGTACAGCTATATTGCGATTTTAAGCTCTCTTCTTCTTTTTAATTTTATTTTCCCCTTATTATCCTCCTTCTACACCTCCTTCTGCTGCTCCTTCTGACTGACCATCATCATCATCATCATCATCATCATCATCATTATTATTTTTTTCTTTACCATGATCACCACCCCCACCGCCACCTCGATTTCCGTTATCTTTCTCATCCCATGGTCTTGGTTAATCTTCATTTTAAGGAATCATTCTTTATACCAATCCAAATTACTCTTAAATCTTCTTAGTGACGGGAGTGCCAAATTTATATGTCTTTTTTGCTGAGTTTCGTTCTTTATATATATGTGAATTTATATCATAAAATTCATTAATATTACCAGGTTGTACTATTTTCTTCTTTGCATTCTGAAGATAAGTATGATTTATGTTCCACACATATAAACTCTAACTTTCTTTAACAATCTAATTTTCAATATTCATCAAAAAAGCGTAGGCATTCTATTTTCCTTAGAAATAATAATACAATAATTGAGAAAATATAGTTATTGCTGAGTCCATTGATAATTCTGATACTTTAGTTCGAAAATCGGATTAATCCATAACTCTTTTGAAAAGGATCTTTAACTATCTTACAAATAAATCTTTTTAAAAACTTTTAAGAATATCTGTTAGTTAAGGTTTCATTGATTGAGCGATGAAAACCACAAAGAAAACAACGTAAAATACTTCGTTGGAAGCTAGTGTAAGGTTTTTTAGTATTTTAATCTTTCCTTACTCGAGATATGATGCGAAGCTTGAAAAAGATTTCTAAAACTGAATGCTTTGAATTGAAAGCAAGTTAGCCTACGCTGCACTACATGTGTAATAAAGTCCTTTTAGGAATATTGAAGTTACTGAGTTTTTACCTTATATTCTTAATGATTTAACTTACTATGAAGTTAAAATATAAAATAAAATTTAATCATATATATTTTTCATTCTCGTTGTAAATTACCTTGTATTTTATTCCCAATGATGCTTCAATACTGTTTAGAAATCTATGAGATCTAGTTTATCGTTAATTATGAATAATTCATAATTCTTTGAACGGAACTCACCATAAACTAATTTATTAGCTAAAATTAGTCCTTATGAGTGTGTTGTTTTTCCTTAATATAGATATTTGATTAGGAATGACGTGTCAGTGATAACTTATCTAAATTTATATTTGTGGGCCTTTAATTATGAGCTAGCCTTTAGATCTTTAGAAATAAAACTCTAAAGCTTGGTATCTACTAGATTAGCTAACGGTGACCATTTTTAGTTTACCATGTCGATATCAAATTCTACTTTATGTTAGAGTATTTTATTCTATTAGAAAAGCTACTTTTACCTCTATGTTATTGATTTCTTTATTTCTTCGATGCTTTGTCCATATTTAAAATAAGATCTATACAGTTATATTTAAGCTTTGTATTGACTTTCAATGTTGTTCAACATTTTACTTAAATTTTCCAATTTTAGAATTCCTTCCGAAGTCAAACTTTAAACCCAAGAACTAATATCAGCTCCATATGCTCTCATTCGTTATTTAGCTTTTATAGAATTCTAGCCATCGATTTTGTTGATGAGGTTTATATAATTAAAGACCCAATGAACAAGAGCATAGTCACGTGTTTGAAGAATCGAACAGAAAAGCTTAAAGTTCGAATATTGGGTGTCGCTGTATTGAATTTATAGAGCAGTTATCCCAATAATAGCACTGAAAGAAGAAACCAAAGCTTTGACAGAATGTAAAATAGTAAAATAATCTTTAAAATCGTCAAAATCAACCCCTTTTGTGAGCAAAATTTCAGCTAATACAACAAAGCAAAGACAAATACGAGTTTATTCAACAAGATTCAGCATTTTTTACTTGTTACCAACAAAGTTCTTAAAGTATGATGTATTGATTGTTGTGACAGAGACTTAGATGCTTTTAAGAAATTTATTCACAGCCCAGTTGAGAACTAAATTGAATTATTTTGCTTATTAGACTTTCATTTTGAGTTAAATCATTGGTAGCAACTATTGAAATGCATTTTCTATATTTTATCTGGCAAGTTGCGGGGTTTATGATGAGCTGATGTTTTTAATTTCCCGAAATTAAGCTAAGTATTAGAAAACCCTAGGTATGTACTCAATTGAATTACTTTTGTCGGATCTTATCGCTTTGATCAAAGCGAATAAGTGAATTGAATCTTTGAGTGTTAAATTCATATTTTCGATTATTATTATTATTATTAATGAAAGCATTGTTCGGCTTAGCCAAAACTATTGGAAAGCATTTGTGGGACAACAACAAACATAAAATAATTAATAAAGGCCTATCAATTGGGAGCTAAATTTTGAAAAGTAAAGTTGGACATAAATATTCTGGAATTATAGACTCAGCTCGCCATGGAATATAAAATGTTATGAGAAACAACGAAGGACGACCAGGAAACATTAGAAACCCTGAGCCGATATATAATAAGCAATAATATTTAGATCTTAGTCCGTCTGGATAATCAATATTTTCTCGATGATCAATTCTAAATTTACATATCTGAAAAATAACCAAACGCTTTATATTTCTAACTTTGCTAATTTAGAACCGTTTATCTCGCAGCTTAAAATATCCATTTATCCTATGTTATTGGCTTGAAAAAACTTTACTTTTTCTTTGCTCTATATTTTCGCTTCTCTAAAAGGGTTCCTATGAATTTTTGAACTTAAATTGTTGACGAAGTAGCAGCTTCAAGTCGTTTTTGTTGAGACATTTTTTCGTTAAATAATTTCAATCTCTCAGATTGAATATTGACAATTTCATGAGATCCATATATCATTTTTTTCTTTGAAGGAGTCAACATCAGTCTGCAAAATTCTTACTCGTCAATCATATAACAAAAGTTCTTTTCAAGTATGCCACCAATCCAGTTTAGAAGTGGTAAATATATCGAATTCAAGGTCGATATGTTTGGTTAGATATTTTTGGGTGAGTCTGCAAGACAATTTTCAACGAAATAATCAAACATGCTTGGAATGTCAGAGGAAAGACTAAATTGATTGACAACTTAATGCACATATTTTTATGATGGCATTTTTATGAAGTCTTCAGTGAATACATCAATCTCAAACTAAATGTTAATTAGATGTTCGATGTTGGCAAATAGATATTTTTTCAGATAGACTTCAAGAGAATAGTCATCGCTTTAAGTATCATCAACTGGTGACGTCCATAAGTTTTTGAATTGCTTTAAAGGTAGATTAGCAATGTTCTGATACTGTTATTGAACGAAATACGATATGTTTTGCAAATTCTTTTGATTTCGCAAGCCCTATTGATATGCTTGATTGAATCTTGCAAACACTTGCTATTGCAGTTCGGCTGGTACTAATTGAACTTCAGGAATGTTTGCTTCATTGACGAATTATTTTGGTTAAATTGTATTTTATAAATCCATTTGATTTATAATAATAATCGAGCAAAAATCATAAAGTTAGTAACAAGAATTTAAAAAAAGCAAAGATCATTCAAAATTCTTCCTCAACCAGTCTTCCAATTTATCTTTATCATCTTTCATTTCCTGAAGCAAATTCCGAACTGGGGCTGGCTCTTCTTTCTTTTTGTGGATTATTTGTACATTCTCCTAGTCATCGAATTCCACATGAGCTTAGTATCCAGCTGGAACCTCCCTTTTGGGGACAATAGTAAGATTTCCTTATCGGTCAAACTCTATCTCTGATTAAACATATCTCCTGTTCATAAATCTGAGATTTGCCGGAGCTACCTTCTTGGGGGCAAATTGACGATAATATTATCTCTCTTACTAAGACAGCAATAAACTTTTATGTGCTCTTGCAGGATCCCCACGCTGAGCCCAAGCCGTCTTGCACTATGAAGGTAAGGCTCTCCAAGTTATTTTGACCCATTACAAGCTACGACCCTCACTCATCTTAACTAATTTGAACATTTGGTAGCCGGATCGAACCTTTGGAGCTTTGTTCCTCCCAAAAACACAATTTGAAAGCCTTTTCTTTTATTTGAGTTACCTTTCCTTCTGTGCACATCTTTTTCTCCACAATAATCGAACAATCTATCTAATTTTCGAAGGGCCCCAGTTGGTGTGCTCAGCTGACAGTCTCAACCAGTAATACTTAAAGAATTATTGTCTCAATTACTCCTTTCTCATTTCGATTCGTCTGACATTGTTGTCGATCATCCTGATTTTATCTTTCATAACAGGGTCACAGACTAACTTAGTTCCGCGAGGTCTTGCATCATGTTCTTTCTTCTACATTTCAGCATCAAACGAGTCATCAGATACCTCAATCTCAACTTCTTTGACATTCTACTCAGAGTATCTCCTTTTTCTCAAGTCTTGTTCCATGAAAACTTTAACTTTTGGACTTGGTGGTCTTTTCAACTTTCTAGGAGCTTGAGCCGATATGATAACTTTCTCAACTTTCTAGACTGAGGCCTTTTAGGACTTTCTTGAAGATGAACTCCAAAGTTCAAACCCTGCAAATTCAGCTTGCTTTTTCTCGATCTCTTTGATTTGGGCTTCTGTCAAACATGACCATTCTTTAACGACCTTCTAGACCCGGTCACTGTCTCTTATTCTTGGAAATTTCATGAGCAATGTTTCATAACGCTGTCTACAGAATCTTCGGTACACGTCCCTCCATTTATGAGGGATCTTCTTGGAAATCTCGGGTGTAAACCTTCTGGCTCCTCCAGGAGTTGGTTTGATAGTTCCAGCTTTTGCTTTACCCATTTCAACTTAAACAATTATAGATTATCTACAGAGAATTTAAAGAAGCTGATGAAGAAATAAATCAAAATCAAGTATAATTGTTCTAAATGTTTGTTCCATACTAATTTTAATGGATTTAGAATATTTTTTGTTCAAAAGTTAATAACTTTTTTCTTCTCATTTTTTTAGAATTTAATATAAACAAGCTACAGTTGATCAACTCAAACTCTTTATTCTTTTGCAGAGATTTCAATAAAATAAACCACCATTTTATTTTTTTCTTAATAACACTTTTTTTAAAAAAATTTGGAGTAAAAGCCAAAGAATGATTGGAAACGTTAAAATGATTATACATGAACTATTTAGCAAGTTTTTAAACAAATCTATTTTTTATTCGTGTCATTTTAAAAGTTGATCCGGCTTATTCTTAATAATTAGAAATGGATCCATCAGGAAAGATTTGGAAATTCTTCTAAGATTTGCTCGATTAAGCAGAAAAGAAGATGAAGAAAGCTACACTTCCTCATTAATCTTTAGATGCTGCTGAGAAAATCGAGTTGGCATCAAACTAGCTGAAACGCTTGGATTAAGCTAAGTTCGAACGAATGAGGTTGTTCAAGCTTTGGAAAATGGCTAAAGAGAGACTTGAGAAGGCAAGAAACGCTGAAGACAAGGACTTTTGGGAGGAAGCCGCAAGAAAAGCCTTCGATGATTACGATGTTGTCCGAAAACCTTTCTCACGAAGGTTGATCATGAAATTTAGGAGAGCGCCAAGGCGAAGGATAAGATCAGCAAGGATTACAATTCGATAAGATCTGAACACCTATCACAGGGTTCCAAGGATCAAAGGAGCTAAAAATCAATGATTCAAAACACAAATATCATCCTATAAAATCTTCCTGTTTTCAATAGCAAATTTGCCCTGCTTTTGACTTGGATTCTAGTTCTCCATGGAATCAATTTTTGAATTCTTTTGAAGTCCCTCCCAAAAAAGAAAAGTCCTTGTCTTACTATTTATTCTTATTGTTGAGTCCACTTCATTAATTTAAATTTGAATATAAAATGGCGTCGTGGCGTATTCCAGGATTTGTTGACTAAGGTAGACTAGGAAAAGGCGGATATGGAATTGTCAATCAATTGGCATATTCAAGGGATAAGAAATACAAATTCGCTGTCAAAAGAGTTGAATAAAAGAACGATTAATTATCTTTTGCCAATAGACACGAATTAAACGAGACACTTTTCAATCATTGTTTGAAATAAATTCATGTTGATGGGTACAGATATGGATTCTTTGAGCTTTTCCAAGGAACTGTTGATGATATGTAAATTTCAGGCAACAACTTCTAACAAATAGGAAAATTACTTTTTTCAGCATTTGCCTGTCTTTTTGAGAAACGACTAATTCACAATGATATCAAACTTTCAAACATCCTTCAAAGAAATGGATGTTTCAGGTTAAACGATTATTCATTGTCACAATTTGTGTAACATGGAGAAGAATCATATTTCATTGAAGAATTAACCCAAATAGTTTATTGTCTCTACGAAGCTTGGTGCAAATTGTATAGAAGAACTTTTTAATGGAGTGACTTTTATAAATTAGAATCAAGAACGGAACCATTGTTGACATTATCGTAAGAAACCGAAGAATACTTCTATAATCATCTTGATTTAATTTAGGACAGATTCAAATTCATTGGATTGACAATGAAACAAATTCTCAGGTGGTAAGATTTCTCTGATATAAATGTTCATAATTTGAAAGAATTCTACACGAATACAATGACAGCTGTCATTGCAAATCAAGAAAGAAACACTCAAATTACTAATTTCCTTAACTGGGTCTACGAAAATGCACTTAAGAACTTGAAAACTTTAGCAAAAGCAAGACACAAGAACAGAGTAGGTCTAAGAACATCGGTTTGTGAAATTTGCGGGAGAGGGTATGGTTATCCACAAAATTTAGCAAAACACAAGTCGCTCAAACACCCTTAATCGACTTCTAAAGCCAACAATGAGCTAATTTCTCCGGTATAAAGTCAGAATTGATGAATATTCAACCCTGAATCTATTTGTTATTATTATTTATAAATACTTCGATGTTCATGTTCATCCTGATTTTATTATCTCTCATAAGCTTTGGTCTGAGCTTAGATAATTCTATAGAATAATTAATACCTTTAACATAAGCTTATTGTTTAACTTTTCACTTCAAGCTCTTCAACTCTTACCCGCAACGATACATGGAATAATCTCACGAATGTATTTGCATATTTTTAGGCCTTGATAAAGAATACCTGGCTTTAATGAGACGCTATGAAGACATTATTTCAATACAATAGAGGAGTTAGCTTATTAGAGCATGGGTATTTAATTCAAAATTATGATTCTACCATACAATAATATTTACAAATGTTATATATAAATATTTCAAGAAACCGAAAAGACAAATATATAATGAGCTCAATATCATCCAAACCAAATCAAACAAATTAGAAAAGAACAAATGAAGATTAGACCCCTTCAGAAATTCCTAAAAAAAAAGATTTTATTTTTTTAAGAAAGATGTTTATGC
>WBZQ01001428.1_pt1 | contig 16596 bp, 11 predicted proteins | sample 5204251 | NCBI WGS metagenome assembly WBZQ01 (sample SAMN12412402, study PRJNA552823) | activated sludge metagenome | isolation source: activated sludge from nitrification reactor of wastewater treatment plant... | place: USA: Virginia | collected 2017-09 | reverse complement strand
TAGTCTTTTACCATGTCCGACTTCTTTTGCGTTGCACTAGCAACTTGAGTTAATTACTGTAATTACTGTAATTACTGTAATTACTGTAATTACTCCAATTACTCCAATTACTCCAATTACTCCAATTACTCCAATTACCCCCAATTACCCCAATTACCCCAATTACCCCAATTACCCCCAATTACCCCCACCAGCCCATGCTGCTGTCCATTTTTGGCAAATGCCAACCTTCCTCTCCGCCGGCCATTCGGCTATTTCTAATTTTGGCGGTCGAAATCCGGCTGCCGCTCCATGAAAAAAACTACGCTGCTTTCCCTTACCGTGCCTGCCCTCGCCGGCGCTTTGGCGTTTTTTCCCGTTGACAATCAAAAATATACCTTTCATTCCGAATCCGAACTGGCCTTTTTTCAGCAATACATCAACAGCGCCTCCAACGCTAAAACCCTGAAACCTCATAACCTTGAAACCTTACTCCTCATCGATTCCAACATTCTCTTTCCGACCGCCAGAACCTGCTCCGGCTGCCACGGCCACGACCTGCTCGGCAACGCCATGGTCACCGGCGACGGGACCGATGTGAACATTTTCGACGACTGGCGCTCGACCATGATGGCCAACTCGGCCCGCGACCCGTTCTGGCGGGCCAAAGTCACGCACGAAATCCTGGTAAACCCCGCCCATTCCCTCGAATTGCAGGACAAATGCACCTCCTGCCACGCCCCGGCCGGCCACTACCAGGCCAAACTGCACGACCATCAGGAGTTTTACCTGCTCTCCGACCTGTATGCCGATACCCTGGGGTTGGACGGCGTCACCTGCCAGGCCTGCCACGCCCAGTCCCCCGTCCGGCTCGGTGACCTGCATTCCGGAGAATTGAACTACGATACCAATTACATCCGGGTCGCCTACGGACCGTACGAGTTCATCTTTTCACCGCCCATGCACCAGTTCGTCGGCATCACCCCGGAATACGGGGAACACATCCTCGACGCCGGCCAATGCGCGGGCTGCCATACGCTCATTACCAAAACCGTGGACAACGACGGCGCTTACACCGGCAATACCTTCGTGGAGCAGGCCACCTACCACGAATGGCTGAACAGCCGCTACGACCGCCAGCACGACAACGTCACCTGCCAGAATTGCCACATGCCTTACATCCCGGACGCGGTGGTGATCGCCGCCAATTACCAGTTCCTGACCAACAAGTTCCCATTCGGGCTGCACGAACTGGCCGGCGCCAATGTTACCATGCTGAAACTGATGAAGGACAACCGCACAGCCCTCGGCCTCGGCGCGCTGCCGGAAAATTTTGACAGCACCATCGCCGCCACCCTGCGCATGTTACAGCACAAAACCCTGGACATGACCCTCGAAACGGGGACGCTGCACGGCGATTCGGCCCATTTTCAGGTAAAACTGGTCAATAAGGCCGGACACAAATTCCCTTCCGGCTACCCCTCGCGGCGCGCCTGGATCGAATTCGAAGTGAAAGACCAGGCCGGAAATACCGTTTTCCATTCCGGCCGCATGAACCCCGACTACAGCCTGCCCGACGAAGATGCCAACTTCGAACCGCACCACGACCGGATCTCCGACCCGGCCCAGGTGCAGATCTACGAACTGGTGCCGGGCGATGTGAACGGCGCCTTTACCAACGTACTGGAACGGGGCCACCTCGGCCTGAAGGACAACCGCCTGACCCCACAGGGCTTTGCCCAGGGCGACCCGGCCTACGACACCACCCGGGTGATCGGTGAGGCCCTGACCGACCCCGATTTCAACCTGAATGCCGGCTCGGACCTGGTCCGGTACAGCATCCCGAACAATGGATACACCGGCCACCTGACCGTGACGGCCCGGGTCTGGTACCAAAGCCTGCCACCCAAATGGATGGCCCCCATGTTTGCCTTCCATTCCCCGGAGATCGATTCCTTCCGGACCATGTTCGAGGCCGCCGACCGTTCGCCGATTCTGGTGGCCGAACAGGTGCTGGACTCGGTGTTCATTTCGCCGGTTGCGGTTAAAACCCTTGAAAAAGAAGCATTTGTACAGGTTTTTCCCACCCTGAACCGCGACGGCAAAGTAAACATCCGGGCGGCAGCGGGCCTCCGCGTGCAAGGGGTCCGGGTATGGGATGCCGCAGGGAAACTGGTCTGGGACCGGCCGGAACCGGAAACGATCCGGCTGCCGCAGCAGCGGGGTACCTATTACGTGGTCGTGATGACCGACCGGGGTAGGGTAGCGGAGAAGGTAGTCCGGCAATAACGGATGAAAGGCCGGCGGTGCCTGTACGCTGCCGCACACAATTTCTTTACCGGTACGGCCCTTATACACCGTAAAATAAAAGACTTTTGCGCCCGCAAACCCGGAGCGGGCCGCTCCATTCCTTCAACCGTAACCTTGCCCGAAAGTGGATCTGAAAAAAATTCCCTCCCCCTGTTTCGTACTCGAAGAAGCGCGCCTGCGCCGGAACCTGGAAATCATCGCCCGCGTGCAACGCGAAGCCGGCGTGCAGATCATCCTGGCTTTCAAAGGCTTCGCCATGTGGAGCGCCTTTCCCGTGGTGCGCGAATACGTACACGGCGCCACCGCCTCTTCGCTGAGCGAGGCGCGGCTCTGTTTCGAGGAAATGAAAACCAAAGCCCACACCTATTCCGTGGCCTACGTGCCGCGCGAATTCGGGAAGATCATGGATTACTCCAGCCACATCACCTTCAACTCGCTGTCGCAGTACCGCCGTTTTTATAAAAAACTGAAACAGCGCCCGGAACACATCAGTCCCGGCCTCCGGGTGAATCCGGGCTGGTCGCCGGTCGGAACCGCTCTGTACAATCCCGCTTCGCCGGGGTCGCGCCTGGGGGAACCGGCGGAGAATGTAGGCGGGAAATTGCCCGAAGGCCTCGAAGGCCTGCATTTTCATACCCTCTGCGAAAGCAGCAGTTACGACCTGGAAAAAACGCTGGAGTATTTTGAACGGGATTTCGGGCAGTTTCTCCCCGGCCTCCGGTGGGTCAATTTCGGCGGCGGCCACCTGATGACCCGCGAAGGCTACGACGTGGAGCACCTGATCCGGGTACTGAAAGGTTTTAGGAGCCGCTACCCGAACCTGCACGTCATCCTCGAACCCGGCAGCGCGTTTGCCTGGGACACCGGCGTGCTGGTAGCCACCGTGCTGGACATCGTAAAAAACAAGGGCGTCAGAACGGCCATCCTCGACGTGTCTTTCACCGCGCACATGCCCGATACCCTGGAAATGCCCTACCGCCCCCGGGTGCGCGGCGCCTCGGCCGAGCCGGCCCGGAGCGACAAAAACCGGTACCGGCTGGGAGGGGTGAGTTGCCTGAGCGGCGATTTTATGGAAGAATACGCTTTCGAAAAGCCGCTAAAAGTGGGACAAAAGATCGTGTTCGAGGACATGATCCATTACACCATGGTTAAAACGACCACCTTCAACGGTGTGACCCATCCGGGCATTGCCATCTGGCGCCCGGAAGGCAGGCTCGACCTGGTGCGGAGATTCGGGTACCGGGATTACAAAAACCGGCTTTCCTGAGCGGCGACATACGTTTACGAAACCTCCGAGGTCTCGTAAACGTAAGACACGCCAGATTATCAAATTTTCCTGACACTATTAAGAATTAGTCTTTGTAAGTATAACTTTGCGGCTTATCCGGAAGGCCCGGATTGGCTGTGACCATTTTTAACGATTCTGGCCGGCTCAAATCCTCCGGCCCGCTATTCCATGTTGAAACAAACTTCACTGATCGCCCTGTCGCTGCTGTTGTCCGCCCTGCTGCTGGCCCCGGCCTGCGACTCCGGCAAAGGCCCCGCCGACAACTTCGACCGCCAGGCCCTGTTGACCAACTTCGCGGACAACCTCATCAAGCCGGCTTATGCCGGTCTGAAGGCCAGACTTGAAACGCTCAACACAGCCGTGGCGGACTTTAACGCGGCGCCTTCGGTTTCTGCCCTGCAAACCCTGCGGGCCGCCTGGCTGGCCGCCTACACCTCCTGGCAGTCCGCCAACGCCTACAACTTCGGCCCGGCCGGTGAATCGGGACTGCGCAAAAGCCTCATCGAGGAAATGGGCACTTTCCCGGCCAACACCGCCACCATCGAAAGCAAGATCGCTGCCGGACAGTGGGATCTAACGGACTTCAACCGGGATGCCCGTGGCTTTCTGGCGGCGGAGTACCTGATCTTTGGCAACAACCAAAGCGACGATGCCGTGGTGGCGGCTTTTGCCGGAAGTGATGGCCGCCGCTCTTACCTGGCCGCTCTGGCCGGAAATCTCCGCGACCGAACCGACACCGTGCTCGCGGAGTGGAACGGCTCTTACCGGGACGCCTTTGTGCAGAACGACGGCACCGACGCCGGCAGCAGTACCTCGGCCCTCTACAACGAGTTCGTCCGCAGTTTCGAGTCGCTCAAAAATTTCAAACTCGGCCTGCCGCTGGGCAAACGCCCCGGACAAACCCAGCCGGAACCCCAACTGGTGGAAGCCCGCTATAGCAATACCTCCATAGCCATGCTGAAAGCGCATTTCTCCAACCTGGAAGCAATCTGGTACGGCCGCTCGGCAACGGGCCAGGACGGCAGCGGATTCCGGGAGTATCTGGAAAGTGTGGAGGGCGGCAACGACCTGATTGCCAGCACCGAAACCCAACTGGCGGCGGTAAAAGCGGCCCTCAGCGCCGTTTCCGATACGCCTTCCCTTTCCGAACAGATCGCCGGGGATAAAACCAGGGTCGAGACCCTGTATACCGAACTACAAAAGTTGACCCGCTTTTTCAAAAGCGACCTATCCTCCCTGCTTGGCATCGCCATTACTTTCAGCAGTGGTGACGGAGATTGACGTAATCCGCCCGGCTCCGCGGCCGGGTTTAATTTTTTAGCAAACACAAAAATGAAAAAACAATTTCTTACTTCCGCTCTGGCCCTGCTGGTCGCTTCTTTCGCCTTTTTCTCCTGCAAAGACGAGGAAAACAAGATCGAGACCCAGAAACAGGAGGCGCTTGAAAATTATGCCGACCTGGTTTATGCTTCCTACGAGGACAGTTACAACACCGCGACAACCCTGAAACAAAAGATCGACGCATTTGTCGCCAACCCCTCGCCGGCTGCTTTTCAGGCCTGTAAGGATGCCTGGCTGGCCGCCCGCATTCCCTACGGCCAAACCGAAGCCTACCGCTTCTACGGCGGCCCGATCGACGACGCCGACGGCCCCGAAGGCCTCATCAACGCCTGGCCCATGGACGAGAACTTCATCGATTATGTGGCCGGCGATCCGGACGCCGGGCTTATCAACGACCCGGCCCAGTTTCCCGACATCACCAAACAAGTGCTGACGGATCTGAACGAAAGTGTTTCGGAAGAATCCATTTTTACCGGCTATCACGCCATCGAGTTCCTGTTGTGGGGACAAGATCTGTCTGCCGCCAGTGCCGGCGAGCGGCCCTACACCGACTACGTGACCGGCGCCGGCGGCGCCGGCGGCACCGCTGCCAACCAGGCCCGGCGCGGCCAGTACCTGCTAGTGGTGGCCGGTCTGCTGCTGGAAAATCTGGCTTCCGTGCGCGATGAATGGAAAACCGGCGGCGCCTACCGCCAGCAGTTTCTCAACAATACGGAGACGAAAGCCGCACTGGGCTTCGTTTTTACGGCGCTCGGCGAACTGAGCAAAGGCGAACTGGCCGGAGAACGGATGTTCGTGGCCGTCGACACCAAAGACCAGGAGAACGAACACTCCTGTTTTTCGGACAACACGATCACCGACATTAAGATGAATTTCCTGGGCCTGAAAAACGTCTATTTCGGAGAATACGAACGGGTTGACGGTTCCACGGTATCGGGCCGCAGTTTCAGCGAGATCGCCGAACAAGTGGACCGGACCAAGGCCGATGCCGTAACCGCGGCCTTTGCCGATGCGGAAACGAAGATCAACGCCATTCCCGCTCCTTTCGATCAGACCATCGTGAACAACCCGGCCGCCGTACTGCCGGCCATCGACGCGTTGAAGGCGTTGAGCGACCGCCTGGTGGATGCCGGCACCGCGATCGGAGCGGAGTTTTAAAAAAACCACCGTCAAAAAACACCGTGTCCGGTGATCCCGGTTACCTGCTGCCGGCCCATACGAATCTATTTTTGCCGCCTGTTTTATGCAAAAAGTCCTTCTTTATTCGGTTGTTGTCCTGTCGGCCTTGTCGTCCTGCCGGCAGGACGATAACCCGCCCGCCGCCAGCGCCGAGGCCGGCGAGCAGTATTCCGGCGGCGACCAGGCCACCACTTTCGATTTTGGCGAAAATGCCTTCGGGGTGCAAGCCAGAGGCCTGAGTTCCGAACAGGACGGCTTTTTTGTGACCGGCAACTCCTTTTTCCGCAGCAACTGGGTGACGGCGCCGGCTTCGGTACAATCGCTCGACGGACTGGGCCCCATCTTCAACGCGGTTTCCTGCGGGAGTTGTCATTTCAAGGACGGCCGCGCCAAACCTCCGGGCAGCCCGGACGAGGCCCTGAACGGCCTGTTGTTCCGCCTGAGCATTCCGGGCGCGGATGTGCACGGCGGCCCGCTCGGCGACCCGGTCTACGGCGGGCAATTCCAGGACAAAGCCATTTTGAACGTGGCCAACGAAGGCCGGGTGCGGGTGACTTACCAGGAAATTGCCGGCCAGTATGCCGATGGCGCCCCCTACACGCTGCGCCGGCCCGTGTACGAATTCTACGGCCTGAACTACGGCGACTTCGCTCCGGGGCTGATGTTCTCGCCGCGCATCGCGCCCCAGGTGCCCGGACTGGGCCTTTTGGAGATCGTTCCGGAAGCCGACATTCTGGCTTTTTCGGACGAAAACGACGCCGACCAGGACGGCATTTCCGGCCGCGCCAATTACGTGTGGGATGCGGAAAACCAGCGGGTGGCCCTGGGCCGCTTCGGCTGGAAAGCCAATCAGCCCAGCCTGGCCCAGCAAACCGCCGGCGCCTTCAACGGAGATATCGGCATTACGACCAACCTGTTTCCCAAGGATCACCTCAGCCCGGCCCAGCAGCAGATCTACCCGGACGTCATCAACGGCGGTTCGCCGGAACTCTCCGACGAAACCCTGCACAAGGTGGTCAGTTACATGCAGTCGCTGTCCGTGCCGGCCCGGCGCGACCACGACGACGCGACCGTACTGCGCGGCAAATACCTGTTTCAGGAACTGAACTGCTCCGGCTGCCACCGGCCCGTTTTGAATACCGGTACCGGCGGCAGCATTGCGGCGCTCCAACAGCAAAAGATCCGGCCCTACACCGACCTGCTGCTCCACGACCTGGGGCCCGACCTGGCCGACGGCCGTCCCGATTACCTGGCCTCCGGCTCCGAATGGCGCACGCCGCCGTTGTGGGGCCTCGGTCTGATCTACACGGTGAACGGCCACACGTTTTTGTTGCACGACGGCCGGGCCAGAAATGCTGAAGAAGCCGTGCTCTGGCACGGCGGGGAAGCGGAAAAATCACGGGAGGCCTTTAAAAAACTGAGTAGGGAAGACCGCGAAGCCCTGCTGCAATTTCTGAACAGCCTGTAGGATTCGTATATACTTTACCCATGCGGACGGCCGAAAGCATACGACAAATCCGGAACTGGCTCGAAACGCCGGTTCACATCGCCCCCCTGATTACGCTGCGCGTCGTCATCGGGGCGTTGCTGCTGTTCAGTACGGTGCGGTTCGTGGCCCTGGGCTGGGTAGACGACCATTATGTCCGTCCCCTCTTCCATTTCAAGTACTTCGGCTTCGAGTGGGTGGAACCGCTTTCCGCCGGAGGCATGTACGCGGTGCATGGCCTGCTGATGCTGAGTTCGCTGTGCGTGCTGCTGGGGCTTTTTTACCGCCTGGCGGCCATCGTCCAGTTCCTGTTGTTCACTTACACGGAATTGATCGACCTGACCTATTACCTCAACCACTACTATTTCGTCAGCCTCGTGTGCGCCCTGCTGGTGCTGGTGCCGGCCAACCGGGCCTTTTCGCTGGACGTGTGGCGCAACCCCGGTCTTTTGCAGCGCCGGATCCCGCGCTGGACGGTCTTTGTTTTTCAGTTGCAACTGGGCATCGTTTACACCTACGCCGGCCTGTGGAAAATCAATTACGACTGGCTGGTAAATGCCCTGCCGCTGAAGATCTGGCTGCCCGCCAACGACCGCCTGCCGCTGATCGGCTGGTTGTTCGATCAAAAGATAACGCCCTGGCTGTTCAGTTGGGCCGGCATGCTGTACGACCTGACCATCGTGTTCTGGCTATCGTGGTCGCGTACCCGCTACTGGGCCTACCTGACCGTGATCGTTTTCCATGGACTGACCGGCCTGCTGTTCCAGATCGGCGTATTTCCGCTGGTGATGGTAGGCGCTACGCTGGTTTTTTTTCCGGAAAAATGGCACCGCAAGCGGCTCGGCCGGCTTTCGGCTTTTTTCAAAATATCCCCACCCGCACCGGTGCAGGAGCGCGCGCCCCGTCAGCCTGGCCGGGGGAGGACATTCGGCGCGGCTTTGCTGACCGCCTTTTTCCTGTTCCAGGCGCTTTTTCCCTGGCGTTACCTGTTGTACCCCGGCAACATTTTCTGGACGGAGGATGGCTACCGCTTTTCCTGGCGGGTCATGCTGATGGAAAAGGCCGGCACAGCCACCTTTTTTGTGCGGGATGCCCGGACCGGGCGCGAGGGGGAAGTGGTGAACAGCGAATTTCTAAATTCCCACCAGGAAAAACAAATGGCCATGCAGCCGGATATGATCCTGCAGTTTGCCCATTTTTTGAAAAAACACTACGAGAAACAAGGTCTGCTCAATCCCGCGGTGCGGGCCGAAGTGTACGTAACCCTGAATGCCCGCCCAAGCCGCCTGCTGCTCGACCCGAAACTCGATCTGACCCAACTAAGCGACGGATGGTCGCCCAAAACATGGATTTTAAATTGAAAAATGTCTGTATCGTCGCCTTGCTGCCGGCCGGCTTCTGGCTGTGCGCACCGGGCGTATTGATTGCCCAAAACGATACCACCCGTTCGGCCGAACTGCGGGAAGTGACCGTTCGCGGGGCCCGGGAACAAACCATGGGTCTGTCGCGCCTGCGGGCGGTGGAAGGCGTCGTCGTTTACGAGGGCAAAAAAAGTGAAGTGGTGAATCTCCGGGACCTGACCGCCAACCTGGCTACCAATAATCCGCGCCAGGTATTCAGCCGGGTGGCGGGCCTGAACATCTGGGAAAGCGACGGCGCGGGGCTGCAGCTCGGCATCGGCGGGCGCGGCCTCAGCCCCAACCGCACCAGCAACTTCAATACCCGCCAGAACGGTTACGACATCAGCGCCGACGCGCTGGGCTATCCGGAGAGTTACTATACGCCGCCCAGCGAGTCGTTGCGGCGCATCGAAGTGGTGCGCGGGGCCGCGTCGCTGCAGTACGGCACCCAGTTTGGCGGCATGGTCAATTTTGTGCTGGAGCAACCGCCGCACGACCGGCTTTTCCGGGTGGTGAGCCGGCAAACGGCCGGCCCCTGGGGGTTCTTCGGTTCGCACAATTCGGTTAGCGGCAGCGCGGGCCCCGTCGGCTACTACGCTTTTTTTCAGCACAAACAGGGCAATGGCTGGCGCCCCCATTCCGAATTCAACCTGAACAATGCCTATGCCGATGTACACTGGCAAATTGCCGAACGCGTCGAGGTCGGGATCGAACTCACCAAAATGACCTACCTGGCCCAACAGCCGGGCGGCCTCACCGATACACAGTTCGAACAGGATGCCCGCCAGTCGCTGCGGGAACGCAACTGGTTCCGGGTTGACTGGAACCTGGCCTGCCTGCACGCCGATTACACCCTCTCCGATCACACCCGCCTCAACACCCGCCTGTTCGGTCTGTCGGCCTCCCGCCAGTCGCTGGGCAACCTTTCCCCGGCCAACAACCTCGACTTCGGGCAGAACCGCGACCTCATCAGCGGCACGTTCGACAATATCGGTAATGAAACCCGGCTGCTGCACCGGTATTCGCTGGGTGAAAGCGAACATTCCCTGGCGGTCGGCGCCCGGGTGTACCGGGGCATTACCACGGCCCGGCAAGGGGAGGCTAGCGCCGGCAAAGACGCAGATTTCCATTTTTTGCACCCCGGTAACGTGGAAAAATCCGACTATCGTTTCCCGAACTACAACTACGCGGTTTTTGCGGAGAATATCTTTTGGGTAACGCCGAAACTGACCCTTACTCCGGGCCTGCGCTGGGAAAATATCCAGACTTTCGCCGACGGCTACTACCAGCAGCGGGTCTATGATTTTGCCGGAAACCTGATCTCGGAAAACCGTCAGGATGAAAGCCTGGAACGGCGGCGCTCCTTCGTATTGCTGGGGCTGGGTGCCAGTTTCAAAGCCACGGCGGCCCTTGAATTATACGCCAATATCTCCCAGAACTACCGCGCCATCAACTTCACCGACCTGCGCATCGACAATCCGAACGGGCGGGTCGATCCGAACATTCGTGACGAACGGGGTTATACCGCCGACCTGGGGCTGCGCACCCGCCGCAATACCTGGTGGTACGCCGATGTGACGGCCTTTTATCTGGCTTATTTGGACCGCATCGGTCAATTGCTGAAATCCGACCAGCCGCCCCTGTACAACGATTACCGGCTGCGCACCAATATTGCCGATGCCCGGAACATTGGCATCGAGGCTTTCGCCGAAGCCAACCTGTGGCATTTGCTGGCGCCCCGCGATTCCGCGCGGCGGCTTACGCTGTTCGTCAACGCTTCGATAATCGATGCGCGCTACATCCACACCGATGAGGCCAGCGTTCGGAACCGCAAAGTAGAACTTGTCCCTCCCGTGACGTTCCGCACCGGAGTGACCTGGGTGCAGGGAAGGTTTCGCAGCAGTTTCAACTGGGCGTTCGTCGCCGAACACTTTACCGATGCCACCAATGCGCGCCGGACCGCTTCGGCCGTGAACGGTATTATCCCGGCCTATGCCGTAGCGGATCTGTCGGCTGCTTGGTCGTGGCGTTGGCTGACGCTGGAGGCCAGTTGCAACAACCTCTTTGATGCCCGTTATTTTACGCGCCGCGCCGAGTCGTATCCGGGACCGGGTATCATCCCGGCAGACGGGCGCGGCGTTTACCTGACCGTAGCGTTTACCTGGCAAAAATAAAATACATCAGCAGCATAAGGGCTACGGTAGCGAGGGCCAGTACGATGAGGAACTTGCGGTTGTCCTCACGATCTTTGGCAGAAATCTTCTCCTTTGTCGATCTGTGTTTCGTTGACATGACCAAATGTGAGCGTTTATTATTGAAAGATGATTGATTGTCAGGTCAGTCCTTTTTCCCGGAAGATCCGGTTGAGCCAGCGAAGCATGAGGAACAACGCCAGCGCGGACGTCGAAAGCAAGGCAAAGTTAACCCAAAAAAATGCGGATTTATCGTCATATTGATCCCACATCGAAGCCAGAACGCCACTTAGTTTATTGCCGATAGAGGTGGCCAGTTGCCAGCCGCCCATCATGAGCCCGGTGATGTGGCGCGGGGCCATTTTCGAGACCATGGAAAGCCCCATCGGGCTGAGGCACAGTTCCCCGACCGTGATTACACCGTAGGAGGCGATCAGCCACCAGGCCGAGGCTTTTTCCGCGCCGTTGTGGCTGGCATAGACGGCCCATACGGTCACCAGCGTACTGAGGGCCGAGATCACCAGTCCCCAGCCGATCTTGCCCGGCGTGGTGGGTTCTTTGCCCCGCCGGCGTAGCCAGGCAAAAAAAGCGATGATCAGCGGGGTAAGCGCCACCACGAAAAACGGGTTTATGGACTGGAATAATTCGGTGGAGATCAGTGAAACGCTGCCTTCGCCAGGTGGTCGCTCCTCGGCGGGCATGTTAAGAAAATAGGGATTGAAGGTACTGACCTTGACGATCTTGCCGGCTTCGTCGCGGGTGGTCCGGAACTGGCTGTCGTATTGGGGGTACAGGGTGTCCTTCATGGAAACCACCTGGGCGATTTGCAGTTTTTCTGCCGGACCGGCCATCCACCCCGGCATTTCACGGTTGGTGTAAAACTCCGCCCAGGTAGTCAGCGCCGTGCCGTTCTGCTTGAAAATGGCCCAGAAAACAATGACGACGGCGTAAATGGAAAGCAGGACCTTGATGCGCGGCTTATCCTCGGCCGTGGCTTTCATCAGGATCCACAGATAAAAGCCGATCACCGGAATACTGCCGAAGAGGAAGGCATCAGTGGAATCGGAACCGAATACGTTGCCGGGCAGCATCCAGCCGCCCACTCCGGCGGCAATAGCCGGCAGCAGCACCGAGGAAAGCATCTGGCCGACACCCGCTTCGCCCTGTTCCGGGGCCTTGCGCACATCCGCGTGCGCGTAGTGTTTGCCCCCGACCAAAAAGACGATCACCCCGATGAACATCCCGATACCGGCAGCCGCGAAAGCCGCGCCCCAGCCGATGTTGTGCCGGAGCCAGGCCGCAAAAAAGTTGCAGATAAAGGCTCCGACGTTGATCCCCATGTAGAAAATGTTATACCCGGTGTCTTTCAACGGCCGGTAGCGGTCGTCGTTGTACAGATTGCCCAGCAGTACCGAGATATTGGGTTTGAAAAAACCGTTGCCCAGGATCATCACCCCCAGCGCGCTGTAGAAGGAAAAAAGATTGTTGGGAATGGCCATCATAAGGTAGCCGACGCCCATCAGTACCCCGCCGAGGACAATGCTGCGCCGGTAGCCCAGCACCCGGTCGGCCAGCAGGCCCCCGATAAAGGGCGTCAGGTACACCAGGGCGATGAAGGTGCCGAAAATGTCGGAACCGACCGACCGGTCCATGGCCAGACCGCCTTTCTGGGAGTCGGTCATGTACAACAGGAAAATGCCGATCATGAGGTAATACCCGAAGCGTTCCCACATTTCGGTAAAAAACAGGAAGGGTAATCCGGAAGGGTGTTTCTTGAACATGAGTATCAACGGTTGACGGTGGACGGTAGACAGTACACCGTATACCGTGTACCGTCTACCGTCTACCGTAGAGAGGCAAATGTAAATTCAAAATGAGGATGTGCAAACCGGCGGCCGGAAAGTTGTAAACTTTCTGCCGGGCGCCGGGCAAGAAGCATATCTTTGCCGGGATTTTGCACACACAAAACTTACCGAAATCCGGCTTTCAGAAATGTTGAGAAAAATTCTGCCCCTTGCGGCTGGTCTGTTTTTAGCCGTTCAACCGGCCTTTGCCCAGCAGCCCGAAACGAAAAAAGACTCCGTCCCGGTAGAGGGGCCGGCTACCGTGGCCCCCGTACTGCCCATATCCGACAGCATTCTGGTGACCATCGTTCTGAAACACCAGCAAAACAAAAACCTGCCGGAAATCCGGCGGGTCCTGGAAGCCCAGGGATTCTGGGATATTTTCCCGCCGCAGGATGCGCGCGTAGTGTCCTGGACCATCGCCATGGGCCTCGGCCACATCATCGTGTTGCAAATACCGGCCGGCGCCGAGCGGCGCCTGAACCTGGCTTTGGAAAACGGCGCCTGGGGAGCCTTCGACACGGAGATCTACCTCACCTACGACTACAAGGAGGTGTGGACGGATTACATCGAGCGGCGGGAAGAAGCGAAAGAGGACCGGCACTAGCAGTGACAGTCCCCTGAACGCCTAAAAGTCTTCAAAATACGTCCGGGCGTTGCGGCCCAGATTGCGTTGGGTCCCGGTAGCGTCGTTAAAATTATCGCCGTCCACGTACTCGGTCGGGTTGCGGGAATACAGGGTGCGCTCCCAGCGCGGGTTACTGATCTCGCCGCGGGCGTTGGAATGCAGCAGGATGAAGTCTTCGCCGGCCAGACTGGGGTTGTAAAAGAGGAATTTAACGTTTTTCTGGTTGGTTTGCGGGAAATTGTAGTAGACCCAGATCTCGTACGGCGGAGCGCCTGGGTCGTCTTCGACATGAATGAGGTCATCGGGACGGCCAAAACGCAGGAAGGTGCGGCCACGGTCGCTCTCGAAGCCGTAGCGGAAGCCACTGCGGAACTTGACATCGATCGCCCCCACCGTTTCAATGAATTTTTTGTAGGCCAGCTCCGGGTTGTTCGCATCCCGGCGCATAAAGTGGCGGAACAGGTAAAAGCGCATCGATTTCAGGTCGTTGCCCTGCAGAATGTTTTTTAACGCCTCCGTTTCCGTACCCACGGCCAGGGCCGAGATGGCGCGCAGGCTGTAGCGCAGGGCGGTTTCGTCGAGATCCTGGACGAACTGACGGCTCACCACTTCGTCGGTCAGTTCATTTTCCGATACATTCAGGAACGGGTTGCTGCGCTGGAAGGACAGGGTCCGCGCGGCCAGCAGTTCGTTGGCTGCATTGCGCAACTCCACGGTGAGCGAGTAGTTGCCGCTTTCGAGCTTGTTGATGTCCATTTGCACCAGCACCGCGTCGATGAGCGAGGGCTTTTTACGTTGGGTGCCGGCCGAAATGAGTTCCCGGATGTTGTTGCCTTTCTCCTGTTCGATGAAATAGCGCACCAGGTAGGTTGCGTCGGCAATGCTTTGGCTGGAGTGGTAAATTTCGGCGTAAAATCCGAGCGTTGTTGCCCCCCGGTCGTAAAAGTTAAAGGGCAGGGGTTCCAGGAAAAAACCGTTTTTAGTAAACGGGCTTTCCGTGTTATCGGGCCGGAAACTGCGCAGCAACTGGATTTCCGAGAGGTGTATCTTATCCCCAATCTCCACCTTCAGCGGGGTTTTGAATACATCCTTGTTCTCCGCGTTGTTCACATCCTGAAAGGTGATCTCCAGCGAATATTCCCCGGCCGGCAGCGACATTCTTTTGACGTCGAGCAAGGCCCGGGGAGAGGCCACCTCGGGGCTGTTCAGCAGGTATTTTTCATAATTGACCACATTTTCACCTTGTTTTATCAAAATCAGGGTTTCCACGCTGGCCTGCATGCGGGTGCTGTCAATCGGCCGGAAGGTGACCGAAGCGGCGGCTATCTCGATGTTGATCTCGATGTAGGGTTTGTCGGGAGTGGCATAAACGGCAAAGGACACACCGGCATCGAGCGCGCGGCTGCTCAGCCAGGGGAAGAGAAGCAGTAAGGTGAAAAGGTAAGCCGTTTTCATAGTTAGAATTGCTTAGTGAATGGAAAGGTCGAAAACGAGTTTGCGTGTCAAAAGTCCGGATTTCCCGGCGGATTTCCCGGCCAGTTTTTGGCAAAAGTCAGGTTTCCGGAAGATAAGCGCGGCGGCGTTTTATTGGTCGGTTGTTGGATTTCTAAAGTGTAAATATAAGCAAAATCTAAGGCAACGGGCTGCCAGACCCGGTTTATGACCTGAAAAGCAGGTAAAACAACATCAGCAGCAGGATCAACAGCAGATACGGCAGCCAGATCCTGCTTCCGGGCCGGAAAATACTGCGCCGGGTGTTGGGCACCCCGGCGGCCAACCGGTTGGTCTTGCGCCGGTTGCGGTCGATGTAGGTGACGTAGATAAAACAAAAGAAATTGACCGCCAGCGTCAGCATCAGGAATACGTAGGCCAGGTTCATGGAATCGGTGGCCGGCGAGATCTGCACCAGGTTGATCGAGTAGGCCACCGTGGCCAGGAACGAGGTGATGATGAGTTCGCCGACTTCTTCGAAACTGGCCTTGTGGAAGAACAGCATGAATATAGGCAGCGCGCTGAACATCAGGAAAGGCATGATGATCAGAATGATGGCGCCCCAGGGTTGCCGGCTGACTTTCAGGTGCACGGTGAGGTTCTTGTACTTTTCCAGGTATTTCGCCTTGTCGGTAGGGTCGTAAGTTACTTTATCGAGGGAGCCGATGGCGTTGTTGAGTTGATTGTCGAGGGTTACGTAGTATTCTTTCGTATCCCAGTCGTTCAACTGAAAATCCTTGATCTTGTCCTTGATCTGTAAGCGGCTGTAATCGAAACTGATCTTGATCTTGTTACTCGAACTCAGGGCCGTGATGGGGATCTGGATCTCGTGCGCGTCGAAAGGGAAGTCGAAGGACTCGAAGTTGCCCAGGAACTGGCCGCTGATCCGGTACAGGCGCAGGATGTTCTTGCCGTTGCGCTCTTCGGCGATCCGGTAACGCGATTCGGCGGGCGAGTTCACATTGGCAAAGTCGATGTATCCCTCTTTTTCGACGTGGTTGGAGTCCACGATCACCCAGTACAGGAGATTGCAGTCGAAGGTGTTCTTCCGTACGTCAATGTCGTTGATGTCGATCACGTCGATGCCCACCCGCAGGTTGGGAATGGTATCCCCGTTGGTGTTGACCTGAATGGGACAACTGCGCGTCCGGCCCTCCTGTACCTGCTCGAAATTGGGCTCGTTTTTCAGGATCAGCAGGCTGTCGAATTCATATAACTCGTTGAACAGGCTGACTTTTCGCCCCGGCAGGGATTGGAAGTAGCCCAACAGGCCGGTCCGGTCGTATCGGCCGGCCCGCAATCCGGTTTCCAGAATGTTCACCGCGTCGAAACACCGGCGCAGGCTGTTTTCAGCCGAACGGTCCTTTTCCCGTTTTTCCCGGTCTTCCTCTTCGCCTTCTTTCAAAAAGGGATGGGGAAAAACGGCGCGAATGGCTTTTTTGTCGCGGTAGACGTCCA
>WBZQ01001296.1_pt2 | contig 16611 bp, 8 predicted proteins | sample 5204251 | NCBI WGS metagenome assembly WBZQ01 (sample SAMN12412402, study PRJNA552823) | activated sludge metagenome | isolation source: activated sludge from nitrification reactor of wastewater treatment plant... | place: USA: Virginia | collected 2017-09 | reverse complement strand
AGGACGGCCCCGGGTGAGCGTCCCGGTCTTGTCGAAGGCGATCGTCCGGATGCGCCCCAGCGTGTCCAGGTGCCGGCCGCCCTTGATCAGGATGCCGTGCCGGCCGGCGGCCGAGATGCCGGCCGCGTAGGCGACCGGCGTCGACATCGCGAGGGCGCAGGGGGCCGCGGCGACGAGGAGGAGGACGGCCCGCCGCAGCATGACCGGAGACGAGGTCGTGAGGCCGACGGCCAGCAGCGCCAGGGCGCCGAGGAGCACGAGCGGGCTGTAGATATTCGTGAAGCGCTCGACCAGCGCCTGGCTCGGGGCCTTCGATCGCTGGGCCTCCTCGACGAGGCGCACGAGCCGGCTCACCGAGTTCTCGTCCGTTCGGTGGGTCGCTCGCACGAGGAGGCTCCCGGCGCGATTCAGGGTCCCGGCGAACACCGTGGCCCCAGGCCGTTTCTCCGCGGGCGCCGACTCGCCCGTGAGCATCGACTCGTCGACGGCCGACTCGCCGTCCTCCACCTCGCCGTCGGTCGGGATCGCCTCGCCCGGCCGCACGCGGAAGCGATCGCCGACCCGCAGCTCGGAGGCGGGGATCGCCACCTCCCGTCCGTCACGGATGACCGCGGCCTGCGGGGGGACGAGGTCGAGCAGGCTCTCCACCGCGCGCCGGGCACGGTCGTAGCTCTGCTCCTCGATCGCTTCGGCGAGGCCGTAGAGGAAGACGAGGCTCGCCGCCTCGTCCCACAGGCCGAGCGCGGCCGCGCCGACCGCCGCGGCGAACATGAGGGCCTCGATGCCGACCTCCTTGCAGTGGACGAGCTCGCGCCAGCCTTCGAGCGCCCAGTGCCAGCCCGCGGCCAGCATGGAGGCGACGTAGAGGGTGAGCGCCGCAGCGTGGCCCGCGCCGAGGTGGTCGACCCCGAGGCCGATGCCGAGGAGCGCCCCGCCCGCGAGGACAGAGCGCATCTCGGGCGCGCGGAGGAGATTGGAGAGGAAGCTCATAGGGTGACTCAGGGGCGACCGAGGACGGCGTCTGGCCCCTCTTCGTCGGTGCGGATGCGACAGGCCCACGCGGCCGTGCTGATGAAGATCTTGCCGTCGCCGTGATGGCCCGTGCGGGCGGTCTTGCGGATCGTCTCCACGATACCGGAGAGCTCTTCGGCGCGACAGACGATCTCGAGCCGCACCATGCGCACGAAGGGATCCACCTCCGCCATCTCGCCGCGATGGGGCGGATGGGCGCCGTGGTGGCCGAAGCCGCGCACGTCCGAGACGCTCATGCCCGGGAAGTTCGGCAGGTGGCGGAGGGCGTCCACGACCGCATCGAGCTGGAAGGGCCGGATGAACGCAATGACGGTGTTGATGATGTCGGTGTCCATGTTGACTCTCCTAGTGGCAGTGGGTGGCTGATGCGTTCCCCGCGACGGCGGCCTCCGGAGCACCGCAGTCCAAGGTCAGGGAAACCCGGTAGTCACGGACGTGGTTGATCTTCCAGCCCGTCGGGTGGAGAGAGAAGCTGAAGGTCTTGCAATCGCCGCGGCGAAACACGTGGCTCTTCCCGAAGGGAGCCTCCGCGTCGAACACGCGGACGGCCGGCTCTCCCAGCGGATCGACGACGAGGCGCACCGTCTTCCTCCTGGCGCCGTCGCTGAGGTCAAAGCCCAGGAACATCTGCCTCTCCCCGGACGTGCACGCGCCCGGCAGGAGCTCGGTGGTACCGAGCATCTCCGAGCGGAGGTCGAACCGTCCGAGCGGCCCGTCGCCCTCGTCGTCGAGACCGAACGACCGGGCGGACAAGCACCCGACGGTGCTGAGCGCGCTGGCGGCGAGGAGCGTGACGATGGATCGGAAGTTCATGAGGCATCTCCCGTCTCGACCTCAGAGACGGGCCGTTGGCCGAAGAAGCTGTAGATCGTGGGGAGGACGAAGAGGGTGAGGAGCGTCGAGGTGACGAGCCCGCCGATGACGACGGTGGCGAGCGGGCGCTGCACCTCGGCGCCCGATCCCGTGGCCAGCGCCATCGGCACGAAGCCGAGCGAGGCGACGAGGGCGGTCATGAGCACCGGCCGCATCCGCAGGCCGCAGGCGCGGCGGAGCACATCGGCGACAGGGGCCTCGCTCCGCTCCTCGAGGTCGCGGATCTGCGTCATGAGGACGACGCCGTTGAGGACCGCGACGCCGAAGAGGGCGATGAAGCCGACGGCCGCCGAGATCGAGAAGGGCATCCCCCGGAGCGCCAACGCGATCACGCCGCCGATCGCCCCGAACGGGACGTTGAGGTAGATGAGCGCGGCAGGCCGCAGCGCATCGAAGGTGAAGTAGAGCATCGCGAAGATGAGCGCCAGCGCGAGCGGCACCACCACCGCGAGGCGCCGGCTCGCGGCCTGGAGGTTCTCGAACTGCCCACCCCAGCGCAGCTCGTAGCCGGTCGGGAGCGGGACCTTTTCGCGGAGACGCGCCGACGCTTCGGCGACGAAGGAGGCCACGTCGCGGCCGCGGACGTTCAGCTCGACCACGATCCGGCGGCGCACGGCCTCGCGGCTGATCTGCGCCGGCCCGCTCTCGAGCGAGAGCGTCGCGAGCTGTCCGAGCGGCACGAGCGTCCCGCCGGGTGAGGCGACGGGGACGTTCTGGAGTGTCTCCAGCGTCCGCGCGGAGGCGTCATCGAAGCGGACAGCGAGGCTGAACCGCTTCTGGCCCTCGAAGACGGTCCCGACTACCCGTCCGGCCCGCGCGGCCTCGACGGTATCGAGGACGTCGCCGACCGCGATGCCGTACCGGGCGCACCGGTCGCGATCCACCTTGATTCGGATGAGCGGCAGGCCGGTCGTCTGCTCGAGCTTCACGTCCTGGGCGCCCTTGACGCTGGTCAGGACTCTTGCGATCTCCTCGCCCTTCTGGCGGAGGACGTCGAGGTCGTCACCGAAGAGTTTCACCGCGACGTCCGACTTGACGCCCGCGATGAGCTCGTTGAAGCGCATTTCGATCGGCTGGGTGTAGGAGAACGCGGAGCCGGGAACCGCGTCGGACAGCGCCTGCTCCATCCGCTCGATGAGCGCGTCCTTCGTCTTCGCGGTGGTCCACTCCGCCTTCGGCTTCAGGATGACGAAGATGTCGGCGAGCTCGATCCCCATCACGTCCGTCGCAATCTCCGGGCTTCCCGAGCGGGTCACGACCGTGATGACCTCGGGGAAGCGCTTGAGGACGCGTTCGACGCGGGTCGTGATCGACGTGGCCTCCGAGAGCGCGATCGAAGGGAGCTTGATGGACTGGATCGCGGCGTCCCCCTCGTCGAGGCGCGGGATGAACTCGGCACCGAACCGGGAGGCGATGAGCACCGCACCGGCGAGGGCCGCGACTGCCACGACCATCACCGCGGCTCGCCGCCGGAAGCAGGCGTCGAGCGCGCGCAGGTACTGCCTGCGCAGCCACCCAACGAAGCGGGGCTCGTGCTCCCCGGCCCTGTTCCGCAGGAGGAGCGAGGCGAGGACCGGGATGAGCGTGACGGTGAGGAGGAGTGAGCCGGCGAGCGCGAAGACGACCGTGAAGGCCATCGGCTTGAACATCTTCCCCTCAACGCCGCCGAGGGTCAGGATCGGGAGGTAGACCAAGGCGATGATCCCGACGCCGAACGCGACGGGCCGAACGACCTCGTGGGTGGCCTCCGCCGTCACCTGTCGCACGGTCTTCCCGCCGGACTCTGACTCGCCCAGACGCCGCACGACGTTCTCGACCAGGACGACGGCGCCGTCGACGATGAGGCCGAAGTCGATCGCCCCCAGGCTCATGAGGTTCGCCGAGATACCGCCGCGCACCATGCCGAGCGCGGCCACGAGCATCGAGAGCGGGATGGCCGAGGCGACGATGAGCCCCGCGCGGAGGTTTCCGAGGAAGGCGAAGAGGACTGCGATCACGAGGACGCCGCCCTCGAAGAGGTTCGTCTCGACGGTCTTGAGCACGCGCCGGACGAGCGTGGTGCGGTCGTAGAACGGGACGATCTTGACGCCCCTCGGGAGGGAAGGCGCCAGCTGCTCGACCGCAGTTCGGACGCGGCCGGCGACCTCGAGCGAGTTCTCGCCGGCCAGCATCTGCGCGATGCCGATGACGGTCTCCCCCTGGCCGTCCTTCGTTGCCGCGCCGATCCGCAGCATGCCCCCCTCGCGGACCTCGGCGATCTGCCGGATGGTGATGGGGGTTCCGTCGTGGCTCGTCTTGATGACGAGCTTCTCGATATCCGCCAGTGAGGAGACGAGCCCCTCGCCGCGGATGATGTACTGCTCGCGGTTGTGCTCGATGTAGCCGCCGCCGGCGCTGCCGGTGCCGCGCTGGACCGCCTCGAAGACGTCCTTGAGCGCGAGCGAGTGCGCGACGAGGCGCCCCGGGTCGATCACGACCTGGTACTGCTTCGGGATGCCGCCCCAGACGTTCACCTCGGTGACGCCGGGGACGGCGCGCAGGCGCGGCGCGATCTGCCAGTCGAGGATCGTCCGCCGCTCCATGGCGGAGAGGCCTTCGCCCTCCACCGTGAACATGAAGACCTCGCCGAGGCCGGTCGAGACCGGGCCCATCTCCGGGGCGCCGAAACCCGGCGGGATCTGCTCCCGCGCTTGGCTGAGCCGCTCGGCCACGAGCTGGCGCGCGAAGTAGACGTTGACGGCATCCTCGAAAACCACCGTCACGGCCGAGAGCCCGTAGCGCGAGATTGAGCGGATCTGGGTGAGCTTCGGCAGCCCGTTCATGGCGGCCTCGACCGGATAAGTGACGAACTGCTCCATCTCCACCGGGCCGAGCGCAGGGGCCTTGGTCAGGATCTGTACCTGGACGTTCGTGACATCCGGCACGGCGTCGATCGGCAGGTGCGCGACGCCCCAAACGCCACCGACGACGAGGAGGAGCGCCGCGATGAGAACGAGGGGTCGATTCTCGAGGCTCAGGTCGACGAGACGTCGCAGCATCTCAGTCCCCCGCGGCGAGCGTCGCCTTGGCGAACTCGCTCTTGAGGACGAAGCTGCCCTCGGTGACGACCGCCTCGCCGGCCTTCACGCCGGCGAGGACTTCGGTGAATCCCTCGAAGGTGTGGCCGGTCTCGACGACGCGGCGGGCGAAGACGCCGGGCTGCACCTCCACGAAGAGGTGCGTCCGCCCCTCGAGCGTCTGCAGGGCGGCCTGGGGAACCGCGACGATGGCGTGCGCCTCAGAACGCGGCCGGGGGACGTCGACCTGGGCCCGCACGAACATGCCTGGCCGGAGCTTCTCGGCGCGGTTCTCGACGCTCGCCCGCACGCGCACGGTGCGCGTCGCAGAGTCCACGATGCTCCCCAGGAAGTCGACGTGACCCTTGAAGGACTCCTGCGGGTACGTCTCGGTGCGGATCGTGACCGGCAGGCCGGTCTTGAGCAGCGCCAGGTCCTTCTCGTACGCGGAGAGGAAGACCCACACCGTCGAGAGGTCCGCGACCGTCGCGAGCGGCTGGAGCGCCTCGACGAGGCTGCCCGCCGTCACCTTGCGGTCGATGACCCGCCCCGCGAAGGGGGCGCGAATGGCGAGACGGGGTGGGTCGCCAGCCAGCGCGCCGGACCGCCCGTCCTCGACGGTCCGCTTCAGCGCGGCGATCTCGGCGTCGCCCTCCCCGAGGAGGTGCAGCGTCCGCTCGGCGGCGTCGGCCGCGGCCCGCTTGGCCTGGTGGTCGCCCTCGCGCGCCTGGAGCTCGCCGGCGCTGATCGCCTTCGCCTCCGAGAGCGTCTTGGCTCGCGCGTACGCGCGCTCCGAGACACGGAGCGCCGAGAGCTCGCGCACCAGCTCCTCGCGGGCGCGCCCGAGGTCGACGCTCTCGAGCAGCACGACGGGATCGCCCGCGCGGACCGGCGCGCCGAAGTCGACGGGGAGGCTCACCACGCGCCCACGGACGTTGGCCGCGAGCTGCACGAGACGGTTCTCGTCGTGCTGAACGCTGCCGGTGAGGACGAGCATGTGCTCGAGGTCGACCGGCTTCACGGTCCACGTGGCGACGCCCGCTTCGGCGCGGGCGGCCGCGCTCAGCTTCACGGTCTCGGGGAGGCCCTTCTCCTCCTTGGCGGAGGCTTCGTTCGGAGGTTCGGGGGCCTTCTCGGGCGACGTCGGGGCGCGGCGGCACGCGAAGAGCGCGGGGAGGAGGGCGGCCAGGAAGACCGCGATGTGACGGTTGTTCATTGTCCTTCCTTCGTGGGATCAAAGTCGGGGCCCAGGAGCTCCTGGGCCTCTGCGAGCGCCGCCGCGAGCGCGAGGCGCGATTCGATCACCTCGCGCTCGGTGTCGCGGAGCGTGCGCTGGGCGTCGAGGAGGTCGAGGAGCGAGGTCTCACCCTCCTCGTAGAGAAGCCGCGCCAGACGCAAGCTCTCGGTCGCCGCGGGCAGCGTGTCGGTCGTGAGGCTGCGCAGCTGCACGGACGCGACATCCAGGTCGCGCAGCGTGCTCTCGAGGCGGACCCGGAGCTCGACGTCGGTCCGCTCGGCCTTCGCGCTGGCGAGGTCAGCCGCCGCCCGGGTGCGCGCCACCTCTCCCCGGTTCGCGTTCCAGAGCGGCAGCCGGAGGCCGAACGCGACGCTTGTGGCTTCCCGGTCGACCTCTCTCTGGTGTCCGATCGAGAAGTCGAGATCGGGCAACGTGCTGCGCCGCGCCTGCGTGAGCAACGCGCCCTGCCGGGCGGCTTCGGACCGCGCCGTGCGCAGCTCCGGATTCCGGGCTGCCAGGGAGCCCAGGAGCCGCTCGCGCTCGGCGGCGGAGACCGGTGAGGGTAGCTCGCCCGCGAGCTGGAGCGGCTCCGGGAGCGGCTCCACAGCCAGCGTGCGGAGTGTTCGCTCCCCGGCGAGGAGCGCACGCTCGGCGCTCCGTCGCGCCCGTTCCTGCTTGAGCCACTCCACCCGCGCCTTGAGCCGGTCGGACTCGCGGGCCTCTCCGAGCTCGGCGCGGCGTTCGACGAGGTCCAGCAGGGTGCGGGCGTCTCGCTCCTGCCCCGCGGCCACCGCGAGGAGAGATCGCGCCGCGAGCGCCTGCGAGAAGCGGAGCCGCGCCTCCGCGGCCAGCCGCCAGCGGGACACGTCCGCCGTGGCGGCGAAGACGTCGGCCTGGAAGCCGGCCGCACGGATGCCGGCGGAGAACGCCCCGGGGTACGGGAGGCGCTGGGAGAGCGTGAAGCTCCTCTCGCTGCCGGAGTCGCTGCCCGGCTCGAGCGGGCGCCCTCGACCGAGGGACAGCTCGAACACCGGATCGGGAAAAAGCCGGGAGGCGCTGCGTTCAGCCCGCGCGGCGTTGCTGAGAGCGGCGTTCTCGCGGGCGACCGGGTGGGAACGGAGGACGATGTCCGTATAGCGGCGGAGGTCGAGGGGCTCGTCGGCCCGAGCGGTCATGCCGGCGAGCGCGATCGAGAGGATCGTCCAACGAGGCGGCGAGAGAAGCCGAGGTGCAATTCGACCCATGAGAACTCCTCGCTGAGATGCATCGAAGGCGGCGCGGGTGCGCCGGGCGACCAGCGGGAGGCCCCCGCTGGTCAACGCCAGGTCATCGGCGGGAGGTCAGGCTCGAGGAGGGTGCTGGATCAGGACCAGCAGGTCTTCCGGGGTCGACGCGGCGTCGAGCGGCAGGACAGCGGTCGCGAGCGAGGTCGGCTCGACGCGCACGCCGGCTCCGACATCGAGGCCCATGTGGCAGGCACACGGACAGGGCGCCGGCGGTGCCGTCGGCGAGCCCGCATCGTGAGGAGCGTCGGCGACGCACTGCTCGGGGCCGGCGCCGAGCTCCACGAGGAGGTCGTCCGGGCACGGAAGCGCCACCGCAACGACGTTCGCGGCGAGCAGCGCCACGAGGAGCACGGGTCCGAGTCGTCTCAGGGATGCGGCCACGAAGCCCGAATCATAGCGCGTACCGGCGTCGGGCGCGCAGCGTGGCGTCGCGGGAGTGGACGCGGGCGGGAGGGGGGCAGGCTGCCCACGAACGCGTGCGGTCAGCCACCCGGAGGATGACCTAATGCTCGAAGTCTGTACCGGCTTCTCATTGAGGGGGTCCTTTGGACGTTCAATCTCCGCCGGGATAACGAACATTGGGCCCGCGACATCTTGATGACCCTAGCCTTCACCGCATCGATTGGGTTTCGACGTTCGATAGAGACCCTGGGAGACGCCGACCACCTCCGCGCCTGTTGCCCTTCCCAGAAGACAATACGTCGGGGCTTTTGCACAACAACCGACGTCGACGAGGTTTCAGGCCTACGCGACCGCAAGCCCGGCCATCACCGCGGTTCGATAATCGCTCGCGATGCTCCACCAATCTTGCGATTCCGCTCCTCGAAGCAGCACATCGAACGGGGATCTCATGGAAACGGAGAGCTTTCCGTCGGTGACGGTGTAGTTCGATACCAGCGTTGTGAGGCGCGGGTCGTGGTGTGATGCGTGATTTGGCTGAAGCCGCGGGGAAGTTCAGGGAGCGTTAGCGACCGCCCAGAGCCTCACCGGTGCCTCCCGAGCACGGGGGCGGCCGGCCCGCGAATTCACTTCGAGTAAACCGGCCAATTGCCCCGGTTTCCTTTGCTTTCCGTTCGAAATCGGTTCCCTGAGCCACTTCTGATCTCGCCTCCAAGAACCTGAGGGGCGGCACCGACAGCGGCCCGTCGGAACGAGCCGATGGAGACCCAGTCCACCGAGTCATTCGAAGGACATTGGTGCGAGCTGGACGACCTTCGCAACGCTACGTAAACGCGGGCTTCGTCCGTTAACAGACGGTGAATTTTTGACAGCGAGAAGCCTCCGGCGGAGGTAGGTTGTCTGAGACCCGTGCTGGGAGGCGGTATGCAACCAGACCCCCGAACCTCAGGAGTGCGGCTAGGCGGATGCATCGGAACTGCAAAAGGACACATGTGCCCAAGGGCTCCGCGCAAATTGGCCAAGAAGCCGTGAGTTCGCTTCACCGATCCGTCCTTGCGTTACACCTCGTGGCGTCGCCGGATAGAAGCCAAGATGTCCAGGACTAGGCGTTTCGCGTTTGTTCATGAAAGCCGGAGGCTCTGTATTCACATTTCCCTCGCGCGACGAGGGCGGAGGTTGAGATCCGGTCTTGGCCATGTTCACCCACAAGGAGACGCGACAGCCCGCGGTCGCGACGAAGCGTTGTGCACCCGACCGAGGGATGGGCGGCGGGGCCAAAGGGCATCGGGCCCGGGGCTTTACGACTTCAACCCCGTGGGTCTGCGAATGAGCCGCGTCCTACCGCGATGAGGACGGGTGCGTTACCAAGAGTATCCGGTCGCCCCGGCACTGAGGAGGTACGTCCAGCGGATATGCTCAGTCGAGGGAGAGCCAATAGACCCGCCTCGTCTGACACAACGAATCGTAGCCGAGACCGACACCGAGCTTGTATATCACTTGGGAGCGCCGTTCGAGGCCTCTGCTGGGAAAGGCCCGCGAATCGTCCATCCGGATTTTGCTGTTGTTGGACCAAGGTCTGAGCCGATCTTTGCAAGTACCACCGGCGCGACCGTCACGATCGACGTGCGGCTACGTTCATCGGCTGTCCTTCCACTCCTTCGCCATAGCCCGAAGGAGTTCGTGAATCGCGTCATCCCGGCGCAGCTGGTACTCCCGATGGGCCGCGAGTACGAAGAAGTCCACGCCCGGCGAGGTCTCGGGCCTGACGAGATTGTTCCAGCAGTTCAGAAACACCTCCTGCGGCTTGTCGAGCGCGCCGGCCATCCGGACCGGCGAGTCGAGGTCGCGGCGACGGCCCTCGCCAGCGACTCGTGGGGCCTTCTCGCCTTGGCAGGCGATCTCAGAATTACTCCCCGGCGTCTTCAACAGATCTTCTTGGACGCCACGGGCCTGCCGGCAGTGCACTTTCGAGCGATCAGGCGCTTTCGGCGCGCCCTTCGCATGCTCCTTATTGAAGGGACGTCGCTTGTGGAGCTCGCCTTCTCTGCCGGGTACTCCGATCAAGCGCAGCTTTCAAGAGAGTTCCTTCGCTTCGCGGGCGTACCACCAACGACATACCGGCGGGAGAAGATCGTCTCGAAGGACTACCTTCTTGCGCACGAGAGCTTGGACGAAAGCCATCCCGGCAAGGACTAGGCGCTTCGCCTTTCTTCAAGACAAACTAGACGTTGACGCGCACATTGCTGCAAGACCACGAGCGAGGAGGGGCAAAGCCTGTATGGAGACGTTCATGACAAGCGACACACCGCACCAGTCCGCGTCGGCGCGTCCGGGAACTGCCTCTCGCGGCCGAGCGGGCGGACCCGCCGATATCGATCGAGCGGTGTCGCGACGCGACTTCGCTTCAAAGGAGTAGGAATGAGAACCGATGAGGTCCTGCGATGCGCGCGACAGACCGGCGCAAGGTTCGCTCTCCTGGTCGCTCTAGTGAGCAAGAATCTTGCGGGAGCTCAACCGCAGGCCGCCGACGACCAGTTCGTTGCGCCTGCGGGGCAAACCGCGGTACTCGACGTGCTAGCGAATGATGCATCGCCTGAAGGCGAGCCTCTCAGCGTAGCGCTCGACGGCAGCCTGTCACCCCCTGGCGCCGCGACTGTCACGGTCGACGATGTCGCAGCGCAGCTCGTCGTTGTCAGCCCGCTCAACGGATACGTTGGTACCGTTCGGTTCGGGTATCGCGCAAGGACCGAGTCCGGTGTTCTCAGTAACCAAGCGACGGTTACCGTCGCTCTCGGCCCAGTCTTGCTCACGCGCGTCGACTCTGCGTTCGCGACGTTCGTCTCGGCGCGCCGAGTCAGGTTGGACTGGTGGGACTCGAGCGCTGCCGAGACGCACTACCACGTGTATGGGGGGCCATCCTCCACTTCCCTGACCCGCCTCACTGGCGCTGGCGGTGTCCCTTCATCGGCGGGCACCACCGCGGGCCTCTTCTCGTGGAACGATGAACTCGCAAACGACGCTGCGCCGGGCTCCACGCGGTACTATCGAATCGACGCCTGTGACAACACCGGCTGCGTTGGCGGCGCTGTGGTCTCTGCGACCTATACGGGCTCCGCGCCGGCGAATGGTGCTCCGACGGCGGTGAAAGACGATGTGACGCTCTCGAAGGGCGGATGGAAGTTCGTCTCGTTCGCAAGTCTGCTGTCGAACGATACCGACCCAACCGGTGAGTCCATACGGGTAACCCAGGTCGGTGGCATTGCAGTGGATGCATTGCCAGCCGGCGGCACCCCAATCGGGTGCTGTCTACGTCTCTACCCGGCCTCTGACGGCATTACGTTCTGGGCTCTGTCCAACTTTGTGACCGCAACCTTGAGCTACACGATCTCCGACGGGACAAACTCGGCGACGGGCTCGATCGTCGCAACGGCGCCAGCGCAGGTTTCGGTCACGGCATGCCCCGATCGCTATGCTCCGCCGCAGACCTTCGAGAAGTGCTGGGCGAGCCCGCCGACCGCCGAGAACTGCTGCCCGTTGGTAGCGGTTCCAAACCTCTCGACACCCGAAGGTCGACCAAAGTTCTTCCCCTACACGTTGCTGCTGGCGAACGACAGACCCTTGGATGCCCCCAAAGACATCTCGACGCTAACGTTCTCAAAGCCACAGCACGGGCGCCTGGAGTTCTGCTGCGGCCCTCAGGTAGGGGCCAGCGCGAAGCTCTGGAACCCGCCGGTTGGATTCTGGTACATCCCAGATGAGGAGTATGTCGGCGACGACACATTCTATTACACCATGTTCAGTGGCAATAGCGCGGACTCGGGCGGCGTGACAATTCGCGTAACGCCAGACAACGTCGCGCCCGATCCGCCAGCTCCCGCTGCAGACAATTACGTCCTCCCTCTCGTCGGTTCGTCGTCGTCCAGTGTCTTACCCGCGCCGGTGATCATCACGACGACCGATCTCAAGCTCGGCTTCGACTTCTTCGATGCTCAGAACCCCGACACCGGTGACCGACTCTCGTTCGTGCGCCCGCCATCGTCGGCGTCGCCCAACCTGACGTGGATCACGCCCGGCTACCCAGACAGCGCGGACAGTCTTCCGTTGCCGGCGGACTACGAGGGGGCCATTAGGCTCTCTGGAACGAGCAGCCAGACGACCTTTCAGTACGAGCTTCGTGGTGCTGCTCCGCGCCCCGCCACGGGTTGGCCGAAGGGGACTGTGACGTTCTACCCGAGAAACCTGCCCGGCTCTGCCTCAGCGCCGCCACTACGGGCGATTGACGACCTATTCGAGGTTCCCGCAGGGAAGCAACTGCCCATCTCCTGGATCGGTCTCACGGCCAACGACTATCTCCGCAACCAGACGCCGGCCTTGCCGCCCCTCGAGCCGGAGTTCCAGTACTTTGCGCAACCCGCGAGAGGGCGCATCACGAACGTCGAAGCTGTCGGCGCCTTCAGCTACTGGGCGCCCACAAATTACGTCGGCGTCGACCACTTCGTCTACGGCGTCCGATCGGGCGCCGTGGCCGGGCAGGGTCGCGTTGTCATCAAAGTGCTACCAGGCGCTCCTACCGCTGTGACGAAGAACGCCCTCTGTCAGGCGGGTGGATCCGTCACGATCGACCTCCTGGCCGGCAACACCGACCCTCAACCGGAGGACGTCCTTTCGATCGCCGCCGTCGCGACGCCCGTATCGGGTAGTGCCGTCGTCGGTGCGGACGGCAGGACGCTGACGTATGCGGCAGCCCCAGCAGACTCCGCGGCGCAGCGGGTCTTCGGCTACACGGTACGTGACAACAACGGCAATACGACCGAAGGCGTGATCAGAGTGGCCATCAACCATGCGCCGCTCACTCTCGACGACGCGGCCAGCCTGAACACCGGCGCGGATCCCTCCGTGACCATCGCCGTGCTTGCTAACGATATCGATCCCGACGCGGACACGCTGACGGTGTCCGAGGCGACGAAGGGCGTAATGGGTGGTGCGGTGACAATAAACAGCGACGCGACGATCACATACCGCTGGCCTTTCACAACGGCTTTTCGCGGCGACAGCTTCACGTACACGGCGTCGGACGGTAGAGGTGGCCGACGAACCGGCCGAGTGATAGTAGGCGTAGAGAGCTGCCGAGACTGCGAACCCGCAGGCCAATGACAATGATAGGCGAGGGTTGAACGGGAGGAATATGACAATGACGAGATTGATGATCGGCCTATTGCTAACAGTTCTCTTCGGCGCGGACGCCCGAGCGCAGGATCACATCAGCCAGCGGCGTGGGTTCAACGCCGACGGGGTTTACTCCCTCGGCGACGTTGACAGCGTAGACCTATTCAACGGAAACCTGAACATCCGCTTGCCGATTGACCGCGAGTGGCCGGTGGGCGACGGCTTCAGCTACCGGCTAGCGCTGTACTACAATTCGAACCTTTGGACCTACAAGGAGATCTGCGGCGCCGACGTCGTGCAGGCTGGATACCTGAAGTGGATTCCGCCGCTGCAGGCGATTCCGGAATGGAACGGAACCGCCTGGGTGTCCGATCCGTCGAACAGCTGGCTCGACGGTCCCGCATACGGCGAGGAATTTGTTCCCCGATCGCTTCTAAGCGGTGGAACTCCTGACCCCAACATCTGCCAGACCGTCGCCGTCCCGCAGCCGACGGCAAACGCCGGAATGGGCTGGCAGCTGAATTTAGGGAGGCTCTACCAACCAGAGATCCTGCTAAGTCCGGTGGCGCCACCCGGCAACTACCAGCCGATACCGTCGAACGAAAGCATTTACTGGATGTACGAGGACGAAGCCGGCGCGCAGCACCTCTTCTTTGAGGCTCTTCACGTCGATGATCAAGGTGCTCCACTGCCCGGGGCACTGCACCATCAAGATCCTGAAATCGCCTACAGCCGCGACGGCAGCTATCTTCGGCTGAGGAAGCTACCGAACGGCGATCGGACGATCGAGTCGCCTTCTGGGCGTACGCTCACTTTCCATTTCACAGTCGGCCGAGGCTGGCGCCTCGTGACGATCGCCGATCAGCTGGGCAACCACCTCGATGTTGAATACGTCGACGACAGCGGCGTTGCCGATCCCCGACTCTCAATTCGAGAGTGGCACTTACGAGACTCCGTCGGTCGTCATCACGTCGTCTCCTTCGCTCCGGCTGAGGCGTCCGCCGTCGACTCCGGCGCGGTGGTGACTTCGATTGTCTTCAACGCCGACGATGCCGTGGCTCGCAGAGCCTACACACTAGACTATTATCGCGAGTCGATTCAGCGGGCGTGCCCAACGCACGAGTCGTTGTCCGTTCCGCAGGCATTGAACCTTGCTTTTCTGAAGAGTCTGACCCTTCCGGACGCTCAGCAGTTCTTTATGCAGCCAGGAGACTATGACGGTCCGGGCGATCAAACGGGCTGCGCGAAGCGAGGCGCGATCACAGGGCTGACCCTTCCGACGGGCGGGCGGATCACCTGGGATTACCGAGCGGACTCGGTCGACGCCAATGGCAATCCCATTCTGCTGCAGTCCCAGCCCTTGCTGGTGAGGCCGACCGACGGAAGCCCGAGCTACTTCCGGGGCTACGTCTATCCGAGGGGTTCGTCGCCACGCGAGCACATGCGATCCAACCAAGGAGTGCGTCTGCGCAAGATCGTAGATCCGGTTACGCAGGAAGCTCGTACTTGGAAGTACTCTCCGAAGCTTCCTTGCTCGGACCCAGACGCACACTTCATCTTTGAGTGTATTGGCGTTCGACTGAACGGCACCACGATCGGCAACGGCGAGCCCAGGGAGTTCGTGAATGAAGTGACGAGTCCGGACGGATCTCGCGAAGTGAACTACTTCTCGGTGTATTCGCTCGGAACCGAAGTGGATACTTCGGGAAATCTCTGGAGCCACTGGGAATATGGCCTCCCGCTCACGCGGAGAGTCGGCGTTGACCCGCCTGGTGATTACGTCGGGCACGCCGGGCGGATGTTCCTATCCCGCGAGACGTACGCACCAGCCGGCCAGCTGCTTCGGCGGCACTACGTTCGTTACGAACACGACGCCCCCCCCGTAAACGCCGTCGGAACGCTCGACATTCGGCACGCGAACGACACGGGTTTCGGTGAGACGATTCAGCTGAACCGTCGAGTTGTGGCTTCGCGCGAGGAAATTCTCGAGGACAACCCCGTCTATACGGACAACTGGTCAACCGACTTCGACGGGCTTGGGCATTACCGCGAGAGGCGCGTTGACGGAGACTTTGGTGGCGCCCAATGGGACCACTTGCAGGGTCGGACGACGATCGTAGACTACAATGTCGGGTATCATTATCCGACTCCCGGTTTTGTTCCGCCGAGCAATTGGCTCCTTGAGCTCTATGGGGAGCAGAAGGTGCAGCAAGGTGGAAGCACGGAGACGCAAAGAGTGTGCTTCGACGGATCGACGGGGCGCCTCCTGGGTCGTCGCCTGCTGGCGGACAACGCCGGCAATAGCCCGAGCGCGCAGGAGAGAGATGTCGTGACAGTGTTTCGCCGGACGGTGGATTCGGCGATCGACAAGACGTACGTGGCAAGCACCTACGGCGGCGATAGCTGGGCGGGCGCGCTTCCGGGTGTTTGCACGGACGGCGTGGGCTTCACGCCGCAGTTTGTACGCGAAACAAGGGCCCAATGCGGCGTCCTGAGGCGCGCCGCATGGATGAGACCCGGGAGCCCGGTAACGCCGTTCTTAATCGACGAGGACAACACGGTCGACTGCGTACTGGGCGAAGTGACTGTGAGTCGGGCGCCAGACGGCCGCAAGTCCACGTACGGATTTGACGGAATGGGCAGGCTGAGGTTCGTTGACGGTACGGGGGCGGCGACGCTTCGTTATGATTATTCGACGAACGCTCACTTCGGTGTCGAGGAGTGTACCTATCCGCCCGGCTCGGGGGCGGGTGGATGTGGTGCCGACGCTCTGACGCGGAAGCAGTGGTGGTTCGATGGCCTGGGGCGCACAGTCAAGACTCGGCAACGTATGCCGGCGGCAAGCGGGGAGTCTTGGTCGTATCAGCGGATTTCGCGGGGCGTGGTGGGGGGTGGTCGAACGGAGACGCGAACGACCTCTTCCGGTCACGATGACCACCAGCACCCATGGGAGACGGCGAATGCCAGCGCGACTACGGAGACCGTCGAGCAGCGCGACCAGTTTGGCCGGGTGATCTTGAAGAAGGAGCCGCGCGAGAACAACGAGGCCGTCCTATGGGAGACGAGGCTCGTGCACTCGGGTCGACGGTCGACAAGTCGGTCTTCGACGATCTGGCGCTACACGGAGGCATTTCCGCAGGGGAGGCCGGAGCGGCTGGATCGGCGGGAACGTTTTGATTGGTATGGAAATGTGATCGAAACAAGAGAGCGGATAGACGACGCGGGTACACCGACCGACGTCACGACGGGCTACGTTTACGACATGGCGGATCGCTTGTCGTCTGTGAATCTGCGAGCGTGCGCGGCGGACAACTTGCCGTGTGTATCTAACGTCGTACAGTTCCGAAGTTTTTCGCATGACGGCCGAGGGTTCTTGACGAGCGAGAAGGCTCCTGAAGTAGGAGAGTCCGGAAATGGAACGTGGTACTACGCCTACGATGCGATGGGTCATGTCCTTAGGAAGCGGCTCGGCCAGCCAGGCCCGACGGCGACGTCACCGTTCGACCTCGACTATCGATACGACGCAGCCGGCCGGCTGACGGAGGTGCGAGCTCCGTTGAAC
>WBZQ01001421.1_pt1 | contig 16657 bp, 6 predicted proteins | sample 5204251 | NCBI WGS metagenome assembly WBZQ01 (sample SAMN12412402, study PRJNA552823) | activated sludge metagenome | isolation source: activated sludge from nitrification reactor of wastewater treatment plant... | place: USA: Virginia | collected 2017-09 | reverse complement strand
GGACCTGCGCGGTCGGGTCCTCGGACGGGAGCGGGGAGAGGACCTCGCCGGACCCGCCGACCGAGTTGCCGGCAGCTTCGGTGCCGAGCGCGGCCTGGTGGATTGCTTCCAGGGTGCCGTTGCGGGTATCCCAGGCGAAGCGGTTGAGGCCGGCCTCGGCGGGCAGCAGTACGGGTGCGGGCGGGCCGCCCGGCCAGGTTTTCAGGCTTTCGTCCTTTTTGTTGGTATAGGTGCGGAGCGTTTTGCCGTCGGCCGTCAGGATTTCCAGTTTCACCTGGTTCGTGTCGGCTTTTTCCGGCAGATAATAATCGAGGATCACACCCGTGGGCGGGTTCATGCCGATGCCGGCCGGCGGTTCGGGTGCAAAATAGGCGCTGCCGCCGTTGAATCGCACCGTTTCCCGCGGTGCGAACAGGCGGACCACTGCGTCGCCGGACCGGCCTTTCGAGGCCTGGATCGCGCTGACGTCGTCCAGAATCCAGAACGAGCGCCCGGCGGTAGAAACGATGATGTCGTTGTTGTACAGGGTCATGTCGGTCACCGGCACCACCGGCAGGTTGAGTTGCATTTTCTGCCAGTTGGCGCCTCCGTCGTAGGAAACGTAAAAGCCGTGCTCGCTGCCGCCGTACAGCAGACCCGGCACTTTTTTATCCTCCCGGATCACGCGCAGGAAGTCGTCTTTGTCGATACCGTTTACCACGGGCGACCAGGTTTTGCCGTAGTCAGTGGTCTTGTAGGCCATGGCCGAAAAGTCATTGAACTTATAGCGGGTGGCGCTGATGTAGGCGGTGCCTTTGGCATGGGGGGATACTTCAATGGAATTTATCATGCACTCCGGCAGGTTGCGCGGGGTGATATTGCTCCAGTTCCGGCCGCCGTCGCGGGTAATATGGACCAGGCCGCAGTCGCTGCCGGTATAAATAACGCCCGGCTCGGACGGCGATTCTATGACGTAGTAAATCGTGTTGTAGTTCTCTCCCCCGGCTCCTTCGTTGGTGATGGGTCCGCCGCCGAGACCCTGCCGGGTGGTGTCGTTGCGGGTGAGGTCGGGGCTGATAGCCTGCCAGCTGAGGCCGCCATCAGTGGTTTTAAACAATACGTTCGCGGCGTGGTACACCGTGCGCGGGTCGTGCGGCGAGGCCACGACCGGGGCGTTCCAGTTGAAACGGTATTTCATTTTTCTCGGCTCATACGAGAGGTTGATGGCCGGATACTGCATAACGTCCTTCACCTCGTTGGTGCGGGTGTCGAGCACATCGATCTGGCCCTGGTAGCAGCCGCCGTATACCTGGACGGGGTTGTTGGGATCGAAAGCGATCCAGGCGCATTCGCAGCCGGCGCTCGGCGCCCAGTCCTGCAGACCGATGCCGAAACTGTTGGTGCGGCTGGCAATGCGCACCGAAGAATTATCCTGCTGGCCGGCGTACACGTTGTAGGGGAACTGGTGGTCGACAATAACCCGGTAGAACTGGGCGGTAGCCTGGTTGTTGAGCGTCGACCAGGAAGCGCCGCGGTTGAAGGTAACGGCGCCGCCGCCGTCATCGCCGAGGATCATGTTGGCTCCGTTGTTCGGGTTCAGCCACAGGTCGTGGGTGTCTCCATGCCCGATCGATACGTTGGAAAAGGTTTTGCCGCCGTCGATGGAGCGCATCAGGGGGGCATTGAGCACGTATACGATTTCGGCGTTTTGCGGGTCGGCGAAGATCTCCATGTAGTACCAGGAACGGGCGGTCAGGGTCTGGTCGCTGGTCATCAGGTTCCATTTTTTGCCGCCGTCGTCGCTGCGGTATACGCCGGCTTTCGATTTTTCGGCTTCCACAATGGCGTAGACGCGGCCGGGATTGGAGCGGCAGGTCGCCAGGCCGATCTTGCCCATTTCCTTGGGCAGGCCTTCGTTGATCTTTGACCAGGTTTCGCCGCCGTCGGTACTTTTCCAGACCTGCGAGCCGGGGCCACCACTTTCCACTTTCCAGGGCAGACGGCGGTGCTGCCAGGTAGCGGCGTAGAGTATCCGCGGGTTGGTCAGGTCCATCACCAGGCTGGAGGCGCCGGTATTCTCGTCCACATACAGGACCTTTTTCCAGGTTTTGCCGCCGTCGGTAGATTTAAAAACGCCGCGCTCGGTGCCGGGGCCGTGGTTGGGGCCCTGAGCGGCTACGTATACGAGGTCGGGGTTTTGCGGGTGTACGACCACGTCCGAAATATGCCGGGTTTGTTCCAGCCCGAGGTGTTGCCAGGTTTTGCCGGAGTCGGTGGATTTATAAATGCCGTCGCCGAAGGAACTCATCACCCCGCGCACGGCGTGTTCGCCCATGCCGACGTACACCACGTTGGGGTCGCTTTCGGCTACGGCGATGTCGCCTACCGAACTGGTTTTGAAAAATCCGTCGGAGACGTTGCGCCAACTCAGGCCGGCGTCCTCGGTTTTCCAGACCCCGCCGCCGGTGTAGCCGGCGTAATAAACGTTGTCATGTTGAACGACGCCGCTCACCGCGTTGGAGCGCCCGCCGCGGAAGGGTCCGATGTTGCGCCATTTGAGTCCTTTGAAATCAAGAGCGGTGGAAGGGGCCGCGGTCGGGGTAGCCGCGGGGGCCGTTTGGGCGGGTTTCTTTTGAGCGGTCAGAGACGCGGCAAAGAGAAGAAAAACGGCAACAGGGAGGTAGCGAGATGTCATTTTAGTAGAAGTTTGAATTGGATCGGACGACAAAAAAACAAATAATATTCAAAACCGCCCCACCACCGCCACCGCTTTCTTCACCTGTTCCGCAGCACCGGAAGGAGCGTACAGTTCCACCAGCAACACGTAGATCCCCGGCCGGGCCGGCGTGCCGTCGTCCAGGTCGCCGTCCCAGCGCAGCGACCCCTCGGTGCCCAGAAGTTCCTGGCGCGACAGGCGCTTGACCGGAATACCTTCCGCGTCGAAGACGGTCACTGCCGCGAAATATCCGCTCAGGGGCAGGGTGTAGCCGATGTCCAGAAAATCCTCGAAACCGTCGCCGTCGGGTGACAGGCGCCCGGCGGACAGAGTGACCGGGCCGTCGCCGGTGGGTACGGGGTTCAGATGCTGGGAGTTGGGCAGGGTAGGGGTGCCCGGGGCGCCGGTTATGGCCGCCGAAGCCGAGGTCCAGTTGGCCGCGGCATTGGTGGGGCCTTCCGGATCGATACGCTCCAGCGCAACGCCCTCCCGCTCGCTGCCGCTGAGAAAGGCGTTGTGGTAGTCGTCGACGTAATCGAAGGAGTCCAGCACCACCGTTTCCCCGTTTTTCGACCAGTACAGGGTAATATTGCCTTCGTTGTCGTCCAGCGAGGGCAACAGGTTGCCGATCACGTCGAGCGCATGGATATTGGCAAAACGCGTCCGAATATCGGTCGGATCGTTGCTGAAGACGTGGATCTGGCCGGGCAAAAACAGGCGGTCCTGGGTGATCTGTTCCACATCGGAGCCGCCGGAAAAGTTGGCCAGAAAAAACTCGGACCAGTCGAAGATCTTGTTGCTGCGGTTGTAAAACTCCACGTACCTGCTGCCGCCGGTGGCCGGATTGAACAGGATCTCGTTGACCACAATATCGCGCGGTGCAGGTTTCTCCGTCAGACCCAGAAAAACGGTGTCGGTCGCCGGAACGCCGTTCCCGCTGCAATCGGCTACGGCTGCGCCGACAGTCAGCGCATAGAGGACCGAAGGCTGTAAGGGATCAGCGAGGGTGAGACGCACCTGGGCCCGCACGTCCGGAAGTTGAACCGCCGAAGCCACGATGCGTGCCGGCGAAAGGTGGTACTCAGTCGAAATTTCCGCAACATTTTTATCCAATCCTTCCGAAAAAGTCAGCAACAGCGTAGTTGCCGATTCCGGGAATGCCGCCAGCAGATGGGGGGCTTCGTTGTCGGGAGTATTCTGGTAGGCGGCATTGGGCAGGCCTGGCGTGCCGCCGGGCAGGGTGGGGCAGGACTGCCAGTTTTTTCTTCCGAGACAGGGCAGGCCGGGATTGATCCGTTCCAGCGACCAGCCGCCTTCGCTTTTGTCGGCATCGGTGTGCCAGTCCGGGCCGTATTCCACCCGGTCGACGATCAGCCCGCTTTGGTCGCTCAGGGTCAGTGCGTCGCCGTCGTTGTTCAGGGTGGTTGTGCCAATGGCCGACCCCAGTACCGTTCCGCCGGTAGCGGCCTGCAAAACCGCAGCGTTGAGGAGGGCGGTCAGGACCACGTAAGTCCCGGGCGGCATCGCGAACGCCGGCAGGGTCACCGGTGAACCGGTAGCATCCTGGATGCGCAGCGTTGACAGTTCGATGGTCTTGTCGGAGCGGTTGAACAACTCCAGCCATTCCACCTCCGGCAGACCGGCCGAAGGCGTCGGGTCGGCCATGATCTCGTTGATGAGAATATCGAATTCGGCGGCGGCGTCTATCTTTACATACTGAAAATTTGCGGTTTGGGTGGTAGCGGTGTTTCCCTTAACGTCTTTGATCCCGGATGTTTGCAGCGTATAACTGCCGGTGGCCAGCGGGGAGGCCAGCAGCAGGTGTACGGTTCTTTTATCCGCCAGCAGGGCCGCCGACTGCGGTTGACCCACGCCACCGCTGATCTGGTAGTTCCCGGGCTGCACTGCCGACAGCGAGTCCAGGTCTTCGTCGAACACGGTGGCAACCAGACTGGCATCCTGGGCCAGCGCGGACACCAATACCGGCGCCTTTGTGTCCGGCACGTCGGGCTGGATGTTGAGGTCGTCAAAGTAGAATTTTCCGGTATTGGAAGCGGTGTAGATGCACTGGAAGCCGAAAAAACGGTTGTTGCCGCCGCCCCAGGCCGCATCGGTCACCTCGAACTGCGGCTGTAGCGCTCCGTTGCCGGCTGCCGCCTCCAGGGTCCAGGTGCCGGCAACCGTCCGCCGGGCCCGGAGCCGGATATCGGGATTGGTGGCGACCAGGCCGCCCTGGCCGGTAGCCAGCAGAGTTTTGGCGCCGGCATCCTGACGGAACAGCCGGAGCGCATCGAGGCTGCCGGTTTCGCCGATCTCCAGGAAATACCCGTTGGCCACAGCCAGGTCGGCCAGGTCGGCCAGCAAATAAATGCGCAACAGGTTGTTGGTGGAAGGGGCGAAGCCCAGCCGGAAATGCAGCGACCAAACCGCGCTGTCGGGAATATTTCCCTGCACCGTCAGCAGCGAAGTGCCGGCTGCGGCGGCGTTCAACTGCAGTTCGCCGGCCGGATTGATCAGGAAACTGGCCGCATCGCCCTGCCAGGTCGGGTTTTGTGAAAAATCACCGTCGGAAAAATTGTCGGCGATCTGGGAAAATGCGGAACCGGGTAAACCCAGGAAAAAGACGAGGGCGCCGCAGAAAAACGAGTGGCGAATACAGTACATGCAGTCAGGTAAATTTCAGTCGTTAAGTAGTTTTGTGCGTAAACCTACTTCAAATGCGCTATTCCATCTTTTTGCCGGCTTTGATTTTTGTTTTTTGTCATTGTGAAAACCCTCAGGATCAAACGCTCGTGCTCAACCGGCCGGCGTCACTGCGCGACGCGCCGGGGCCGGAAGGCCGGGAACTGCAACTGCTGGAAAAAGGCCAAAAAGTAACCGATCTGGGCGAGGTCAGCAATTTTGAAACGCAATTCGATCTGGAAGGAACCACCTATCAATCTCCCTGGATCAAAGTCCGGGTTTCCGGACAGGAGACGGGATGGCTACTGGCCGCTGCGGCCAAACCCGCGGGCGCCGACCACGGCAAGGCGGCCTTTTGGCTGGTGGAAAGCAAGATTCAGTGTTATTTCGGTAAAAGTTTGAAGGCACGGTACCTACATTACCTGACTTCCGGCCAACCGGCCGATGCCAGTGATCTGGCGGCGAGATACCGGGAGGCGGTAGCCCTGCGCGACACTTTTATGCACCTGCTGGCCAGACGCGCCGAGCCCAATGAAGCGGCCTTTCGGCCCGACTTCTCCTGGCTGGAAACCGTGCTGCCGGGGTTTGTTTTTCAGTACATAGCCGAAGATAGCCGTCCGTACTTGTTTGCCGACTATGCCTACTGGCGCGAAAGGGCCCTGAAAACCGGCGGGGACGAGGACGACGTATTTGTTGAAACCTGCCTCACGGCGTTTGCGGCCGACAGCATCGAGTCATTTTTTCCGGCCTGGAAGTTTCAGTATTCCGACTACGAAGCCGCCAGCCAACTCGGCGCCGGCGTTCACCTGAAAATGTTCCGGCAAATCGAAAAAGCCCTGCAGGCCGGACCCCTGTTCCGTCCCGAACTTCTGGAATTCAAAGCGGCCTTGCTGGAAGATATTTTGAGCGCCGACACCCGCTACTGGCAGCCCCGGGACCGGATCGTGCAGGAACTCGGGCAAATCCTTGCAGCCGGTTTCTCTTTTCTGGACCAACGCGACCTGATCGCGCTCGAAGCCCGGCTGAAGGTGCTGGAAAACCCCGAAGCCAATGCCGTCGAGGTCGATTTGCGCAGTGGAAAATAGAGTGAATCAGACAAAAGACCGGTTAGTTGCTCTTACTCTGCCGGTGCCCACTTGCGCAACTGATTCAATACGGCGTTGAAGTCCTTGGGCGGTTCGGCTTTAAATTCCAGCCGTTCGCCCGTGTGCGGATGATCGATGCGCAGGCGGAAAGAGTGCAGGGAGATGCGGTCCATCAGCGGCCGTTCCTCTTCGGTGTACTTCCCCGATTTATAGGACTTTCCTTTGATCTCCGACAGGTAAAACGCTGCCTGCCGCCCGTACAGGGCATCCACCGCCATCGGGTAGCCGATGCTTTGGAAGTGTACCCGGATCTGGTGGGTACGCCCGGTCTTGATGAGGGCTTCCACCAGGGTGTAGCGTTTGAACCGCTCCAGCACCCGGTAAAAAGTGAGCGAAGGTTTGCCCGAGTTCACGACGGCCATTTTGCCCGATACGACCGGGTGTTCGCCGATGGGCTTGTCGATCTCGCCTTCGTCGTGGTGTACCACACCGTCGAGCAGGGCCAGGTAGAATTTATCGGCCGTATGGTGCTCGAATTGCAGCGACAGATGCCGGTGGGCCGCCTCGGTCCGGGCAAAACAGATGATCCCGCTGGTTTCGCGGTCCAGGCGGTGGACGATGAACACCTTGCCAAACTGCCGCTCGAGCGCGGCCTGGAGGCTTTGTTTGTTGCCGAACCGGTCGGGGATGGTGAGCAGGCCGGCCGGCTTGTTCACCACCAGGAGGTGTTCGTCTTCGTGCAGGAGGTCGTAGGTCATAAGGATGGTTTGGGGGGTGAAGGTTAGAAGGTTAGAAGGTTGGAAGATTGGATGGTTTGATGGTTGGGGGGCAGTCGCATTCGGCCAAACCATCAAACCATCAAACCATCAAACCTTTTTCAGTTTGGCAAACTCCCGGATGCGCCGGAAGTAATGGGCCACAATAATACTGCCCGGATAAATACCCGCGTGATTTTCGGATCCGATGCGGTGCCGGTCGATCATGGCGGCAATGTCCCGGCGTTTTTGCAGGGTATGGCCGGCTGTACGGTAGAAAGAAAAGTGGGCGCGGACAATGGCCCAAATGGCCCTGAACTGTCCTTTGGCCGCAAACCGCGCGCCGGCCAGCCCGTCCAGCAGGAAGCGGGCCGGCAGCAGCCAGAGCAGTTTGCCGACCGGTTCGTTTTTTAGCAGGGAGTACAGGCTGTTGCGGAAATTGAGGAACACCTTGCGCGGATTTTCGTATTCCAGCGTGCCGCCCCCCAGGTGGTAGACAACCGATCGGGGGATACACCACACCGTATAACCGGCTCTTTTCAGCCGCCAGCAGAGGTCGATCTCTTCGTTGTGGGCAAAATAATCGCCGTCGAAGCCGCCGAAGGCGTGGTATAGTTCGGCCCGGATGAAAAACGCCGCCCCGGCCGCCCAGAAACATTCTTCCGGATGGTCGTACTGGCCGCGGTCTTCCTCGCGGTGACTGAAGATCCGGCCCCGGCAAAAGGGATAACCGAGCGCGTCAATCCAGCCGCCGGCCGCTCCGGCGTATTCGAACCGGCTTTTTTCGCTCCAGGCCAGTATTTTCGGCTGGGCAATGGCCATGGCCGGATCCCGGTGCATGGCTTCCAGAACCGGATCGATCCAGCCGGGCGTCACCTCCACATCGGAGTTCAGGATGACATACACGTCCGCCTGCACCTGTTTCAGAGCCTGGTTGTAACCCTCGGCAAACCCGTAGTTCTGCCGAAGGTCGATCACCTCCACCTGCGGATAGTTCTTTTGCAAAAAAGCCAGAGAGTCGTCGGGCGAACCGTTGTCGGCCACGATGATCCGGGCGCCGGAACTGTTGGCCACCACCGAAGGAAGGTATTGTTCGAGGTGCCGGCGGGTATTGTAGTTCAGAATAACGATGGCAACGTTGGCCAGCCGGGCGGGTTCGGCCACCGGGGAGTCGGCCGGCGAAAAGGATGCCGCGGGCGCAGCCGAATGAAAAGCCAGGCTTTTTTCGATTTCTATGCGGTCGACGGCGATCTGCCGTTTCAGGGCTTCCAGGTCTTCCAGTTTACGGTCGGGGCGGATAAAATCGATCACTTCGACGGTCAGGTGCCGGCCGTACAGGTCTCCGTCGAAATCGAGCAGGTTCACCTCGATGGTTTGCAGTCCGCCGGTTTCCAGGGTGGGGCGGTTGCCGATGTACAACATGGCCGAATATACCGGGCCGTTCCCGGCGGGAGCGGCGACCCGGCATTTTGCCGCATAAATACCGGGCGGCAGCACCAGTTTCAGCGGGTCGGCAATCTCCAGGTTGGCGGTCGGGAAACCGATGGTGCGGCCGATCTTATGACCTTCGGCTACCCGGCCGGAAAAAAAGTAGGGATGGCCGAGCAGGCGGTTGGCCAGCACGACGTCGCTTTCGTCGAGGGCTTTGCGTATTTTGGTGGAACTGACGGCGATCTCGTCCACCTGCTGGGCCGGTATTTCCACCACCCCGAACCCGACTTCGGGCTCATACTGTTTCAAAAACGAAATATCGCCCTCCCGTCCCGCGCCGAAACGGTGGTCGTAGCCGATGACAATGTAACGCGGACGGAATTTTTCGATCAGAAAATGCTCTACGTAATGCCGGGCATCCTGCCGGGCAAATTCCGGTGAAAACGGCACCACTACTACGTTATCCACTCCGTACCGCTCGAAAAGGGCGATTTTTTCGCCGGTGGTGGTCAGCAGTTTGAACGTTCGGTCGTCCGGTTTCAGCACGGCCCGCGGGTGCGGGTCGAAGGTAATGACGACGCTTTCGCCGGCACAGGACCGGGCGATCGTTTGCACCTGTTCCAATATCCGTTGATGCCCAGTATGTACTCCGTCGAATGACCCGATGGTGACTACTGCATGGCGGAAAGTCGGCAATTGAGTTAAATCGGTAAAAACCCGCATAGGGCGCAAAGGTAGAATGAGTGGGGGATTATCGGGCGACAGAAAACTTGAGGGTTCGCCAGCCGCCCGGCCAGGCCACTTTAGCAAAATATATGCCCGGTACGAGATCGGGGACGGGAACGGTAAATTCCCGGGCGGTTCCCTGAAGGTCCGTGGTCTGGAGCAGCATTCCCTTTTCGTCGTGTATTTCCCCCCGGAGTTCAGTGGCCGGGCAGTCGCCGGCGGTGATGCGGAGATGGCTGCCGGCGCCGGAAGCATAGCGCAGCGCAAACCGGCAATCCGGTGCTTCCGTCGCCGGAACGAGCCCCTGAAAATTAGCGGTAGCCCAGTCGCCGTGCCGGATGCCGGCCAGTTGGGCGGCAGCGGCGAGGGTGGCTTTGGTCACGTTGGCCATAAAGGTGAAATTGAGCTTCCCTGCGGCCATGTCCTGCGGCGTATGGTAGCATTCGTTGCGGAAATTGGCGCCGTCGGTCAGCATCAGGGCCGGACGGTTGGTGAACCAGAACGGGGCGTGGTCGCTGCGCAGCAGGTCGGAGAAAGCGGATCCGTCGCCCGGGGCCACCAGCGTCACTACTTTCAGTCCGGGCACGTACTGTATGGCCGCATTGCTGAACAAAAGAGCGAGCGACTGACACTTGGAATTGGCGACGTTGGTAATAAAATCGCCCTTTTTCTGGTTGGCGTTGATCTGGGCGGTGGCGTCGGGGAAAAAAACGTCGAAGCCCGCCGGAATGGTCTGGCTGTTGGGCTGTTCGGAATAATAACCGATCATTTCGAAGTTGAATACTCCCTGTACCTGCTCTCCGGCCGGGATTCCGCCGGCCGTATAGTTCAAACTACCCCGCAATCCGTCTTCTTCCAGGTCGAAACCGATGTAGCGCAGGGTTTTTTCAGCCGGATAGAGGCTGAGCAGGCGGGAGATCTCCATGACCCCGGCTACGCCGCTGCCATTGTCGTCGGCGCCGGGGGCATCGTTCACCGTATCGTAATGGGCGTCCACGATCACGACTTTCCCGGCGGAGTCTATGCCGGGCTGATGGCCGAGGATATTGATACCGGTAGCATTTCCGTAAGCGAAGGTTTTTTCCTCCAATGCCAGGCCGAGGCCGGAAAAGTGTGCGCGGAGCGAGTCCCGGGTGGCGTTCAGGTGGTTCAGGCCGGTATTGCGATGCCGGATGCCTTCGAGAAATCCCAGATCGGCTTTCAGGCGCAGGCTGTCCACTTCGTCCACCAGGGACTGGAGATCGAAGGGCTGCTTGTCGTCGGCCACCAGGCGTACGGTAAAGTTGGCGTTTTGCAGGGCGGCCAGTTGACCGATGTCGCAGGTTATGGTGCGGCCGGTTCCCGGCGTAACCGGGAAGCCCAGATCGCCGGTAACGCCAACCTGAGCGGTCAGTCCGTACGTTTTGCCACCGTCGGCAGAAAGACCCAGGCTGATTTCCAGTGGGTCATTTTCCGCATCGCTCACATCGTAGGTAACGGTAAGGGTATTGGCGTTCCAGTCGGCCGCAACGCTCAAACCGGTGATTACCGGCACTTGGTTGGGGGTTTGAGCCGACAAAGCAGCGGACAGGAAAAGGAAGATAAAGAGGTAGCGCATAAGTTTTGGACGTTGGACAATTGGACGTTGGAATGCCTGTCGAACGGGCAGATCGGGGAAAATGGAACGGTGTCAGTGATCTGGCCGAGCATTATGGAAAAGGTGTCGATTGCCCGGGTTGGCTCGATGTCGGGAGTCTAACCGTCCAATAATCCAACCGTCCAATGTCCAACAATCCAACGTCCAAATAAGGGCTAAAAATACAAAAGGCACGCTCGCAGCGTGCCCTTTGCAACAAACAAAACCAACTAAAAAACCTGCTTTATATCTATTGGCCCGGTAAAAAGCCATTTTTTCAATCAAGTACGACTAAAAAACGAAACAGCCCGGCAGCACGCTGCCAGGCTGTAAAAAAATTTATATTTTTTCAGGGAAGAAACCTCGGCCCCGAAAAAGCACTAATTCACTTTTGTAACCGCACCCTTCGATTCACGCACCACGTAGGCTTCCTTGAAACCGCTGGCGTGAAGTTTTTCCCGGTCGCGGCGGGCATCTTCAAGCGTCGGGTAGCCGGCCAGCATGATGGCGGTGAGGCCGGTATTGCCGACAGGCCATTTTTCCACGGTGCCGTTCACGGCGGCGCCTTCCAGTTGATCGGCCTCGAAACGGCCGGGATCGGCCAGGGCGCAGATCCGGATGTAGTACTTCGATCCGTCGTTGACTGCGGGCGCGCCGCCTTTGATTTTGGTTGCAGCCGGCTGCTGGGTGGAGTAGGTCAGCGGCGTGGTGCTGGTGGCCGGAGTGGCAGCCGGCTGGGCCGGTTTGCCGATCAGGTAGCCTTTGATCTTTTCGTCGCTGGCTTTTTCCGTTACGATGATCGCGTCTTTGAATCCGCGTTTATTGACTTCTTCCAGGGTGTTTTCGGCTGTGCCGTAGGTGCTCCATACCCCCAGGCGCATTTTAACCGAACCGTTGTCCATTTTCCCGTAAACATTGCCCAGGTCGGACAAAGCCGAATAGTCATTAATGGAAATGGGCCGGTCGGAGGACAGCGCGCTCAATTGAATGGCGTAGCAAATGGTCTCGTCTGCGGGGGTGGCAACCCCGCGGGTAGTTGCCGGGGTGCTGTACTGGGCCGGCGCGGTCGCAGCGGCGGTTTGTTTGGCGTTGAGCAGCAGGCTTTTGTCGGCATCGTATTCTTCCACCACGAACGCGCCTTTGGCCTGCTGGTTTTTATTGATCTCCTTCAGTGCTTTCTGGGCTTCCTCTTTGGTGGCAAAAACACCGAGACGCACCTTGTTTTTACCTTCTTCCGACTTGGTGTAGATGTTCCCGTATTTCGACAGGGCTTCGTACTGGCTGGCTTCGCCGCTGCCGGCATTGGCCGGGAAAGCCGACAACTGCACGGCGTAACCACTGAACTGGGGCGGCGTCACCGGCTGCTGATTGGCCTGGATCAAAGTGGTGGTATTGGGCCGGCTGGTGTTGGCTGGAGTACTGTAGGTAGCCGGCGTCGACCAGCGTTGAATGACCGTGTTTTCCTGGGCGGTGAGGTTGCCGTTGGGGGCAGGATTCCGCGTAGTAGAAGAGTAAGTGGCCGGAGCCGTATTCCCGTTGCCGTTTTTCAGGGCCAGGATCACTGCCTGGATTTGCCGGGAGCCGCCGGTAACGACGGGCTGGGTGGTGATCTGCGCGTCGGCGAAGCCGTATTTGCTGTACGAAATGACGTAGGTGCTGCCCGGGGCCAGGATCAGGGAATACCGGCCGTTCACATCCGTGGTTGTCTGGATGGTTTTGCCTTTTTCCGTGAATTCGACCACGACGTCGCTCAGGGGCTGGCGGTCGCGGGCGTCGAGCACCACGCCGGCAAACTCCTGCCGGTTGTCGAGTCCCAGCGAAGCGGTCACGTTGCGGCGGCCAAACTGCTGTACGTCGATGCGGGTGTTTTCATAACCGTTTTTGCCAAGGCCCATCTGGCAACTCAGCGGCGAGGCCGGTGCCGTGAAGTAAAATTTTCCTTCCGAGTCGGTCTGGCCGCGCTCGCCGCTGCACTCCGTCAGGTCTACGTCGACCCCGGGAAGCGGGGTCCCGAAGGCATCCGTAACCAGCAGGTAGTAACTTTGAATGCTGGATTCCGTGGAATAGGTCTGCGGAGCAAAAGCATTGTCGGGCTGCTGGCCGGTGGTGTTGGCCGGGGTGCTTCCGCCGCGCATGGCATCGCCCAGGCTGCGCGAAGTGGGCGGCGCACCGGCGCTGGCAGTACCATTGCCGTTGTACACTACCTGCCAGATGTCTTCATTGCCGCGGCCACCCGGACGGTTGCTGGTCAGGTAGCCAATTTTGACCGGAGCGGCGTATACAAAGCCGTAGTCGTCGTAGGAAGAGTTGATGCCGGGGCCCAGGTGCTGGACGTTGGTGACGCTTTCCTTGCCTACATCGGCGCGGAACACGTCGAGGCCGCCCAGGCCGTTGTGCCAGTCCGACGAGAAGTAAAGATTGGTGCCGTCGTAAAAAGGCGTGACCTCGTTGCCGGTCGTATTGACCGGGGCGCCAAGGTTGCGCGGCGTGCTCCATTCTCCGTTCACCAGGTTGGAGACGTAAATATCCCAACCTTTGCCGCCGGTGGTGCTGTTGGGGTTGTTGGAGGCGAACATGATGGTATTGCCGTTGCCGATGAGGCAGGGAAATCCGGTGGCATAGTCCGATCCGTTGTAGGGGAAAGCTTTGACGTTGACCCATTCGCCGTTGTTGACGTCGGCGATATACAGGCTCATATTCAGGCCTTTGTCGGCGATCTGCCGCGTGCCGTTGATAAAGTTGTTGCGGCAGAAGGCCACTTTTTTACCGTCGGCGGAAAAACTGACCGGGCTTTCGTTGTAGGTGTTCTGCAGGTCGTTGCGCAGGAAAGTGGGCTTTTGCAGCAGTCCGGTTTCCGGGTTGCGCTGGGTCACGAACAACTGGTTGTAGGCGCTGCCCGACCAGTCGGAATTGTTTTTGGACTGGGTTTGCCGGGCGATGTCGGTGCGGGCCGAACTGTATATCACCCGGCTGCCCTGAAATATCGGGCTGAAATCGGCAGCCGAAGTGTTCAGCGCTTCGTTGCGCGCCGCGTATTCGGCCGTTTTGCGGGCGGTACGAATGGCGAAGTCGCACATTTCCACGTAGTGGCGGCCCGCTTCGTTGGCCTGGTCGTTCAGGGCGGCGTATTCCAGGAACTGCTGCCGGGCGAGTTGGTAGTCGCCTTTCTGCATCAACGCCTTCCCGTAGCGCAATTGTACGTCGGAATTGGGTTCGCGTTGTTCTACCGCGCGGCGGTACCAGGAAAGGGCTTCTTCCGGTTGGTTGAGTTGAAAATAGGCGTCGGCGATACGGGACAACGCGTGCCCGTTGTTGGCGTCTTTTTCCAACACCTGCTTGTAGGTTTTCAGGGCCAGGTTGTAGGCGTAGAGGTCAAACTGTTTGTCCGCTCGCTGTAAGTCTTCGGCAATCGTTTGAGAATAAAGAGTGCTGGACGTGACGCACAAAAGTGCCAACGCCAACCAGCCTGCACGAAAAGTCGTGGTCATAACAGCATGGTTTTAAAAGTTACCGTTTATTGTTGAACGTCGTGGCCCGGCCCGATGTGAGGGACAAAAAGGCGAAAGCCGCTAAGTCGCAGCCCAAAACGGATGACAAAACATCCTTATTGCTGCGCGAAGCATAGTGGAGAGACTATAATTTGAGAAGAGGGACGGTGCAAAAGTAAATACTTTACCAATACGGCGCTACTTCTTTTGCCGTTGATTTTCAGAGATTAATAAAATTAACGCCGGGAGATGTTCCCGGCTTGGGCGACATCCCGGATTTTAACAGTAAAATAACGGGGGGGTGCACCGAAAAACGGCCGAAGGATCGCAGCCCGTTCATTCGCTTCCAGGCGAATGTTGCCATGGTAAAATGTTGTTGGTCAGCAGCAAAACCCCTGCGAATATTCCCGGCGGAAACACCAGTACAGTCACAACGAAGGGATGGCCGCCGTGCTACCGCGCGACCACCCATTTGCCCGCACGGGAACCACTTTCGCTGCGCAGTTGCCAGACGTACAACCCGTCGGCCCAGGCCGCGGTGGCATCGAGGGTTGTTTCGCCGTCGCCGGCCGGCAGGGTCTGTTGGGTCATGAGCCGCCCGGCCAGGTCATAAACTGCCAGTTGGGTGCCTTCGGCCAGGGCCTGGCAGTGCAGCGTCAGCCGGCCGGCGCTGGCGATCACCTGTACGCCGTTGTCAAACGGTTCTACCACCGGGGTAGGTATCAACGGAATACGCGCCATGCCGGGAAAAGAGTCGGTCCATAGCGCGTGGAAATCGCCGGCTACATACAACGAGTTGCGGAACTGCAACAAGGCTCTTACCGTGCTGTCGGCGATCAGGACACCCCAGGGGGAAATTCCTTGCTCGCCAAAGGTTGCCGCCCCGATCCCGTAGTGAAAAATGCCGGCGTTAACCCCCCCATAGGCGATCAGGTTGCCGCCCGTTTCGGCGAACCCGTGCACCAGACTGTCGCCCGATGGCCAAGCTTCGCTCGGAAACCAAAGTCCCGCCTGCAAGACGTTAAAAGCCGGTATTACCTCGAATTGCTGCGGGTCTGAGTTTAATATTTCGATTTTATGTCCGGTATAAACGTTGCCGCCGTGAAAGGCCAGGGCTCTTACCGGGCTCAGGTCGGTTTCGAGCGGGGTCCATTGACCATAGAAATAATGAGCCAGGTGCGGGGAAGCAACCCAGGCTTTGTTATGATCCGGAAACAGGTTTTGGAAAGCCCCGCCAACCAGAATATTCGAATTGCTGATCGGGCATAATGCGTATACCGGTCCGTCGGTTTCCGGGCGTTCCGGCCCTTTGAACCATAGCCCGGTCGACAGACCGTACCAGGCAAAATAGGGCAGGCTGTCTCCATTGATATGCTGAAAATCTCCCCCCGCATACAAATGAAAATAATCGGTGAGTAAGGTATGGACCTTGCCGCCCATTTCTCCGGTTTGCAGGGCTTTCCAGGTCTTGGTAACCAGGTCGTATTCGGCAATATTGCATTTTTCAATCTGCCCCGGGAGGGAAAAGTCGCCGCCAACGAACAGTTTTTCCTTATTGTTCTGGTTGAAATAGTGTAAGGTCAGGATTTCCCCGTTTACGCCCGCCCCCAGGGCGCTCCACGCAACTCCGTCCCACACGGCGATGCTGTTGGCCGTAAAGCCGTCGATCTGGGTAAATTGCCCGGCGACGAACATTTTGGTTTCCGCGGCATTTCTGGTCATAGTATTGATCCGGCCACCCGGATTCAGACCGGCGCCCTGGCCCCAGTGCTGCAAATCCGGCTTGGGAGGCTCATAGGCCGGTTGTATCCAGGCCAGTTCGGCTTCGGTAAAGCCGTTTTCCAGAGCCCAGGCGCCCAGTTCGGGGTACGTTCTGGCCAGATCGAAAAGATAGCCATAGTTATCCTCCCGCTGGATGCGGTTCACCGTTTCCCGCTGGCCGTCCTGCCAGAGCAGGTAGCCTACGGCGCACAGCACCCCATAGTCGTCGCGGAAATAGGGTGCCCGGACGGTGTGGTACATATTGGTGGGAAACACCCCGTTTTCCCGGTAAATGCGCAGGACGTCGAGGTGGTGCATTCTTTTGGCCCATTGCGCCGGTGAAAGTGCGGCCGGGCAGTTGGCCCGCAATTGTTGTTCGACCAGTTCCAAGTGCTTGCGGATGCGCTGCCGGTCGGAAA
>WBZQ01001420.1_pt1 | contig 16658 bp, 16 predicted proteins | sample 5204251 | NCBI WGS metagenome assembly WBZQ01 (sample SAMN12412402, study PRJNA552823) | activated sludge metagenome | isolation source: activated sludge from nitrification reactor of wastewater treatment plant... | place: USA: Virginia | collected 2017-09 | reverse complement strand
CCATCCGGGCCTACATCGCTCACACCAACGAGCAACCCAAGCCCTTCGTGTGGACGAAGACCGCCGATGAGATTCTCGCCAGTGTCGCCCGATTTTGTCGCCGGACTTCAGACTCAGGACACTAGGGTCTGTTGACATTCATTTCATCCAGAGCACGGAAGCCGCGAGATAGACGAGGCTGGCGAAGTTGATGGCACGTTTGTCGTAGCGGGTGGCGATGGCGCGGAATGGCTTGAGTCTCGCGAAAAAGTTCTCACTCAGATGCCGGGCTCGGTAGAGGTCTTGATCGTAGGCGCGTGGGGTGGTTCTGTTGGCTTTGGGGGGAATGACCACGACCTTGCCCGCTTGTTGCCATGGCTGGATCACCCGTTCATCCGCATCAAAGGCCTTATCGTGACCAGCCGGGAGTTTTTGTACCACCTCATTTGTTAGTCTTCAGCTTGCCAGCCGGACCGTCTCGGGGACCGGTGGCTGCCCCCCGAGACTACTGTGTGGACGGACCGTATTGTAGTGGATCCGCCACTGTTCTGTCAGAATTTGCACTTCCTTCAGCGTGTAGAACAGCTCGCCGTTCAGGAACTGCGCGCGCATTTTCCCATTGAACGATTCGATATAGCCGTTTTCCCACGGGGAGCCGGGCTCAATGTAGAGTGGCTCAACCTGCAGGGGCTTCAGCGCGAGTGGCTGGTGATCGCGATCGTGACGCTCGCACTGGCCATGGCGGCCGTGCCGTTCATCGGCGGCGAGTTCATACCGGTGCTGGAGGAAGGCAATATCTGGATGCGCACGACGTTCCCGGTGGACATTTCATTCGAACAGGCCGCTCGCCTGGTGACGGATATTCGCGGCATCTTCCAGCAATTTCCGGAGGTCATCAGTGCGGCCTCGCAATTGGGCCGCCCCGACGACGGCACCGATCCCACCAGTTTCTTCAATGCCGAGTTTCTGGTGACGTTGAAACCGTTCAAGGAGTGGCGGGCGGATGTGCCGACCCAAAAGGCCCTGGTCGAGCAAATCGAGTAACGCCTCGTCGTGATTCCCGGTGTGACCTTCAACTTCTCACAGGCCATTCAGGACAATGTGCAGGAGGCGATGTCCGGCGTGAAAGGCGAACACGCCGTCAAGCTGTACGGCAGCGATCTCCAGACATTGGAGCAGCTCGCCGCACAGATCGAGCTGGTGATGAAGGATGTGCAGGGCGTGAAAGATCTCGGCGTGCTGCACCTGTTGGGGCAGCCCAATTTGGTGATCGAGGTCAATTGCGAAGAGTGCGCGCGGTACGGGCTCAAGGTGGGTGATGTCAACGATGTGGTGCAGGCGGCCATCGGCGGCCAGGCTGTCACGCAGATCTATGAAGGGGAACGCTGGTTCGATCTGGTCGTGCGGTTTCTCCCCGAGTTCCGGCGCGACATCGAATCGATCGGCAGCATCGTCGTCAGCACGCCCGAAGGCGCGCGGATTCCGCTCAAGCAATTGGCCTCGATCACGGAACAGACGGGTGCGTTCATCGTGTACCGGGAGAATAACGAACGATATATTCCGATCAAGTTCAATGTTCGGGGCCGGGATCTGGAAGGCACGGTTCGAGAGGCGCAAGAATGGATCGAACGGCAGGTCCCGCTCCCTGCCGGCTACCGGATCGAATGGCATGGTGAGTTCGATCAGTTGCAGGAAGAAAAGGCGTGTCTCGCCAAGATCGTCCCGATCACGTTGCTGCTCATCCTGTTTCTCGTCTATCTCGTCCTGAACAACCTGAGCGATGCGTGTCTTGTTCTAGCGGCGGTGCCCTTCTCCCTGGTCGGCGGGGTGTTGGCCTTGCTGGTCACCTGGACGCATTTCAGTATTTCGGCCGCGGTCGGATTTATTTCGCTCTTCGGTGTCGCGGTGCAGGGCGCGTTGATCCTCATCAGCCGGATGCAGGAACTGTTGCGGGAAGGGTATGAGATTCGCGAGGCGATTATGAAAAGTGCGGAAGTCCGGATGCGGCCGGTGTTGATGACCTCCCTGGCTGCCGGCATCGGCCTCCTGCCGGCAGCCATTGCCACCGGCATCGGAGCGCAGTCGCAGCAACCATTGGCGAGAGTCGTGGTGGGAGGGATGCTGACCTCAACGGCGCTGATTCTCTTGGTGCTCCCCGTGCGGTATCAATTGCTGCATCGCTACCGCAAACCAGCTTCTTCGGCCGGAGTGACGGGATCGGCGGCAGTAATGGCTCGCAACGATGGCTAGAACCAATGAGCCTGCGACACTCCGACGACGTTAATCATGGCGTTCGGGTGACCAGGAGTTCCGCATGGGGAGGGAAGGCCGGGCCGAGTCGAATGGCTCGCGACGGACCTTGCAGCGTGACGCGCATTGCCTGTCCATCCCATTGCCAGGCGATGGATCCGCCGGGCAGCGCGAGTCCGGAAGCCGACATCGCCTGCGGCAACCATGAGGTCGTCATTCCTGCGCCGATGACCACCGCAGGCTCGGTCCCGGTGTGATCGAGATACGCCAGCATATCCTGTTGCAAGAGTAGGAGCAGGGCTGCCGTTTCATAGTCCGGAGAGACGGTCGCGGGATCATGCCATCCTCGCGCATATTGCCACCCATCAGCCACCTCTGCGGCCGCCGGTCGCGGCCCATCCCACGTATAGAGTCCCGGTGACGCTTGGCTGTCCCAGAGTCGGCGAAGCGTCTTCCAGACATCGTCCGGCCGACCCTCTCGCAAGGCTCGATGGGCGTGGACCAGCTGCGTGGCCATGCGTTCGTTCTCGTCCGAGGGGCGTAGTGTGGTCATGGGTTGGGCTAAATCCTGAAGCCTGACATCGGGATGGTTAGGAAGGTCGAACCGTACGGTCGAGATGCCGGTCTTCGGCCGGCTGTTCAGCATCCGGCGTTCCCAGTTCTCTTGCAAGGTTCCGGCGCGCTCTCGCCAGGTTGTCGCCTGGTGGTGCTTACCGAGACGTTCCGCCAATTCGGCCGCAGCCAGCAATCCGCGGTAGCTGACGGCGTTGACATAGAGGGAGGGCCACTCGGATCCGACACGGCCGACGATCAGGCCATCTTGAGAGGGTTGCGCAAGGATGGCCGTTCTGACCTGTTGCCCATGCTGTAAGTCATAGGGGGATGGAATGGAGAACGGCTCGATAAGCGGGGCGCGGGCCTCCAGCATGTCTTCGATTCGTTGGGTTTTGCGAACGATATGCGGCCAGAGCCATCGGTCGTGCCAGGTGTCGGCCGTGTAGTCCGCTGCCTCGGTGAGGGCCCAGATGGAGAGACCAGGAGCATCGGCTTCGGGGCCGGCTCCGCCGCCGAAATCATGCGTGGCGAGAAATTGAGAGAGGACTCGACTTGCATGGGCGCCTCCCGAGCGCGCCAAGGCCGAAACGATATAAGCGCCCTGCCGCTGCCAGGCTCGGTGAAACAGTGCAGGGTCACCAGGCCGCGTCTCCCCGGCGACCAACCCCATCATCAGGTGTGTCACCTGCGCTTCCATGGATTCTTGAAACCGCGAGTCCGGCAGGTGGAGATGAATCTGCTGCGGAACGGGTTTGTACCAGTGATGCATTTCGACGGGAATGCGCGAGTCGGATAACACGAGACGATACTCACCGGCCATGCTTGGCATAGGCGGCGGGAGCGTGAGTCGAGCATAGCCCCAGCCTGAAGGGCCCTGCCACGTCGTTGCGGCCGACTGTGCGGTCATCCAGCCGTCGCTGTTTTCATCCCCGAGCGAGACACCGGCGGGAGACGGCGTCACCTGCAGCGACCAACGGTCGTTCACCCTCATCGCGTCACCGTTCCATTCCAACGCAGTGACGGGTCCTCCTGCGGGGCCCACGCTCCGGACGACGATGGCTGGGGTATAGGACGAATGATTCGTGAAGCGAAGTTCCCAGCGGGTAGCGTCCAGGCGAGACCAGGTCGCATCGTAGTAGGGTGTTTTCGTCGCGATGGCCGGGACATTCGGATAGGCCGATGGCGCAAACGTTTGCCGGATCTCATGGAGTGGGATGGTCTGACTGGTCAGAACCGGCCGCCCCTGTGCATCGCAGAGCCACAGCGAAATTCCGAAGCTTGGAGTCTGGGGGCTAAAGTCTCCGCCGGGCTCGTGATAGGCATGTTCAGCTTCAGACGCGCCGGGCTTTCCCAGAGGAACATGCCCCACGGATCGCGGCCAGGGGCGCTCGGGGTCCTTCCCCATCATGTCGGTCATCGCCTCCCGTTGGGGGGTAAAGTGCGTAGCCGAATCTCTGGCCTCTTGGAACTGTTGCCAATTATTGACTCCGGCACAGACGGCGAGGAGTCCGGCACAGACCACCACGACCCGCACTCGTCGGCCAGAACCGACGGCCCCTAACGCCGTTACAGCAAGGAGGAGGGGGATAAAATTCAGGCTGTAGGTGAAGGTTTCTTCCCCATACACCTGATGCAGGCAGAACTCGAAGGCGAGCAGTGCGCTCAGAACAAGACGGAATCGAAGGTGCTCGCCCATCGTGACGAGTTGCCACAGACCGTTCAGGAGCAAAAGGGACCAGAGGCCCACGGCAAGCAGGCCCAGCGGGCCTGTCGACCCAGGCGAGGAAAATTGAAACGCCAGCCGTTGTGAGAGACGGAAGGAATCCTCACCGAATTGGATGTACCCGTCGTCATCGATGAATCGTACCGCCGGCGCAATGACGGTATGAAAGACAAAGGACGAGGCGATGTTCTGCGCAGTGCCCGACTGTGGGTGATTGATCCATGTGGCTTCCTTGCGGCTGCCGATGAAAAACTCAGCCGAGGGAAACATGAATTTTTGCACGCCCCAGAGGAGTACCACGAGACAGAAGGCATTGATGGAAATTTGCGCCGCCTGCTTCCAGGGCCATCGTGCCAGCGTGAGGAGGAGGCCGGCCATCCAGTTGGTCACCGTAAAGCTCAGGGTGAACGCACTGGTGATCACATAGATACCGGCGCCGACCCGACGCTGTTCGGCGAAGAGAAGCAGGATGAGCGCCAGCATGATCGAGAACGAGCCCCAGGAATAGGTGTTGGGAACCGGGAGCCAGAACATTGCCGAGGCGCTGGAGAGTCCGACTGTTGTGAAGACAGCGGCATCGAGCCTTCGGCAGCCGAGAAGACGCAGCAGCACATACAGGGCGGACGTCCATAGCCCGCCGATCAGGCCGGTTATCAGGAGAACCGCTTGCGTGGAGGATATCGACAAGCTTTTGGTCAGCAGGTAGACCGGCGTAAAGGCCAACATGGAAAACAGCGGATGCACGGAGGTGCGGGAATGATCGTCATGCATCGACGTCATGTTGGAGACTTCGCGCACCGTATCGGCTTCGAACCAAAAGTCCATCGATTGAAGCAGAAACGGAGGCAAGGTATGCGCAAGAGCGAAGCACGCTCCGCAGACGGCCATCATCAGCATGAGCGCCATGATCCCATCTGCAACATCCAAGACTGCAGGTTGCAGGGGCGGTGGGGAAGGGAGCGGCCTCGGGCCAGCTACTGCTTCGACATTGCCATCGGGGGTATCGTATGGCAGTGGTCGAGCGGTATTCCCGTCGTGTGTGAAGCTCATCGTTCCTCGCATTGCCACGGGAAGCGGCGTGCCACTGCACTGCCGGTAGACGGATCAGCGCGAAAATCGGTATTCCCGTCTGTCGGGCGAAGGATGCGGAGAGAGCCGACATCGAGAAGGAACGGATGGCCGCCCGTCTCTGTCAAATGTAGCAGAGGGGGAGAAATTCGCCGGTGAACCGTCGCTGCAAAGGCCGCGCGGACCGGGCTTAACCTTCAGGGACGGCGTGCCGATAACGATACCGTTGTCCTATGCACCCGTACCTCACTTTTTTCGCCCTTGCCTTGCTCATCAGCCTCCTGGCGCTGATCGCATTCCGATTGAAACCGGAACAACTCGCGGCCAAAGGTTTGGTAGGCCTGACGCTTTGCGGTATCCTCTTCTGGTCGTGGAGCATGTCCGAACCGTCGGTGACCTTCTCGGATTTCACCGTGGCCTATTACCCCGCGGGCCGCGCCATCATTGAAGATATTCCTCGTCTGTTTGTTCGCTGCTGGGATACGCCGGTCTGTGGGTTCGTGAATATTCCAATCGTGGCGTTATTGTTCACGCCATTTTCGACGCTCACTCTGCGGCATGCGCAGTGGCTGTTCGTCGTCCTGTCGCTGGGGAGTCTCATCCTGTCCGTCTGGCTGCTCTGGTCCATTTCAGAACCGACCACCTGGCGGAAGTGGGGGATAGTCCTGCTTTTCATGATGAACGGGCCCTTGGTCTATAGCGTCAAAGAGGGTAATTTGACCCATGTCGCCCTCCTCCTTCTTCTTGCGGGCGTCGTGGGTTTGGAGAAAACATGGGAACGAAGCGCCGGGGTCTGTTTCGCGCTGGCCGCTGTCATCAAACTTCCGCTCTTGCTGTTCGCGGTGTATTTTGCGGGAGTACGGCGGTGGCGTCTGGTGATGGGATACGGGCTGACCCTCGTGACGATTTCCGCATTGTCCCTGTGGTATGCCGGGTGGGCGAGTCACGTGGAGTGGTATCGCGAGGTTATCCAGCCGTTGTCCGGCCAAGGGCTGGCGGCGTTTAATGTGCAATCGATCGAGGGTGTCCTGTTGCGGTTTCAGGATGGCGCCCGGCTCTACGATTGGAAACCGGTACCGGCGCCGGCGGGCGTCCGGTTGACGGGGCAAGCCGCCGCAGTGCTGCTCGTGGGATTGTCTTGCATCGTCTGTCTGCGCAAGCCCGTCAGCCGACCTCGGGAAACATTGTATGTCGAGCTGTCGATGGTCCTCTGTCTTTCGCTGCTCATCAGCCCGATCTCCTGGACGCACTACTACCTCTTTCTCCTATTGCCCCTGTCGCTCTACGCGGGGAATCGTCTGCCGATTCCGGCACAGGGCTGGTGGCTTGCGGCGATGATATTCTGCACGTTGCTCGTTTCTCCTCCCGTGATGTTTGCGGGAGAGCAGGCGGCGAGTCAGTGGGCAAGCAGGCTGCTGATTTCCCACTATGTGCTGGGCGCCCTGTTGTTGTGGGGTGTGTTGGCTGCTATCCGCTGGAAACTCGGTGCGGCGCATCCCCTCCGTTTGGTGGCGTCCGGAGAGAAACGGCCGATGCCGGTCCCGGCTCAGGTCAATCAGGATTCTGAAGAGCCGCGCGAACGCTCGGCTTGATCTATCGCTTCCGCCCGCACCACGTAGCGCAAAGGGCCGCCAGTCGTGATCGCATCGAACGGAAAGCAGGTCACCAGGATCAATTCCTCCCCTTCGCGGCTTGTCGCAATGCTGTCCCGCCGCGAATCCATGACCCGCTGCTCGGTGACTCGGTAGCGGCGAATCGTTCCATCCGTTCCCATGAGCTCGAGTCGGTCGTTCATGCGCACCTCCTTCAAGAACTGAAAATGTGTGTCTCGATGTCCGAGCAGCATCATCGTGCCGTCTTGCCCCGGCAGCGCACTTGATCCGACGTGGCCGGGACCGAAGGCCAACGTCCGACCGTAGGCCCCGGCTAACACAATCAGATCGACCGACAGGCGTGGCATCTGCAAGCGCGCGACCGGCCAGGTATCGGCCCAGGGCCAGGGTTTGGGCCTGGCCTCTCCATCCAGGGAACGGGTCCAGGCCCGCTGCAGCAATAGCTGCGCGAGCCCGGCCTTGGCATACATCCAGGATCCCTCCCAGACCTGCCACAATCCAATGGCGAAGCAGCTCGCCAGCAGCCAGACCAGGAGAGGCGCATGGTGCCTGGTTCGGTTCATAGGACCGTGTTCCGTACTCCCCGCAGCCATGCCGCCAGCATGAGCGCCGACAATCCCAGCAAGAGGTGCAGGTGCCAGCCGGTTGCGGTCTTGGGCAAGCCTGCCAGGTCCTGGGCGTGCGCCAGGTTTGTTGGCTGCCCCTGTTCTGTGCCAGGGGGCTCGATCGGTCGAGCCGGCGTGACATCAACGGCCACCAGACTCGTGTACCGACTGACCAGATGGTGGGCGAGTGCGACGTTGAGGATAGATGTTTTTGTGGTCTCGTCACTGCCTCCCTTCGTAGCGTCATCCATCAGCGACGCGATTTTCTGCCGCGCCCAATAGACCGAAAGCCCGCTATGCGTCGCGGCCTGATTCGATGAGACCGGCAGCGACCAGGGACGGGTTCCTGCCTGCCCACGGAGCATCGCGTGCGACGGCAGGGAAGCGGCTTTGAGCGCCACGACAATCGGCTCGCCTTCATACAGATCGGTAATCTTGGCTGGATATTGCTCCAGCCCGGACCATCCAGACTGATCGAGCGTGATATCTCCGAGCACCGGGCGTTCCAGTTTTTTGAACAGGCGCTCCAGTTGCTGTTCGACCTCCTCCACCTTGCCGATATAGGTGAACGTCCCGCGTCCGAATTGGGCCGCTGTTCGCATCAGGTGGCTATTGGGCGTGGATCCGATGCCGATGGTGAACAGGCGCCTGGTGCCCAGCCGTTGGTGCAGCAGTTCGAAGAGTTCTTCCTCATTTCCGATCTGGCCATCCGTCAGCAACATGATCTGTTGCAGTCGGGAACTGTCTTGCGGGCTCTTGAGGGCTTGCCGCAAGGCCGGAAGTACCTCGGTGCCGCCATCGGCGTAGAGCTGCCCGGTATAGCGTACGGCCTGTTTGATCGTCGTAATGGTCACCGGTTGAGGAACGGAAAACAGCGAGCGAACGGTGTGGTTGAACTGGATAATGTTGAAGCGATCCTGCATGGAGAGGCGCGTGAGGGCTGCGGCCAAGGCGCGTTTGGCTTGATCGATCGACGGGCCGGCCATGGACCCCGAGGTGTCGATGATGAACGTGAGGTCGCGAGGAATGCGCGGCGCCTTCTCGTCATGCTGCGTCGGCGGGACCAGCATCAGCATGGCATAGGTGTCCCCATTCTTCTGTTCCGTGAAGACCGTTGCGATGGGCTCGCGGCGGGGCGTGGGATGCCAGGTTAGTTGAAAGTCGCGATCAGCCGGTACGGCGTCGGCCCGGAGCGTGATGTGATAGCCGCCGTCAGTATCCGGAATCGAAATGATGGGATGAAAGGATGACTCGACCGTATCGATCGGGAAACCGGGATGAAGCATCAAGGAGAGGCTGACGGGATTAATCGGGCCATGACCCGGTGATTGCATCGGCGGCGTAACGCGCGAGGCGTCAGGGACGCGGTCTGTGTCCAGCATCGTGCCGGATCCTGTAGGAGCCTGCCCTTCGATGATGACCGGCGTGCCGGGGATGTAACGCTGTCCTACGGCCATGGGAAAACGCAGGTGAAACCGCTCGTTTTCATACCGCACGGTTTCCTGGTACTCGATTTCGATGGTGATGTGCTCGCCGGGTCCGATATGGGCCACGGAGGTCGTGAAGATATTCGGCCGCTCCTGCTCCAACAGACTCGTGCGCTTTCCTTGCTGCTTGGCCTGTTCATAGACCTTCTTGGCTTCGGCCCGTTCCTTGATCTGCCCTTCAATGATCCGCTCGCCGACTCGCATCCGCAGGTGGTCGACGGCAGCCGTTTCGGGGAGGGGGAAGACATAGATGCCTTCAAGCCAGTCCCCTTTGATGGTGCTGGGGTTCGTGAACTCCTGCCGGACTGTCGCGCGGGCAATCATGCCGGTGACGGCGATCTGGACCTCGGTCTTCAGCACCGGGGCCGGAGTGAATCGACTGGCCTGATTGGTACGGAAGAGCAGGGTGCCCTCCGTGACCTCGTTCATGCCCATGGTGGGAACGACCCCGGTGCTCAACGTGGCAGGCGGTTCGGCCGTACTGGCGTCCGCGGGCGGAGAGCCAAGACCAGCGGCGAGCGTGATGCAGGTCATCAGGCATCGTGCACATCTGTGAAGTCGAGAGCGGCGGGCAACGAACCATTCAGTCAGCATGCGATCCTCGTGTTGTCCGATGCGGGTGTGTTGCGTGGTTGCGGGTCCCCTGGGAAAAAGGGAGGTTTCTCCCAGGGGGCCTCGACGTGACGTTAGTTGCCGGTCGCTGACTCGACGGGAGTCTCTGCCTGATCGGAGGAAGCCGCGGCAGGAGAGTCGTTCTCGCTGCCGGAACCGACTGGAGTCGATTCCATCGACAGGTCAGAGTTGTTGGAGAAAAAATCCATCACGGGTTCCGTGGTGATGGCGGGAACCACCATGTGTTCCTGGCCGATCTTCCGCAGTTCCATATGGACCCGTCGATTCATCTGGCGGCAGACATCGCTCTGGTCGATGCACAGAGCGCCTTCTTCACCCAGGCTCACCGTGCGGATGGCCGATTCCGGCACGCCCAGAGAGATGAGCTGTTGCTTGACCGTCTCGGCCCGTTTCATGCCGAGAATCTTGTTAAACCTCATCGAGCCCTGTTGATCGGTGTAGCCCTGCAGAACAACGCCCCAGTCCGGTTCGTTCTTCAGGAACTCCGCATGGCGCTGAAGGGCAGCCTTGCCGTCGTCGCTCAATCCCTTGCGGCCAAGTTCGAAATGGATGTCGTCGTGCAGGATGTCCGTGCTTCTACTCGCTAACGGAGCTGTCTCCACATGGGTGATCGGCATCGCAGCTGACACCGTCACCCTGTCGGTGGACTCCTTAAGAACCTGGGACACCTGGGCTGTATCGAGAGCCTCTGACGATCGGTTGCTATGGGCCGCTTCGTCCGCCTGGGAGTAGTACCAGAAGGCGGCGACGACGATGGCGAGGAATCCGATGAGACCGCTCAGGATATAGACATCCTTCATGTCACGATCCGGGCCGACGGTGGTGGGGGCGACTGGTCCTGCGGTGACGGTAGCTGTGGGGGCTTTCTGCATGGTTGCCTGCTCCTTCTGTTGTGGCGCTGGATTGCTCCGGCTCACTGGTTGTTGATGGATGATTCGCCTGACCTGGCGCTTGCGGGGCCGGCCTGCTGTTGCTCACCTCCTTTCTGCCGGGCGCCCGCCGTTGGGCCGTGCGTAGAGCAAGGTGGAGGCCAGGAGGGGGAACGAGGTTGATGATCAGAAAACGATGGCTTAACAATGATTTAGCGAAAGTGGATCGATGCGAGGGGCAGCCGGTTCATGCGGGGATCAGCGGGAATGCGGGGATAGCCCCGCATCATGGAGATAGGGAAATGGGGATTGGGCGGTGAGGGCGTTCTTGTAGAGATTGGCGAGTGGGGTGAAAAAATAGAGGAGGCGGCCTGTTGGTCTCCTGAAAGACACGGCCGGCTTACGGGACACTGCTCACTCACCTTCTCGCGAGCGTGCACAGACATGGCGTCATTCATTCATGACGCCGTGCACCTCGCCGGCGTGCGCAAACCTGCTGAAGACACCGGGCGCTCATCTTCTCGCGCCCGTGCGCAAGCTTAAGGCAACTTATTCGTTGCCTCGCGCACCTCGCGCAACGCGCGGCTTCAGAACGTCCTCGTTGGACGCGGGCAGTTGGAGACCGCACAGGCCGCTTCCTGAAGGGACGATGGGCGTAGCAGATCCAATGGTGCCCGATCGTAAGAGCGAACCGCAGGCTGGAGTCCGAGCACCACGTCTTGCAGATTGCACCATGGGTGCGGCCTCAGGTGAAATGGAAGCATTACAAAAAGGCAATCAACTAGTGAGGCTTGACGGCATCAATGAATCGGCTGAAAATATGCCGCCCCTGTTCCGCTGGACGGGATGTGAACCCCTTCAATGAGGGGATGTTATGCGGATCCGCCTAAACGTTGTTAGGCGGCATAAGTCCAGTGGCAGCACTACGAGGATCGGCATGAAGCCCTTTTCTGACCCGGCAGTTGAAGCACATTTCGCGTCTTACCCGCGCGCCGTGCGGAACAAGATGCTCGCTCTTCGGGAACTGGTGTTTCAGACGGCCGCGCGAACCAAAGGTGTCGGCGAGCTGCAAGAAACCCTTAAATGGGGAGAGCCTGCTTACGTCACCGCCAAGACCAAGAGCGGAAGCACCGTTCGAATAGACTGGAAGAGTAGGCATCCGCAGCAGTACGCCATGTACTTCCATTGCCAGACCGGCCTCATCGAGAGCTTTCGGAGCATGTTCCCCAATGACTTCCGATTCGAGGGGAACCGTGCGCTCGTTTTCAAGCTCGCGGATGCCATCCCCACCGATGTCCTAGCGTTCTGCATTGAAGCATCATTGACCTATCATGCGCGCAAAGGGTCAGTCGGGCGCAGTTCGAAAGGTGCCGCCTAACCCCTCCATCGAGCGGACGTCCAACGTTAGGCGTCTAGGAAACTCCCTTGTGGCACCCAAAGACCAATGCAGGGCAGTAATGCGCAGCGGTATGCGTTGCACGCGCAAGGCTGCTACTGCGGGGTTCTGCTCTGCTCACTTCCCGAAGCTCAAGAAGTCGCCGCTCCTTGAGCGAGCAAAAACCGTTGGGCAAGTGGTGATGACCGCGGCAGGCGTGATCACCTTGATTCAGAAGGCGGTTTTTGCCTGTTGCGGCCATTGAGATAGCCCCGCCGGCTCGCATCCTCCGCTTCTTCGCACATGCGGTAAGCCTTGCCTGTTCAAATGCAGCGAGCAGTTCTGCCCCCCGGTCGCGATTCAAGATGTTCCGCTCGATCTGACAGCAACAACCAGCCTTCTTCTCACGACTCCACCTATGCGGCCATGCATTGAGTGGAGATAAAGGGGTCGGGAGTCATTGTTTCGCCAGCGAACCTGAGATCTTGGTCGTGCTTGTTGTGGTGAATGGGAAAAGGTGTCCCGAATAATTGCATGGCCAGGTGATAAGCGGAAGAGCAGTAGTGAGCATTAGAGTGCCGCTCGATGGCCAGGCGAATTGGTGAACATAGGGTGGTGATTGAGGCTTGCAGGCCGGCGTCAGCCTGACGACGAGCCCTGCCCGTTCAAACGCGGCGGGTCAGGCAGTTCTGTCCTCGTTCATAATTTCAGATGTTCGGCGAGATCCGAGAGCAGCAGTCACCTTTCGCCCGCCGGCTCTAGGCGTGCGTCCATGAGGTTCCGACTCCGAAAACCGCACCAGGTGAGATCGACTGTCTTCCGGCAGGGCTGGTGACGGTGTCGGTTCAGTCCAGTTCGCTATTCTCCGCGATACGGATTTAGAATGGTGAGCCGTTATCGTTGGGATTCCGTATGCGGCTGCTCTTCCGTCGCACCTATGCCATGCCGACCACAGACATCTTCGACGGCATCGATAGTTCGGTCGCCCGGAGAGTCTGCCCACGGACCTTGTGGCAGGTTGCTAGGAGGAAGCTCGATCAGATCAATCGAGTCAGAGACCTCAGTGATCTCACTGTGCCACGGGGAAATTGCCTGGAACGGTTGCGTGGCGACCGGGGCGGGCAACATAGTATCAGGATCAATGATCAATATCGGATTTGTTTCCGATGGGAGGCTGGCGATGCTCACGAGGTTGAAACCGCGGACTATCACTAAGAGTCGGGCTACGCTGGGGCGACGAGGCCATTCGCAAGAGCTTGTCATTCGCCGTCTGCCTCGTCATCGTCCTCCCACCCGCCCCGGCGAGATGTTGTTGGAGGAGTTTGTGAAACCACTTGCCGTCACTCAGTCGGAACTTGCCTCCCGTTTGGGAATTTCGTTTCCTCGGCTGAATGAAATCATTCGTGGCAAGCGGGCGATCACATCCGACACAGCGCTTCGCTTGGCACGGGTTCTCGGGATGTCGGCCGACTTCTGGCTCGGATTGCAGTTGGACTGGGATCTCTGGCATGCCATGCGTGGTGCAACGGCGAGTGAAATTAATCGGCTTGCTCCTTTACGCACTTCAGCCTGAATAGTGGCCCACAGGAGAAGTGGAGCGTTTTAGCGAGGGAGAAGCAAGACCCACGCGGCCCTTCTGATTATCACCCTCCCCCTAGGGACAGGTCCACTGTCCTTCACTGTGCGCATCGTCCTAATCTCCCGCTTCCTTTTCAAGGTCGCTTGGTTGGTCCTCGCTTGCGTGGGCCGAAAGATCCCCTTCGTATCAGGCGCGTCGAGGCCAGCGAATTCCTTTCAGCACTGCATGCGAGTCTCGTGCGCAAGGGAGAGCATGATTTCCTGCGTGGAGAGTTCGGGGAGGAAAAAGGAAACAGAGAGGATATTGTTGTTGCCGGTTCCTTCGAGCTTGGCCTCCAGAAAGCGAACCCACGGTCAGCGTGCCTTGAGGCGCCAGAGCGACGTGATCTCGGCTGCGCGGGCGGCGCGAAGGGGATCCGCCTGATCGGAGGCGCGTGGGTGGTGCGGCCGGATATCGGTCCTGCCGACGACGACAAGCCCTGCCTGTTCGAATGCGGCCAGCAGTTCGGCCCGGGATCTCAGTGCCAGATGTTCGGCGAGATCGGAGAGTAAGAGCCAGCCTTCTCCGCCCGGCTCCAAGTGGGCGGCCAGTTCGTTGAGAAATCCATACAGCATTCGGCTCTCGGGATCGTAGATCGCCTGTTCAAGGGGAGAAGTGGGCCGCGCCGGCACCCATGGCGGGTTACAGACGATGAGTTGAGCGGTGCCTGCTGGAAAGAGATTGGCCTGGACCACCTCCACCTGATCGCTCAGATCTAGCCGTTGAAGATTCTCGCGGGCGCAGAGCAACGCCCGAGGATCCTGGTCGGTCGCAATAATGCGCGGGACACCGCGGCGGGCCAGAACTGCCGCCAGCACGCCCGTCCCTGTTCCCACATCGAACGCCACGCTACAGGCGGGAAGCGGCGCATCGGCTACCAGCGCGACATACTCACTCCGGATCGGCGAAAACACCCCGTAGTGCGGATGGATGCGGTCTCCCAGCGCCGGGACATCGATCCCGTTTTTTCGCCATTCGTGCGCACCGATCACGCCGAGTAATTCCCGTAGCGAGACCAGTGCTCGAGCCGTAGGAGGTCCGTAGGCTTCGTTGCAGGCTTGCCGGAGGTCGGGGGCGCGGCGCAAGCGGATGGCGTAATCCTCCTCTAGCGTGACTAATAACATGCCGAGGATGCGGGCCCGGCGTGATTGCGTCTGCCGATGAAAGTGAAAAGACTCCGTGGGAGACGCGCCGGGCTTCGGGGGATGGCGGTCTGCTCGCCTGGCCATGGCATTGAGCAGCTGTCGCGCATTCTGGAAGTCGCCCCGCCAAAGCAGTGCCGTGCCCTCGCAGGCCAACCGATGGGCAGCATCGGCAGTCATGCTGTCGTCGGCAATCATCACGCGGGTCGGCGGCGGCGCGCCCCATTCCGAACGCCACTGCGCGGAGCAAGACTGCCCTGCTTCTGTCCAATTCACCAATCCAGTTTCGTCCATGCTCATACTGTTCATGCGATTCTGCGTTGTTCTGCGACGAATTCTCGTTGAGCCGAATCATCCTAACGGAAATATTGCGTAGACGGGTATCATAGGACTTGAATCTCGTATTGTAGCATCTGCATTTCTTGCTCAGTATTTCTGGAATTTATGCCGGCGACCGAGCAGGGCTTCTATTTCATTACGGGCGACATCAGGCTGATCCATGCAACATGGGGTGGCCTCGACTTGATCAGGGGTATGATCGGTTGGGGGCGTATTCTGCCAGAGGGCACACCATCGACGATAGGATCTCAAGATCTCATGAATGGCGAGCGGTAGATAAACGGTGAATTTTTCAGTACACTCGGATGCAACAAATAGCAAAAGGCAGAGGACAACGATAGCACGGTGAAGGTTACCAAATACTTTGAATTCATTCGACAACGTCCGGACCGTGCTATTATTCGTCACGAATGGATTGAACGAGTGGTTCGGGATCCAGTGAAGGTCGTTGTGCAAGCGGATGGGCGTGTTCGTCTGTGGGCGCCGATTCACGAAATGGATGACAGATTTTTGCGGGTTGTACTACTGCCTGATCGCGATACAATCCATAATGCTTTCTTTGACGGGAGCTTCAGGCTATGACCATCAAGTACTTCCAGGATACCGATACTCTGCATATTACATTTAGGGTCGCGGATGTTGCCGAGACGAGAGATTTGGACGAAAATACGACACTCGATCTCGACAAGGATGGGAATATTTGCGCGATGACTATCGAGCACGCGAGAGATCGAGCCGACATCCCCCATTTTTCATTTGAACAGATCGCGGCGTAAATCGCGGTGCCTGGTACTCACCAGTAATTGAGTTTTGACTTGCCTGCGATGACCCTCCCCTCAGCCGATTCATGTGTTTCCTAGTGTAGTGTCTCAGTAATATCTTTCCAGTAGTGATAGGTTCTGGTATCGTCCGGGGTATGTGGAAACCAACCGACTCGTTGCCGATGACGGGAGAACAGAAACAGACATTGGAGGCGTGGATGCGGGCGAAGACCAGTCCCCAGCGGGTCGTTCTGCGGGCGCGGATCTGCCTGCTGGCGGCCGAGGGGGCCTCCAACAACGCCATCGCTCAGCAGGTGGGGACCTCGCGTCCGACCGTGCTGCTGTGGCGGAAACGGTTCCACGAAGCGGGACCGTCGGGTCTGTCCGAGGATGCCCCGCATGGGCCCAGTGCCCAACGCCTGTCGCCCCGAAAAGTCCGAGCCATCGTGGAAGCCACCCTGCACACCACGCCGCCAGACGCGACCCACTGGAGTACGCGGACCATGGCGCACGCTCAGGGCGTCAGCCATGCCAGCGTGGCGCGGATCTGGGACGCGCACGGCTTGCAACCGCACCGGATCGAAACGTTCAAGCTGTCGAAGGACAAGCGGTTTGTGGAGAAGTTGACGGATGTGGTGGGC
>WBZQ01001419.1_pt1 | contig 16664 bp, 13 predicted proteins | sample 5204251 | NCBI WGS metagenome assembly WBZQ01 (sample SAMN12412402, study PRJNA552823) | activated sludge metagenome | isolation source: activated sludge from nitrification reactor of wastewater treatment plant... | place: USA: Virginia | collected 2017-09 | reverse complement strand
TAGCGACTCCGTCCGTTTCATTTGAAATCCTCCTCGGATTCCTTATAAAACCGGACAGATTATGTGCTACAAACCAGGACAGTTTATTTGCTCGCTACATATTTACAATTTGTTATTGACAAACGCCTGTTTGAACCCAAAATATACAAATATAAGGTTAGAATCTTAGTCATTTCTTGACTTCTTACCATTTTCATTTCAACAGAAAGGTGTTTCTTGGAAGATTTTCCGTTACACATCATGCTGATTGCACTGGTGTTTTTACTGATTCTATCAGGTTTTTTCTCTCTCTCTGAAACCAGCATGATGGCGATTAATCGCTACCGTTTGCGGCATTTGGCCAAGCAAGGTCATCGAGGCGCTCGTTTGACGGTAAAGTTGCTCGATAATACCGATCGCTTACTCGGTGTCATTTTGCTTGGTAATAATTTACTGAATACGGCTTCCGCAACTTTGGTAGCTGTTATCGTGGCAACACTTTTTGCACATGATGATTTTGCGTTGTTCATGGGAACACTCGCAATCACTTTCGCCATTCTCGTATTCAGTGAAATTACCCCCAAAGTCATTGCCGCTGCCTATCCGGAACGTATCGCCCTGGCATCAAGTTATGTACTCACGCCATTACTGATTATCTTCTATCCCATTGTGTGGTTTATCAACTTATTTGTGAATGGATTGTTGATTCTGTTCCGATTAAAGCCCAAAAAAGGTGAGCTTGAGCAAAAAATCAGTACCGAAGAACTTAAAACATTGGTACTGGAAGGTGGGCATTTTATTCAACATAAGCATCAAAGCATGCTCTTGAATTTGTTTGACCTGGAAGCCACCACGGTTGACGATGTCATGGTTCCACGCAGTCACATTGAAGCTATTAACCTGGAGGCAGATGATGAAGTCATCCACACGCAATTAATGACTTGCCACCATACACGGCTACCGGTCTATCGTGAACGTATGGACAACATTGTAGGAATTGTACATGTCCGTAAGGTGATGAATCAGATGCAAAATGGCAAAATATCGGCAGAAACGCTAGAGAAAGTAATGCGCAAGCCTTTTTTCATACCTTCCGGCACCCCATTATTCTCTCAATTGCAGCTATTTCAAGAAAATCAGAATAGAGTTAGCCTCGTGGTTGATGAATATGGAGAATGGATGGGATTAGTAACATTAGAGGACATTTTAGAAGAAATCATTGGGGAATTTACCACGCATGCGCCCACCCAAACCAGTACTTTCCAGAAACAAGAAGACGGCAGCATTCTTGTTGAAGGTAGCACATTGTTGCGTGAATTAAACCGTAAACTTGATTTTCAATTTCCGCTAGACGGCCCCAAGACTCTGAATGGTTTAATTCTCGAGCATTTTGAAGATATTCCAGAAGCCGGGATAGGGCTTAATATTTCCGGTTATCCCATGGAAATTATTCAAACCAAAAACCGCGTGGTGAAAACTGTTAAAATTTTTCCTGCATTGGTCTTGGCAGAAACAAAAAATCCAGAGTAGCTTATGATTTATCGCTACTGGTCTTTACGCAGCGGGCTATACTGCAATCGCGTTGGACGCGTGCCATAAAAGCGGTTATGCTGTCGGCCAATCCAAAACTTTGCAATATAAATTTACCAACGCGCCCATAGCTCAGTTGGATAGAGTACCGCCCTCCGAAGGCGGGGGTCGCACGTTCGAATCGTGTTGGGCGCGCCAAGTAATTGTTTTTTTAAAAAATCTCACAACCTCAGTTTTTTAGCTGCTGCCCATGTTTCAACATGCACTACTAACAACTCATGGCAATTATTCGCTATGACCGCTATTCAAGCGAAAACAGTTTTGTTATTTGGTGAAGTTTTGATCGATATCTTTAATGATCGCAAAGTACTGGGCGGTGCGCCATTTAATGTTGCTCGCCATCTCCACGCATTTGGATTGCATCCTGCATTGCTGACACGCATCGGTGGCGATGATCTTGGCCATCAATTACTTTCAATGATCAATGACTTAGGCATAGATAATCGAGGCATACAACTCGATGCCTTGCACCCAACCGGACAAGTACTGGTTCATTTAACGGAAAATGAACACCGCTTTGAAATTTTGCCAGAACAAGCGTATGACTACATCCATGCTGGCATGGCACAGAGGGTTTCATCGATCCTATCTCCGCAATTGCTTTATTTCGGCACCTTGGCGCAACGCCATGCGGTATCCGCACAAGCGTTGGCGAAACTGATGCAAAACAACCGAGCACCGGGTTTCCTCGACATCAATTTGCGCAGCCCTTGGTATGAGCGATTCACCATAGAGCGCTCACTAGAACGCGCAAATTTGGTAAAAATTAACCAGGAAGAATTGGAAATTGTGGTAGACATGTTGCAAATAGCCGGCAATGGCCCCATCCTAAAAGCGGCTGCACTAATCGACCGCTTTGCTCTCAACAGTCTATTAGTAACCTGTGGCGAACACGGTGCGTGGCAACTTAATAGTAACGGCAACATGACGACTGTTGCAGGATTGTCATCTCTGCAAACATTACAAGATACCGTGGGTGCGGGGGATGGTTTTGCTGCTGTGTGCATACTGGGTCTATTGCGAGGCTGGCCGGACGCAATTACCCTGCCCCGCGCAAATGACTTTGCTGCTGCTATGTGCACAATACGCGGAGCGATCCCGGATAGCGCAGAATTTTATCAACCCTTTGCTATGGAGTGGAAGCTGTGACCGATTTGTTGAATCGATCGTATCGATTTATTTATTCTTTTTTCTGTTCTGCTTCCATTTAAGTGTGCTGAATGTGCCGAGATAGGTACCTACGACAGCCGCTATGATATAAATATTATTTTCGACATAATTAATGATGGCAAATGCGTTGATCAAAATAAGCATGGCAGACCAAAATGCCGCAGTGTGCGCTTTTTTCTCGTCTACATTGGTAAAATACAATGCTGCGCATACATTAGCGAATGCCATTACAAGCACAATCGATAAAAATTTAACAATTGAATATTCCATTCGTGTTAATACGGTGATTTATTTATTGCGAAGCTCCATTTGCTATTGGACCCTAGTCATTCAAATGGTTTGCACAGTTTGACTAAATAAAGCGGTTTACGTATATTCAATGCTAATTGGTCCATAGTCGATCTCTTATTTTATTAATATACATACCTATTCTGATTTTAGCCTGCCAAACAAGGTATTCCAGCCGAATTATTCTTAAGTATCACTCAAAATGTTTGAAGGTAAAATGTTGTCGGTAGAAACTAACCAACCCCTAATAAGTGTCATAATTCCCGCCTATAATCATGAGCGATTTATTGCGGCGGCTGTCGATAGCGTGCTGCAGCAAACTGTATCGGATCTTGAATTAATTGTCGTCGATGATGGTTCTACCGATCAAACGGGAAATATCGTTAAAGCTTATAAAGATCCACGGCTCAGTTATTATTACCAAGATAATCAAGACGCTTACAATACGCTCAATAGAGGGCTATCACTGGCCAAAGGTAAATACATTGCAATTCTCAATTCCGATGATGTTTATACAGCTAATCGTCTCGAACGTTTGCTAAATTTTACTGTAGAAAAAGGTGCGCAATGTGTCTTCACCAACGTCATTCCGATTTCCGATGAAGGAGTGGAATTCACTGACCCCAACTTTGGCTGGAATGCCTGGCACACAAAAAATAGAGCCTGGTATTTCAGTTGTCGCGACCTTTACGTCGGCTTTCTTAAAGGCAATTTTATGGTGACCACTTCGAACCTTTTTTTGACCGCAAACGCTGCGCAAACTGTGGGTAAATTCAGTTCACTTAGATATTTACATGACTATGATTACATCTTCAGAATGATGCTGGCGTTTCCCAACAGTGTGCACTACCTCGATAATGAGAAGCTGCTTTATTACCGCATACATTCCGGTAACACGCTTAGCGAAGCTGCCATTACTGGCAGACTGCAGGATCAAGAATTAATTTCAAAATACATGGTAGCGAGAATACCAGAAGCTTATCGCAATGATGCCGCGACGGGAGCTAAACGATTAATTGAGCTAGGCAACGAGCTACATGACGTCAAAAAAGCGCTTGAACCCCAAAAACCCCAAGGGGTTAGGCCTGCATGGCGCGAATTATGTCGCAGTTTAAAAAGTTGGATTGCCAGGAAATGTGGCAATCTCATGCGCTAAGCATTGACCCGAACTATGAAATTTGCAACACATTATTCGCTGGCATCACTGGTCAAAGCTGGTAAAAAAAAGGCTAAAAACAAGCAAGTCATTTCTTTTGATCTGTTCGACACATTGTTCATTCGCCGTATTCACGATCCCGATTTGGTAAAACTGCCCGTTGCACGGTATATCTCAGATCTCGCTGCACAACAGGGCATTTTTAAAGGCTGGCGGAATATTCAACAACTGCGAGACACCATTGAGCGCAAGCATCGCCTCGAAACAGCCAAAAATTTTACCGATCATGAAGCCTGTTATCCTCTCTTCATGCGGGAATTACTCGAAAGCATCTTTACAGAAGGTTTCGATGAATCAGTATTGCAAAAAGTTACCGACTACGAGCTGGCGATGGAGAACACCATGCTGGTGCCAAGACAGGCATTGGTTAACTGGATAAAAGAACTCGCACAGGCGAATAAAAGAATTTTTGTAATTTCCGATATTTATCTGCCTTCCACTCACCTGCAAAGATTGCTGCAACATACGGGCTTAAGCGAATTCATTGAACAGGTTTTTTCTTCGGCGGATACTTTTTTAGCCAAAGCATCCGGAAAAGCTTATCCGATGATTGCAGAAAAATTTTCGATTGCTTATGAATCTTGGTTGCATATTGGCGACAACCCGATTTCTGATGGATTGCGCGCCACGGAAGCCGGCATTGATGCGCTAATCATCCACGATCCGCGAGAGGATTTGCGCAAAGCGCTTGTTAAACGCTATTACCACTATAGCCATATAAAACCATTCTGGCGCGGCAGGACGTTGCAACAATTGATGGCGCCGCTCGAAAGCGAAAACCGGCCGGTTTCTGCGTTATATAATGAAGGTTATAATTTTCTGGGGCCGCTCATCGGAATATTTCTTCAACAAATCAGAAAGTTTTGTCAGGAAAAAGAAATTACCAAGATTTTTTTTCTGTCGCGGGAAGGATGGATGTTCAAGCAATATTGGGAAAAAACTGCCGCCATTCTTTATCCGGCTGGCGATTTACCGCAAATCGAATATCTTTACGTCAGCAGAATGGCACTTGCAGGAGCTGCCTGTGCTTATCAGGGGTTAACCAAAACCAACGCTGATATTGCTTTCTTGCCTCCCGGCAATCGCGATTTTCGTGATGTCTGCCGGATTTTTAGTCTTGATGCCGACAAATTTACATCTCATCTTGCCACCTATGAATTGACCGCTGATACCTGCTTAAGTCCTGTGCATGAGGGTTATCGTGCTGAACATAGGGAAAATTTTGATGCGCTATTAAAAGATGAAGATTTCCAAAATGAAGTGAAGCGGCAGACCAAAGAAGCCAATGAAGCGTTGCAACGTTATCTCACTGAAGTAGGTTTCTTTGACCACAAAAATGTAGCCATTGTCGATATTGGCTGGCTCGGCACCATCCAAAGATTTTTATTTGAAGCCATTGCTCACCGCCCTGACTGCCCAAATTGTTTTGGACTACTTTTTGGCGCAACCCGTGGAATTGCCTATCCTGAAAGCTGCAAAAATACCATCACAGGTATCATGTTCGACAGGCAAAGCTTCGACTTGGCCGGAAGCACACTACACTATGCCCAGGATGTATTCGAAGAAGCCTGCCGCGCGCCCCATCCGACATTGAATCGTTATCAACTCACTGAGAACGGATACACACTTGTTTTCCGCGATACGGATGACGCCAGCGGCCTGGCCGAGCAAGAACAAGACCGTTATTTTGCGCCTTTGCAGCAAGGCGTATTGGATTCTGCTGAGAAATTTGCTGCGGCTGCGGCTCTTTTGGGTTTTTCATTTGACGATTGGAAGCCTTGGGTAAACTACCTCTTTTTGAGTAAGCTTGCCTTTCCACGTGCTCAAGAAGTAGCCAGTATCAGGCATCGCCATCATCTCGATGATTTTCACGGCAATAAAAAACCTGTTGCCAGCTTCGGTAAAGGACTCGTTCCCTTGTGGAGTCAATCACCGGCGCAACTTAAATATAATCCACTACTAAGAATTCGCTATTTCATCAATCACTTGCGCTGGAGAATCAATCAATGAGCAAAGTATTGAAAAAAAATTATGACCTGCAAGGTCTCGAAATATTTCGAATAGTCAAAATTACTCTGATTGGCAAGATTCTGCCTATGGGAAATTTGTCTACCGGCCCTGGAACGAGATTTCTGATTATTCTAAGTATGCTGCACTACTTCGGCTATCCCCTTTATTTGCTGCTCGCACGCTTTGGTCATCGTGTGAGGATTCTACGGCAAATAAGCACGAGGCTTCGGCCATAATTGGAATGGCTGAATGCCTTAAATGTTCAATAACTTCTTGTCCTGCTTATTGCCTATTGAATATTATAATTACAACGTGCTTGTAGTTTTTGTTGAAGGATAATTACAATTAGCAGCTTTTCTCTCTTTCCAACTAAGCTTTCAAATTATTTGAAGATATGAATACACAGTCACAGCATACCGCCCCCCCCCGTCCTGGATCTTTATGTAGATTCTGCGCCCAGTCCACAAAATGCACTGGACATTTTTAAAGACGAATGGCCATCAATTCTACCCGAACCTTATACAACCCTCAGGGCGGGCACCGCAGCCCCGCTTTTTAATGATGAACGCATTTTATGGCTGGCTGATCAAATTGGCGGCTTCACCGATAAGACCATTTTAGAATTGGGTCCCTTAGAAGCCGGCCATACTTATATGCTGGAGAAAATGGGCGCTGCTGAAATCACTGCAATTGAATCGAACACGCGATCTTTTCTCAAGTGTCTAATAATAAAGGAATTACTTAAACTAAAACGCGCACAATTTCTTTGCGGTGATTTTCGTGAATTTTTGCGCCAACAAAATGACTCATTGAAGTTTGAGATTTGCGTTGCAAGCGGGGTTCTGTATCACATGAAAAATCCGGCCGAACTCATTGCGCTGCTTACGCGTCATTGCTCGGGTCATTTGTTTATTTGGACGCATTATTATGATGCCGATATCATTCTTAACAATCCAGGACTAAGCGCCAGATTCTCCGGTTCTACTGAAAGTGAGCATGAAGGATTTAAGCACACGCTTTATCGTCAAGAATATCAGACTGCCCTTGAATGGCATGGCTTCTGTGGCGGTAATGCACCAACGAGCGCGTGGCTGACCCGTGATGACATCATGAGATGTTTGGAGCATTTCGGATTTAAAATGCAGGCAATTAGCTTTGACCATCCGAACCATCCCGGTGGTCCGGCATTTGCTTTCGTTGCACGACGTTCGTAAGGTCAAAGGGGGCATGAATGCCTAATAGAATTGTTGCGTATGACTACAGGTCCACTGAAGAGAAATTGTCGCAACCCTAACTCAATTCCCGTGATGCCTCATGTCGGGTTTTCAATAGGGTGAGGCATGCAATACAACAAATAATACAAGCCAATTCCGTTGTTTATTTGTGAAGCTCTGCCTAATTGTGGCACACTTCGAAGATAAACAATTATTACCGGTAGATCGCTCGTGTCCCCTTATGAACTTTTCATCGGCCTGCGTTATACGCGCGCCAAAAAACGTAACCATTTCATTTCGTTTATTTCACTCATTTCGCTGATGGGCATTACGCTCGGCATGACCGCGCTGATTACGGTCATGTCGGTAATGAATGGATTTCAGAAAGAGGTTCGTACACGCATTCTGGGTGTTGCCTCGCATGTCCAGATTGGCAGTTTGCAAGGTAATCTACACCATTGGCAACAAACGGCAGAAGAAGCAAGCAAACATCCAGCCGTAGAGGCGGCTGCGCCTTATGTCAATGCCCAAGGTATGCTGTCACACAATCAAGTTGTGCAAGGCGTCATCGTACGTGGCATTTTGCCTGCGGCAGAAGATAACGTGGCTAATTTTGCCAAAACAATGGTTAGCGGGGAACTGGATCATTTGGAACCGGGAAAGTTTGGCATCGTTATCGGTATGGAATTGGCGCGCACATTAGGCACTTTTGTGGGTGACAAAATCGTGTTGATTTCCCCCCAAGGGCAAGTCACGCCCGCAGGTATTTTGCCCCGGCTGAAGCAATTTACTGTTGTGGGCATTTTTGAAGTAGGACATTTTGAGTACGACTCCGGTCTGGTGCTCATTCATATGTTTGACGCACAGAAGTTGTATCGCATGGAAAACGATGACGTATCCGGTATACGCTTGAAACTGAAAGATTTATTTCAGGCACCCAAAGTGGTTGAAGATTTGCCTGCAATGCTGTCGATCGACAGTTACATCAGTGATTGGACAAAACAACACGCCAATTATTTTCGCGCGATCCAGATTGAGAAACGTATGTTGTCACTGATTCTTGCACTGATTATCGCAGTTGCGGCATTCAATATTGTGTCCACATTAGTAATGGCGGTTACTGATAAACAGTCGGATATCGCCATTTTACGCACACTTGGAGCCAGTCCGCGCAGCATCATGAAAATTTTCATTGTGCAGGGCACGTTTATTGGTGTCTTTGGTACGATTCTGGGCGTCGCAGGCGGTATGCTATTGGCATACAATGTCGGTGAGGTGGTTGCCTTTATTGAAAGTCTGTTCAATGTACAGTTTCTGTCGCGCGAAGTGTATTACATCAGCAAGATTCCAACCGATCCGCAAATGAGTGACATCACGACGGTTGCCATCACGTCGTTTGTTTTGAGCTTATTAGCAACAATTTATCCCAGTTATCGCGCATCAAAGGTAAATCCAGCGGAGGCATTGCGTTATGAATGATCCTGTAATTGCCTGTCACAATTTATTCAAGCAATTTTCTCAAGGTGATATAGCCGTGCCGGTATTGAAGGGCGTGAATCTGACACTGGCGAGGGGCGAAATGGTGTCAATCGTTGGCGCATCCGGTTCGGGCAAAAGCACGTTGTTGCATGTACTTGGCGGACTCGATGCCCCCACTAGTGGAGAAATTAAGATACTCGGGCAGGATATCGCCAATATCAATGAGGAAGACAGATGCCGGCTACGCAATGGCTCTTTGGGCTTCATCTACCAATTTCACCATTTATTACCGGAATTCAGCGCGCTGGAGAATGTCGCCATGCCATTGCTCATTCGCCGTCTCCCGAACCAGGAAGCCTATGACCGGGCCGCCGGCATTTTGAAACAGGTGGGCTTAGGCCATCGCCTGACGCATACCCCCGGTGAGTTATCCGGCGGTGAGCGCCAACGTGCGGCAGTTGCCCGCGCCTTGGTAACACAACCTGCATGCATATTGGCGGATGAACCGACCGGCAACCTTGATCGCCATACTGCTGAGGCGGTGTTTGATTTAATGCTGGAATTAAATCATAAAGTCAACGCCAGCCTGATTATCGTGACACATGATGCGCGATTGGCAAATCGTGCACAACAAGTCAAGCAACTCATAGACGGTGTATTATGTGACATCGCGAATGCGCAATAACTTTCAATGACTCTGCGAGAACAATAGCAATGGCATCGTTAGAGATTCAATGAATGAAAAATTAGTCAAACAATCATCCTAACTGAGGTAAACATGACAGACATTACGACAATTTTGGGCAATGAAAGTGATTTCCTTCTCAACCATGTGTGCAACACCATACCTAAGAGCAACTTACAGATACCTGGAACTGATTTTGTCGATCGTGTGATGATTCTAAACGATCGCAAACCCAGTGTGTTACGCAATCTTCAGATGCTATATAATTACGGACGCCTGGCAGGCAGCGGCTATTTATCACTATTGCCAGTGGATCAAGGTGTTGAACATTCAGCAGGTGCCTCTTTTGCTCCTAATCCGATGTTTTTCGATCCCCGGCACATTGTCGAACTTGCAATTGAAGGCGGTTGCAATGGCGTCGCTTCCACACTGGGGGTACTAGCCGCGGTCGCACGGCAATACGCGCATAAAATTCCGATGATTCTTAAAATTAACCATAATGAATTGTTAACGTATCCCAACAAATTCGACCAGACGCTTTTTGCCAGCGTGAGCCAAGCTTTTGATATGGGAGCATGCGCGGTCGGCGCAACGGTTTTCTTTGGTTCGGAAGAATCGCGCCGCCAAATCCAGGAGGTTTCCCAAGCATTCGAACATGCGCACAATTTGGGTATGGTCACCATATTGTGGGCTTATACCCGCAACGCTGCGTTTAAAACCGCCGATCAGGACTATCATGTGAGTGCTGACTTGACTGGCCAGGCCAATCATTTAGCGGTTACCATTGGTGCTGACATTGTCAAACAAAAAATGGCAACCAATAATGGTGGTTATAATGCGATTAAATTTGGCAAAACCCATGCCAAAGTTTACAGTGAATTGACCAGCGATCATCCGATTGATCTGGTACGTTATCAGGTCGCCAATTGTTATATGGGACGAATTGGCATGATTAATTCGGGCGGAGAATCGGGTAGCGATGATCTGCATCAGGCGGTGCGAACGGCGGTCATTAATAAACGTGCAGGCGGGATGGGACTGATTTCCGGGCGCAAGGCATTTCAGAAATCTTTCGTAGAAGGTGTCAAGCTGTTGAATGCGATTCAGGATGTTTATTTATCTGAAGCGGTCACCATTGCTTAAGCCATTGTAAAAAAACTTTCAAATTAAATCCCCCATCACTCTCACAATCACTGATGACTGATCAATTTTTTTAACCCTTGTATGCGTACCTTATTCACGTACATTATGGTCTTTCCCCGGCGCAGTGTGTTTGTGCTGGTTGCATTGCTCATTGCGGGCATTGCTGAAGGACTAAGCTTGACTGCACTACTGCCTTTATTGTCCATCGCTGTTGGAGAATCAGGAGAATCAAAAGATTCCGGCATCGGCAAATTCATGGAGGAAGCACTACAAAACATCGGTATTGAACCTACTCTTGATACTATTTTGATCATTATTGTGGGTGGTATGTTTTTTAAGGGAGTGGTTTTGCTGCTGGCCAATCGCCAGGTGGGTTATACCGTTGCCCATGTAGCAACAGCATTACGTTTGGATCTGATTGAAGCTTTATTGGCCAGTCGCTGGCAATATTATTTGCGCCAGCCAGTCGGTTCACTGGCAAATTCGATCGCTTCTGAAGCTTATCGTGCAGCCAATGGTTTTGAGCATAGCGTGAATGTATTGGCGCTCGCCATACAAGTGCTGGTATACGCCATTGTGGCATTATTTATTTCCTGGGAAGCCACACTCGCCTCATTAGTTATTGGTTTATTTTTGTTGATCGCTCTGAATCGCTTGGTTAGTGCAACACGCCGCGCAGGTACAAAGCAAACCCACTTGCTACGCTACTTGCTGACTTACTTATCCGACGTACTGAGCTCAGTCAAATCACTCAAAGCCATGGCACGCGATAACGTAGCCGATGCCATTCTACGCGAGCAAACGCAGCAACTGGAAAAGGCCACCCGACGGGAAGTCATGAACAGAGCGGCTTTAACTGCACTGCAAGAACCCATCCTGGCGGCCTTGACCGCCAGTGGTTTGTATATTGCACTGGTAATTTGGGAATTATCTCTACCGGAAGTAATGTTGATGGTCTTCTTGCTCACGCGCATTTTGGGATTATTGAATAAAACCCAGCGCCGGCACCAGCAGCTTGCCGCGCAAGAAAGCGCCTACTGGGCGCTGCGCAAAGCTGCTGAAGACGCCCGCGCAGCAGCGGAGCGTGCAACCGGAACGCTTGCACCAACATTGCAGAAAGGCATTAGGCTGCAGCACGTCAAATTTGATTATGGCCAAAAATCCATTTTCAAAGATTTGAACATCGAGATACCGATTAACTCATTCACAGCAGTAATGGGATCATCGGGTGTCGGTAAAAGCACGTTACTCGATTTGCTGTGTGGATTGACCGAACCACAATCCGGAGAAGTTCAAATTGACGGCGTATCTTTGCATGATATCAATCTACGCCAATGGCGCCACATGATTGGTTACGTTTCACAAGATACCGTCTTACTGCATGATACGGTAATGAATAACATTCTAGTGGGCGAGCCAACACTTACCGCAACCGATGCAGAACGGGCATTACGCCAGGCTGGCGCATGGGATTTTGTCAGCGCTTTTCCAGAAGGATTGCAAGCTATTGTTGGGGAACGTGGCGGATTACTCTCCGGTGGACAGCGACAGCGCATTGCAATCGCACGCGCACTGGCTCATAACCCATCATTTCTGATTCTCGACGAACCCACCAGTGCCTTGGATCCGGAAAGTGAACAGACTATTTGTGAAACATTACAAAGATTATCGAAGAATCTCACAATCATTGCTGTGTCGCACCAACCTGCAGTTATCAATGCTGCTGACCGTGTATTTATACTTGCCAACGGCGAAGCAGAGTCATTATCGCAAACGCCTCACATGATGGCTTAAAGGAAATTTGGCTAATGGCTAACAAGCAAATCCGATAGACATTCACAATCAGGGACTGCTATTTGATTCATCCCAATTTTACGATCGGCCCCATGAATGAACGGCTTCACTCTAAATGAATTTGATCAAATGTGCCGTCATCGGCAAAATGCGTTTTGTAGGCATTCTTCCACCCTCCAAAAACATCGTCGACTTTGAATAATTCAATTTGAGGAAACCTGCTGGCATATTTTGCAGCAACTTTGGCATCGTTGGGACGATAAAAGTGTTTAGCCGCAATTTCCTGACCTTCTTCTGAATACAAATATTCAACATAAGCTTCAGCAATTTCACGCGTACCTTTTTTGTCAACCACTTTGTCAACCACTGCAACGGGCGTCTCGGCCAGTATACTCAAAGACGGAATGACAATTTCGAATTTATCCGAGCCATGATCTTTGAGTGCCAGAAAAACTTCTTTTTCCCAACTGATTAAAACGTCGCCAACACCACGTTCTACAAATGTAGTAGTCGAACCACGCGCACTAGAATCGAGAACCGGTACATTTTTGTAAATATTTCTAATAAATTCCTTTACTTTGTCTTCACCAAAATGTCGTCTGCCATATTCCCATGCCGCCAGATAATTCCATTGCGCACCTCCGGAAGTTTTTGGATTAGACGTAATCACGGATACCCCGGTACGTGCCAAATCATCCCAATCTTTAATTCCTTTGGGATTGCCTTTACGCACTAAAAAAATGATAGTCGAATTGTAAGGTGTGCTGTTATGGGCTAACCGCTTCTGCCAATCTTCTGGAAGTAATTTGGCTTTTTCGGCAATGGCATTGATATCGTTGGCCAGAGCCAATGTGACCACATCGGCTTCCAGACCATCTATTACTAATCTCGCCTGCTTGCCGGAGCCGCCATGTGATTGCTGGATTTTAACAACTTCGCCGTTTTTCTCCTGCCAATACTTGGCAAATGCGGCATTAAGTTCCTGATACAACTCACGGGTTGGATCATATGAAACATTCAGTAAGGTTTTTTCCGCCAGAACATTGCTGTTAATGACGAAACTCGCTGCTAAAAGGCTTGTTATCAACCATATTCTGAAAACCATGATTTTTCCTCCAAAAAAATTTAAGACCATTTATAGCAAACTGATCAATACCTCAAAATAAAGGAAATCGGTATTGCCCGAACGATGATCAACGCAAGGATGCGCATGAGTGCCAGCACACGATGGACTAGCTGCAATTCGATTTTTTACAAAATCTTCAGCTGTAAAATGAGTATAACCCAAAATGGCGTTAATTCTGGGTGTAACCTGGTAACGTATACGCCCTTCCAATGCGTGTCCCGCAAAATCGCCACTCTGCCCGGTTCGATCGCGATTAAATCCAGGATCAGGCTCAGTATTGCTGATATTGCCATTGAGAATATCGAACATACGATCCCGCTTGCTAGCTAAAAAATACCAAGCATAGGTGAGTTCAAATCCTAGTTTTTGGGTTGGCTGAAGGTCCATTCTGATTTTAGGTGCCTTAAGGTTTTCATAAATCACGTAATGATCCGCAGACCAAGGCCGCGCAAATCCAAAGAAACGATCAAACCGATTGTCTTCGCCATCATTAGGATCTTTATCACCGCTGGCATAACCGTAGAAACCCATGAGGCGTGGCTTCCATGGGTGATTAAAAGTTCGCCCGACTTCAACGGTATAACCTTGCGCATCTTGCCGCAGAGGCCCACTGAACCCAAGCTGATGATTATAGCTGACATCGTAATCAAACAAATTTCCCGCCTTACCATAAGCGCGAAACCCTGGCATATGAATTTCCCGATCAAGCCGGTTGGTCGCGGTAAAACCAGTGGGATCTGCAGTCTGCTTCTGACCCATGTAATACGGTTGTATCGTAATAAAATCAGACCACTTGCGCCAATGACCAATGGCTCCAAAGAACCACAGATGATCGTTAGCTTCATCAAATTTTGTTTGCAAACGCCGCACCGGTTGCATGCCAAACAAATCCAATTCCCAAGCATTAGCTTCTCGCCCCAGATTTAGACGGAATCCTTCAAAAGAATTGGTAGTGTTACGCCATTCGTTGCGCGCGATAAAACGCCGGTCTGTCGTTTCATATGCCAACCGGCCTACGCGAAATCGAATCGGACGATCCTGGCCTCTGTCATCGACCCCAAGCCCTTTTTTGAAATAAAGCTCACCGTAAGCATTGATCAAATCGTACTCGTTTCTTTCTTGATCGGTAATAGCGTGCTTGTTGTTATAAACCCTCGAATCCTGGAATTCAACGGCGAAGCGAAAGGGATCCAGAATATCCCTGATCCCTATCCAAGCCCGATGGCGCAAAAAAATTGGATTATCTTCCCCGCCTTCAACTCGCCGTACATCATTATTACGCCACTCATAACGAGTGCGATGTTCAAAACCAATATCCAGCCAAGTAAACTCTTTAAACCGCTCAACGCCGATATCACTTAATCGACGCACATACCGCGGTGGATCTGATTCAGGATTAGTCGCATAACCGTCAGTTCGGCGGTAATAACTAGTGGATGGTTTATTTGCATCAGCTTTCGATTGCTTGTTTGCTTCAGGTACGATAGCAGGTAACCCCTTAGATCGATCAACTGACTCGCTTTCCATTTTTTTTGATTCTGTAGAATTTGCTTGGACAATCCGCACAACACTTGATTGAACTACTTCTTCTCCCATTGCAACTTTATCATCCGCTGATACCTGCGAAGGATTAACCATGAAAATACTCAATACAACGATGTGCAAAAAAAAACATACAAATTTCACTCTTTTCTCCTAGCAATCTCTCCGCGATAATCCAGATATGGCTGATAAATTTCCCATTTTATTAATTAAAATGCATTTGATTGTTGATTTGCAAAACAGAAAATAATCTTTCAGTTCTGATTTTGAATCATGTACGCCATAATTTCCTTGATTAATACCTTTTTTCCGTCTTTCTATTGATACAACGCTTTTATCGTTACACATGGTTTTTTCAACTGATTCGTGTTCAATATTTACGACTGTGCGAAGAATTTACTGAATGATCTGTACCGTTTTTGCCCGATAATGCAAATTCACTGCAGTATCAGAAATAATTTACTTCGTTTTACGGGCATTAATTTCAATGGATGCGAACAATAGCATTGCTTTAATATAAATAAAAATATTATTTAATTAGAGCATTATTCCAAATTAATATATCAATTGTTTTGTAAAAGTTTTCCCAGGAGTTTGTATCGATGATACTCAAATGGATAATCTGCAAAACAATCGCACAACAATAAAATCTGACAAACTAATGTTACAAAAGAGCGTGTCTACAGATTTTATTAAGTCAGATTGGCAGTTATTTTTGCTATACGCGCTACACGCAATTCAGAATTAATTGTTGCAGGTAATGTTTTCGGATTTAAAATTTTCTCACTCAGCGCTAAGGCTATTGCGCCAGCATCCACGCTTCTAGCTGCTGTCAATGCATTTTGCAATCGTCCTGCTTGCGGATAAAGTTTCATCACATTTCCTGGCCGTCCATGAAAATCGCTGGCGCACGCGTGTAAAAATTCTTCAAAACGCTGCGGTTTTCGATAAGCATCAACTGCTTGTAGCATGTCCGCAATGGTTGATGGTCTAAGTTCCTCTGCACGATGGACATCACTATGATAGCGAGCAACCAATAGTGCCAGATCGCGACAATCTTTCGGTGCCCTGATGCGTTGACACAAATCACGCGTTAATTGAATACTTCGCGCTTCATGTCCAATATGCCGCGGCCATTCCTCAGGAGGCGTTGTACCTTTGCCCAGATCATGAGTTAGCGTTGCAAAACGTGTGGCGAGTGAATAATTTCGTGTAGCCGCATAATCAATTGCAAGCATGATATGCACACCGGTATCAATTTCCGGATGTGCCTGTGCCGGCTGCGGCACACCAAATAATACATCCACTTCCGGCATAATTCGCGCTAATGCGCCACATTCGCGCAAAATATAAAACATTCTGGACGGCTTATTTTCCATCAATCCTCTGGCAAGTTCCTGCCAAACGCGTTCTGGTACCAGTGCATCC